>Ga0335073_10005208_pt1 | contig 18252 bp, 14 predicted proteins | sample Lox_Sample_22_FD_207093 | JGI IMG/M metagenome (GOLD analysis project Ga0335073, IMG submission 207093) | Soil microbial communities from Loxahatchee National Wildlife Refuge, Florida, United States - Lox_Sample_2.2 | ecosystem: Environmental > Terrestrial > Soil > Wetlands | place: USA... | reverse complement strand
CCGGCAGGCCGGCGGTCAGCAGCACAATTGCAAGGGCGCGCATGCATCCATCTTAGTGCAGTAGTCTGCGGCTACAGCGGTTTCACAATTGCCTTACACCAGAGCCGAGATTGCCGAGTGGCTTTTTCATCAGGAAAAAGCCATCCTTTGGAAATGCCGGAACGTGCGCGTGAATTGTGAAACCGCTCTAAACCCAGGCTGCCGCCATCATGCCGAGCCCTTCGGACGGCAAGCGAAGCCCATCGGCACGATCAGGAAAGTACAAAGCGTTGAGCTGTTCTGAATCAACCTGCTCGATTCGAGTGAATCCAGCATCGCTCAGGTCGGAATTCAGCGCTTCGGGCGTGAAGAATGTGCGGAAGGGCTCGCCGGCTGCCGCTACACGGGCGGCTAGAGCCTCGTGGGCGGCACGGCGCGTTGGACTCAGAATTTCCGGCGCTAATGCGTAGTCGAAACAGACGCCGCTGCCCGGCTGCATCTGCCCTATTGTGCTCAGCGTTGCCCGGCATGCTTCGAGCGAAAGATAGGGCACGACGCCGAGCCATCCGAAAAATGCCGGAAGGCGTGCGTCCAATCCCCCTTCAGACAAGCCCTCCGCCAGCGTCTTGCGCTCGAAGTCCAGTGGGACAAATGTCAGGTTCCGGGGCGCCACGATTCCAGCATCGGCAAGCAGCGCGCGCTTGTACTCCTGAGTTGCGGGAAAATCCACCTCAAATACGCGCAGGTGCCGGTGCGGATTCCGGTACGCAAACGTATCGAGACCTGCGCCCAGCACAACATACTGCCCAACACCCGCCGCAACCGCGCCAGCCAGATAATCCTCGGCGAGCCGGCTGCGCGCTGCCATGAATGCCCGGAATGCCCGAGAGACCGGGTCCGTCTCGCGCACGGCATCGACTTGGAGGCGCAAGCCCAGCAACGGCACCGCGATTGGATCGTGCAAGACCGGCGGATGATCGACAAGCTGATGCGCCGCACGTCGCATCGCCACACGGAATGCGGTCCTGCTGGCTCGACCCGTCTCCATGGTCCGAGTCTAGACTGCAGCGCCGGCGCCCACCGTACCATAGTCCACATGACTTGGATTGGATGGGCTGTGCTGTCCGCCCTCTTTGCCGCCGCAACCGCCTTGCTGGCCAAGGTGGGCGTTGCCCACGTGGACTCTAACCTGGCCACCGCTCTGCGCACCACTGTTGTGGTTGTCTTTGCGTGGGGCATCGCTCTCGCATTGGGTAAGCATGGGGAGATTCGCGCCCTCGATCGCCGCACCCTCTTCTTCCTCACGCTTTCAGGGCTCGCCACGGGGCTCTCTTGGCTCTGCTACTTTCGCGCGCTGCAACTGGGTCCCGCCTCGCGCGTTGCGCCGCTGGACAAGTTGAGCGTTCCGCTGGTCATGCTCTTTGCATGGGTCCTGCTGGGCGAAAAACTCAACGCTGCTGCTCTGATCGGCGGCGCGTTAATTACGGTGGGCGCCGTGGTCATGGTGCTCGCCTGATCCGAAGCACCCCCTCAATTTCCTTCCCTATACTGAATTGAGACCATTTCACTCGAAGACTCCGAAAGCTTCCGCGTGACCTCAGACGATCCAAAGACTAGATCCACCGCTGTGCGCCGTATTGTTCTCACGGGCTTCATGGGATCAGGCAAAACTACCGTCGGCCCCATTGTCGCGCGCCGCCTTGGCTGGAGCTTTATCGACACCGACGACGTGATTGAAGCCGAAGCCGGATGCAGCATCGCCGAGATTTTTGCCCGCGAGGGCGAGCCGGCCTTTCGTGACCTCGAGCACGCGACGATCGCGCGGCTCACCGCCGGAGAATCGCTCGTTCTGGGGCTCGGCGGTGGCGCCATCGAACGCGCCGAAACCCGCGACCTTCTGCTGAATGCGCCAGGAACACTCCTGGTGCATCTGGAGGTGGAACTTGCCACAACCCTCGCCCGTTGCAGCGGCACCGAGAATACCCGGCCGGTTCTGGCCGACCATGCCAATCTGGCTGCGCGGTACCAGCGTCGCCTTCCGCTTTACCGCACGGCGCATGTGTCAATTCCGGTTGACCGCCTCACGCCGGTAGAAGTGACGAATGCGATCTTAAAAGCCGCAGACCTGGGCTGAAGGACAAACGTACCGCGGACCCTCTTGATATCATTATTAGTAAGGTGGCGCTGCCCCGCCCGCCGTTCAGTTGCGTTGACTTCCTGATGAATCCCGTACCCCAGGCCGCCCACCCGGCAGAACTTGCCAGCCCCGTCGACGCCATCGCGCGCGAAACAGGTCACGAGCATGCGCTCCATGCCCCGCGTCCCGGACTGACGGCCACCCTCATTCATGACTTTCGCGAACTGTTCAAAGTCCGGGTCACAGGGATGGTTTTGGTAACAGGATGGGCAGGATTCTATCTTGGCTCCATGCAGTCGGGCATCTCAACCCTGCAGCGCGGTCTGCTTGACACGCTCTTCGGCATCGGTCTCGTCTCTGCGGGCTCCGGCGCGCTGAATCAGGCCCTCGAACGATCAAGCGACGCGCTGATGCTGCGGACCGCTGACCGGCCGCTGCCCTCCGGTCGCATCTCGCTTGCGCAGGGCATCCTGGCCGGCATCGGCGCGTTGGCGCTGGGTGCATGGTGGCTCCTCATTCACACCAATCTTCTAACTGTGTCGCTTGCCCTGCTCACGGCCTTTACCTATGTGGCCATCTATACGCCGTTGAAACGCATGACCACGTTGGCGACATTTATTGGAGCGTTCCCGGGCGCGATGGGCCCTCTGCTCGGCTGGACCGCGGCACGCGGCCGCATGGAGTGGCCGGCGGTAGCGCTGTTCGCAATTCTCTTCGTCTGGCAGTTTCCGCATTTCATGGCCATCGCCTGGATGTACCGCGAGGACTACGGGCGCGCCGGTATACGCATGCTGCCTGTTGCGCAGCCTGACGGCTGGTCCACCGTCGTGGAAGCGATCTTTTATGCCGTGGCGATGATCCCGGTGAGTCTCGCTCCCTGGTGGCTTGGCCTCGACGGCACGGTCTACGCCGTAATCGCGGTCTTGCTCGGGCTCGTCTACCTCGGCTACACCATCCGCTTCAGCGGCATTCTGCGGACCGGCAGCGAAACCGAGAGCCGAATGCTGGCGCGCGATCTTCTTAAGGTGAGCGTAATCTATCTTCCGCTGCTGCTCACCACACTGATGTTGTGCGCCAAGGCGAAAAGCTAGATTGATATGACGACCGTCACCTCTTCATCCGGCCCGCAATCCACCACGCGTGGGGCTATGGCTGCCATCCTCGCGGTGAGCGCGGCTGCGACGCTTTTCCTCTTCTGGCTGATTTACATTCATCCTGCGGCGGCTTCGAGTTCCCAATATGCATTTCTTCCCGGGCTCAACGCCGTGTTTAACGGGCTGGCTGCGACAGCGATTCTCATCGGCTACACTTTCATCCGCGCTCGGCGCATTGCCGCACACCGTGCGTCGATGATCGCTGCATTTGTCTTCTCAACGCTTTTCCTGGTTGGCTACATCATTCACCACGCTCTGCACGGAGATGTTCTCTACCCCGTACATGCCGACTTTCGCACCTTCTACCTCTGCCTGCTGGCGAGTCACATCATCCTTGCGGTCGTGGCTCTGCCGTTGGTGTTGATTACGTTCTTCTTCTCACTGACCGGCCGGTTTCCGCAGCACCGCAAGATCGCTCGCTGGACGTTCCCTCTCTGGCTTTACGTTTCCATCACCGGGGTGATCACCTATGTGATGCTGCGGCTGGCGCAAGGATAAAGAGAGCCATGCCAGCACGCATCTCCCAGACAAGATCATCTGAATCGCGCGCTCCATCGGGCGACGGCACCCGCGAACTGCTGCAGTGGGGCGGGACCATGGTGGGCACAGGTATCGTCGCCGCGATCCTGCTTGAGACCCTCCTCGGCGGATTCTCTCGAACTGGCGCAAGCACAAATACGGGCTGGTTCGCGCTCATCGTGGCGCTGATGTGCATTCCCTTCGGCAGCCTCCTGCTGACGCTTGGCATCGCCAAATGGCTTCGCCGGCGCTCGCTGGCGCACAAGAACTGATCCCGCTCAGCGAACCGGCTCAGTCTGCTATTCTTTCTCCTTACCGGGAGAGCACGAACATGGCAAAATCCGTCAATAAAGTGATCCTGCTTGGCAATGTGGGCAAAGATCCTGAGATCCGTTCGACTGGGGGCGGCACGCTCGTTGCCAACTTTACCCTCGCTACCAGCGACCGCCAAAAAGACCCGCAGGGAAACTGGCAGGACCGCACCGAATGGCACAACCTCGTGGCATTCACCCGGCTTGCCGAGATCGTTCGCGACTACGTGAAGAAGGGCTCAAAGCTTTACGTCGAAGGCAAGATTCAGACCCGCAGTTGGGACGACAAAGACAGTGGTGCCAAGCGCTATCGGACCGAAATCATCGTCAACGATCTGTCGCTCCTCTCCGGGCGCGACGACTCGGGCGGCGGCAGCTATAGCCGCTCCTCCAATGCTTCGGCTGGACTGGATCAGCGCACCGCAAGCGGCCAGGACGACTATTCGCAACAGGCTGAAATCTCGGACGACGACATTCCCTTCTAGATTCAACCAGCCTGAGGCCACTTTGACCTGCAAGGCTTTCAGAGTCTTTCCGGTGCCTTTGCTTGTGCAGACCAGGATGTCCCACCGGACGTGTCGACTCTGACACGCTGTGTGGCCGCTGACACGTTTGCCTCATCCAAATCTCCTGCAAGTTCTTTGTTTCCTGCGCCAGAGTGTTGGCGCCTCGCATGCACGACTCTCGGACATCGCAGCATCTCCCGAGAGTTCCATGCTCTTTCCAACTGTTGAATTCGCGCTCTTCTTTGTCGTTGTTCTCATCGTCGCCTGGAGCCTCCACCGCTTCAACGGCGCGCATAAGATCTTCCTGCTGCTGGCTAGTTATGTGTTCTACGGCTTCTGGGACTGGAGCTATGTTCCGCTGCTGTTCGGCCTCTCTATTTTTAGTGTGCTTATTGCGCGGCAGATCCAGGCAAGCCAGACGAAAAAACTTCAGACGTTCTGGCTCGCCGTTGGCGTTACGGTCTGCCTCTCGACGCTCGGCTACTACAAATACACCGGCTTCCTCTTCACCTCTGTTCTTGAGCTCTGGAGACACTTCGGACGCCCTCCTGCGGCCCACCTTTTGTCGCCGCTTCTGCCGCTTGGAGTTTCCTTCTTCACCTTTCACGCCATCTCTCTCATGATGGATGCGTACCGCGGCAAGCTTCGGCAGACCGTAGGCGTGCTCGATGCACTGCTCTACGTAGCCTTTTTCCCGCAGCTGATCGCAGGGCCGATCCTCCGGGCTTCCAGCTTTCTTCCACAACTTGCGGTGCGGCGCAACCCCTCCGCCATCCGTGTCAATCGTGCGCTGCTGCTCATCGTTTCCGGCCTCTTCAAGAAGGTCGTAATTTCCAATTTGCTCGCGACACGGCTGGTGGAGCAGGTTTTCGCGGCGCCCCAGGCCTTTCATCGCACCGACATCGTGCTTGCGGTATACGGCTACGCCGCCCAGATCTACTGCGACTTCTCCGGCTACACTGACATTGCAATCGGTTGTGCGATGCTTCTTGGGTACCAATTCCCGCGCAACTTCAACGCCCCATACACGGCCGCGAATCCGCAGGAGTTCTGGCGGCGCTGGCACATTTCTCTCTCCAGTTGGCTGCGCGACTACCTTTACATCCCTCTGGGCGGTTCGCGATGCTCCGCGCGGCGGGTGTGCGTGAACCTTATGATCACCATGCTGCTCGGCGGCCTGTGGCACGGCGCAGCCTGGACCTTTGTTACCTGGGGTGCGCTCCACGGTTTGTATCTCGTGATCCATCGTGGCTGGACCGCCGTTGCGTGGCCGCCTGTCGTGCGACTTCGCAAGACCGCCGCGTGGCGGTGGGTATCGTGCATCCTTCTCTTCCACGCCGTTTGCCTCGGGTGGGTCTTCTTCCGGGCGCCATCATTCGGCATTGCCTTTGCACTGCTGCAGCAGCTTGCCTCCCCCGGCGCGGCGACACTCGCCACCTTCCCCGTCCTGCTCGCCCTTCTGGCCGGACTGTTCGGCCAATTCCAGCCGTTGCGCTGGCGCCGCGCCGCCGAATGCGAGGCAAGCCGCTGGCCTGCCCTCGTCTCTGGCGCCGCGTTTGCAGTTGCCATCTTTACCATCGAGTTACTTGGACCCTCCGGCGTTGCGCCGTTCATCTACTTCCGGTTCTAGAGTCATGAAACCGACAAGATTTAGCTCGCTTTCGCAACTTACCCTGGTTCTCAGCGGATTTGCCGCGGCGGTTCTCCTTCTCGAGTCACAGGGTCTCGCCATCTGGGCAGAGCGCCTCGAAGTTGGCCACGGAAGGGCCGCAGCCGTCTGGACAACGTCTGTCATGGAACGCACACTCGCTCCATTGGGTATCGATGAGTTCCGCGGAGAGTTGCTCGCTGACCTCTATCGGCTCGGCTGGACGGATGATCCCGCATTGCTCAATGGAGGAATGCGGGATGAGTCGCGGCCGAACACCTCGACTGTCGTCCTGCGTCCGAGTGGACCTGGCGCAATCGTACGTCGGCAGGCGGGTTCGCGTTCTCAAGCGCTTTCTCACGGCTCCGTCGATCGCCTCGCCGCGTCCGTGCCCACCCTTACGCCGCTTCAACCTTTGCCGGCCGCGGCTGACGGCCATGCCCGCGTCGTTGCATTGGTTGGCGATTCGATGATGGCCGTCGGACTGAGCGACGGCTTGATTCAGCAAACCGCCTCGAATCCCAACGTCCGCGTCCTCAAGGCATTCCGTTCCGGTACGGGCCTGGCGCGTCCCGACGTTTTTGACTGGATGCAGGAGTACCCCGCGATGATCGGCAATGCCCACCCGGATGCGGTAATCGTCGCAATGGGCGCCAACGACGCGCAGGGATTTGTCGAAGACGGAAAGGTACTGCCCTATGGCAGCCCCGAGTGGATCGGCGCCTACTGGCAGCGTACTGCGGCGTTTCTTGGCCTCCTCACTGACAACGGCGCACGGGTTGTCTGGGTTGGCCTGCCGCCCATGCGGTCAGGCAAGTTCAACGAGAAAATCGCCGAGATCAACCGCATCGCCTATGACGTTGTCAGCCGGAATCCGCAGGCCACGTGGTGGAATCCGCAGAGCCTCATTGGCGATCAGTCTGGCCAGTATCGCGAATTCGGAATCATGCCAGACGGCCAGGCGGCACGCCTGCGCGCCGCCGACGGAATTCATCTTTCTGACCCCGGAGCCATGCTCCTTGTGCCGAGTCTCCTGCAATGGCTCAATGCGCCATCGCAGGTTGTGACAGCTCAACTCTCCCGTGCACACACGAACACAATCAAACAGCCGAACGCGGCGTCGCGCCGATGATTTGTCGCCTCCTTTGCCGGGCTTCAACTGCCTGAATGCTACACTTGCCACGTTCTCATCCCCCGCAAGCCAAATGACTGTAAGTCAGCACTGCCCGGCCCCGGGCCCAGGAGTCATCGTGTCGATTTCACCCGCTTTCCCCGCGTTCTCTTCGTCCGTCGCACCAACCAAGAACCCTCTCGTTGCTCGCTACACCCTCGTTCCGCCGATCGGCTCGCGCGTCCGCGTCGAATACGGCCTGAGCACCCTGTATGGCCGATCGACCTGTGAGTATCCGGCTCCGCTTGGCGGGGGCCCACTGTCCATCCTGGTGGCCGGCATGCTTCCCGGCTCGCAGTACCATATGCGCGCCGTCATCCGGCTCGCAGACGGCGGAACCCGCGACGAACCCGGCCAGACCTTCACCACGGGCTCACTCCCTGCCCAGGGCATACCCACCTTGGTGGTCAACTCACCCGGAATACCCTGTCCCGGCGTTGAACTCGTCAACATGAATCCGCAAAACCCAATCGTCTGCGATCTTGAAGGCAACATCATCTGGTTCTATTACAACGAGACCGACCTGGCTCAACACGGCCATCCCATGCCCATCAGGACTCTGCCCAATGGCAACATGATGGCGCTCATCACCAACCGGTATACAGGCCACCCCAAGCCGTACTGTGTACTGCGCGAAGTGGACCTTGCCAGCGAGACCGTTACCAACGAATACGGCCTTCGCGAAATCCACATGGACGTCCTCAACGAGCGCCTTCAGAACATCACCACACCCTTCGGCCGCACCGTCCATGTGAACTACTTCTCGCACGATTTTTGGCCGATGCCGAACGGCCACGTCATCCTGCTGTGCCAGGAGTTTGTGACCGTCGACATCAACGGCCAGCCGACACTCGTGTGGGGCGACGCCCTTGTCGATCTCGACGAAAAGTTCGATCCGGTATGGGTCTGGTCGATCTTCGACGTGCTCGATGTGAATCGCCATCCATTTCTCTGGGAACCTGATCACGACTGGACCCACTGCAACACGATCGAAGCCACGCCCGACGGCAACCTGATGCTCTCGGTTCGCAATCAGAGCTGGGTACTGAAGATTGACTATGCAAACGGGACAGGATCCGGCAAGATCCTGTGGAAGCTCGGTTTTGAAGGTGATTTTGAGCTGCTCGACAGCGGCCCTGCAAACTGGTTCTACGCCCAGCACTTTCCCCACATCCTTGAAACCCAGGGCAACAACATCACTGCGATCACCGTAGTCGACAACGGCAATTACCGCCCCGGCACTGACCCGCCTCCCTTCAGCCGCGGACTGATTGTTCTGCTCAACGAAACCGACAAGTTGGCTCGGGTCGCATGGCAATTCCCCATCAGCCCCAGCTATTTCTCCTACTGGGGCGGCGACGTGGTGCAGCTGCCCAATGGCAACATGGAGATCTGCATGTCGCATCCCACCCCGGAGCATTCCACCGCCACAGAGGTGAGTTACGCAGACCGGAAAATCGTCTGGCAGATGGAGATTCATCCTTCGGCCGCGTACCGAAGCTACCGCATTCCGAGCCTCTATCCCGGTGTGCAGTGGTAAACGCAGGACCACGCTCCCCGGCAAGTGGGACCGAAGTGCGATAATGTCTCCTATCCGATAAGTTGCTTGCACGGATTCAGATCTGCGTCTCCCCCGGGCGCAATTCCTTGAAGCGGTCGCTTTTCTCCGGTTCGTGTTGCGGCCGTCTACGCAAGGGATGACTGAGCATGTCGCCAGTTCATCGTTGGAGTTCTCAGGGATGCTTCGAACCGCTCCCGCCGGGCTCTCGCGAATGTATGTGATTCCACTCCCCGGGGCAATGCATGCAGATTGGCCATCTCAATAGGCTCCTCAGTTTGGCCACTGCCGCTCTGTGTGCAGTTGTGGTCTCCCACCTCCCTGCAGAATCGCAGAAGCAGGCAGAGGTTTCCACCCCTCAAGCGCAAACTGTCCAGCTCGGCGAATCGACTGTTGAGCTGACCGGGCCATGGAAGTTTCATACAGGCGACGACCTGTCCTGGTCCCAGCCCGACTTCAATGACTCCGCGTGGGGCATATTGGATCTGACGCCTCCGCCCGGGTCATTTGATCACTTCCTCGGAACCAGCGGGTTTGTCCCCGGATGGACGGCTCGCGGTTTCACAGGCTACTCCGGCTATGCCTGGTATCGTCTGCGCCTCAACATCCAGAACGGAAGTGCAAGCAACGCGTCGCCACCGCTCTATATCAAGATGCCCGACAACTGTGATGACGCGTATCAGGTATACGTCGACGGGCAGATGATCGGCGCCCTCGGCAGGTTCGCGCAACACCACGTGACAACGTATCTGACCCGGCCGCGCGCCTTCGAATTGCCTGGAGGCGTTCGTGGCGGGTCGGTCACTATCGCCATCCGCACCTGGATGAGTCCCGGCAGCCTGATCCTCGCCACCTATCCCGGGGGACTTCATGGACCGCCGATCCTGGGTAAGAGCACAGAGGTCCTTGCCATGCGCCAGCTCGACTGGGATGTGGTCAACGACAGCAACTACAGCCACATGATTGAGGGCGCCGTCCTCCTTTTATCAATCATCATTGTGCTGGCCCTGGCTCGGCTTGACCGCAACGAGCCCACGTATCTGTGGCTGGGCCTGGCGTGCGTTGACACGCTCCTCATTCTCGGCCTGATCCTGGCCGGCGACTACACCAACCTGTTCAGCCGGACAACTGTGATCGTGCTGCAGGACGACTTCCTCTTTCCCGCCCGGATCGGCCTCTGGATCATTTTCTGGGGACACTGGTTCCGCCTCGGCCGCATCGAGCAGATTCATCGCTGGACATGGCCCCTCGTCATCGCGCTCGCCGTCGGCTCCGCCCTGCAGCGCGCTCCGATCTACGGTACGCTGGTGCCCGTGCGCGCGGTGGCGTGGCTCCTGCCCGCTACGGTGATTATCAAGCTGATGCTTGGCGCGCTCCTGATTTGGACCGCTTACGCGGGGCTCCGGCGCGATAAGGCGGACGGGGCTTTGGCCCTGCCTGCAGTTCTGCTGGTCGGCATCGCCCAATACCACTACGAACTGCTCCAGGTTCATGTTCCGGTGTACTACTTCCCCTTCGGATATCGAATTGCCCTCAGCCAGATCGGCATCGACCTCTCCCTGTGCATCATCACCGTGCTGCTGGTGCGCCGGTTTGTTGGCACACTGCGAGACCAGGAGAAATGGCGCATCGAGATCGATCAGGCAAAGCATGTTCAATCGATGCTGGTGCCCACCAGGCCTCCTGCAACCCCCGGATTTGCCCTCGAGACCATTTACCTTCCGGCCAGCAGCGTAGGCGGAGACTTCTTCCATGTGATGCACGAGGAGAGCGGAGCACTGCTGATCGTGATCGGCGACGTCAGCGGCAAAGGGTTGCGTGCGGCCATGACCGTCGGCACCATTATCGGAGCGCTTCGCAACGAACTCCCGAACCGGCCCGTCCAGCATGTTCTCGAGCGGCTCAATCGCGTGCTCTGCGGCCAGATCAGCGGCTTCGTGACCTGTTGTGTGTTGCGCATTGAAACTGACGGTTCGATGACTATTTCTAACGCAGGCCACCTCGCGCCCTATCTCGGCGGAGCTGAACTGACATTGATCAACGGATTCCCTCTGGGCCTCGACCCTCAGGTCTCGTACGAGGCGTCGCGCTTTCGCATCCGCCCGAATCAGCAGCTCACGCTTGTGACTGACGGTGTGGTGGAGGCTCGCAACCGCAGCGGCCAGCTCTTCGGATTCGGACGCACCCTCGCCATCAGCACGTGGCGTGCCGAAGATCTCGCCAGGGCCGCGCAGGACTTTGGCCAGAACGACGACATCACGGTATTGACGCTGATCCGGCAGCCCGTACCGGTAGAGGCCACCTCTGAACCCCTCACGAACACCCCGGCTGCCGGGACAGTTGCTCAGATGTCATGAGTGCCACACAGATGGAAAGGAGGCGCTCCTCCATGAGATCTGCCTCCCCACATTGCTATTTAGGGTTCAGGACCCGCGTTCTAGCTGCACCCGCTGGTTGAGCCGCAGCTCATGCAGCGGTAGCAACTGCCGTTGCGCACCATGATCGCACCGCAGGTCGAGCAGCTCGGCGCGTCGCCCATCTCGTACATGTCGCGCATCGCATCGGCTGCGTGATACACACCACGATCGTTCATCTCAGGCCCGTGAGCTGAACTCGTCGTCGATCCTGCCGCATGCAGCTCCGGAGAAATGCCGCCGCTGGGCGCCGATGTCGAACCCATGCCCGCATGACCGCCAACCTGGTTTAACTTACGCGCGACTTCTTCAGCCAGACGCGCGAGTTGCCCCTGCGGCATGCTGCCCTCGCCGGCGGGCTCCACTTCGGGCAGTATCGTTGGCGTCTCCGGGATCGGCTGCACCTGCGGAGCAAGCCCGGCGAAGAGCGTGAGCTGCTCGCCTGAGAGGAACCGCAGATTGAGCCAGCGGAAAATGTAATCCATCAGGCTCTTTGCATAGCCAATCTGTTCGTTGCCGGTCCAGCCCGAAGGCTCAAAACGCGTGTGCGCGAACTTTTCGCACAGCACCCGCAACGGTACGCCGTGCTGCAGCGCCAGAGAGATCGATGTCGCAAAGGCATCCATCAGGCCCGACACCGTCGAACCCTCTTTGGCCATGCGGATGAAAATCTCGCCAGGTTGCCCCGTGGGATAGAGGCCGACTGTGATGTAGCCCTCGTGTCCTGCAATCGAGAACTTGTGAGTAACTGAGGCGCGCTCTTCGGGCAGCCGGTGACGGATCGCTCGCGGCGGAGCATTGAGATCCTGCGCCGGCTCGTGGGTCGCAGAAAGGCCTTCGAATAACGGAGCAGTCGCCGTTCTGGCAATCTCCTCGATCGCCTTCTGGAAGGCTGCCGCGGCAGCCAGCACCTGCTTTGCAGTGACTTCTAGCTTCTCGCCGATCTTGGCTTCAAGCGTCTTCACGTCTGCCTCTGCCGCAGGCTGGCCTGCGGCCATCTGCGCCAGGACGCGAGTGCCCGCAGCATCCAGCGCCGAAGGCTCGCGCTTTGCGTCGAGACTCGTATTCAGCGGCTGTGTGCCCTTCGAACCGTCGCGATAGATTGCCACCGCCTTGATGCCGCGACGCCAACTCTCCGCATAAGCTTCTGCGACCTCGTCCACGCCAGCCTCGTTAGGCAGGTTCACAGTCTTTGAAATCGCGCCGGAGAGGAACGGCTGCGTGGCGGCCATCATCTTGATGTGGCCCATGTAATGAATCGACCGGGTGCCCTTCGCCGGCTTAAAGCTGCAATCAAACACCGGCAGATGCTCAGCCTTGATGCCGGGCGCGCCCTCGATCGTGCCCGTCGCATCGATATAGCTCACGATCGCATTCACCTGGTCATTGCTGTAGCCAAGTTTGAAGAGCGCCGCAGGCACCGTGTTGTTCACGATCTTGATCATGCCGCCGCCCACGAGCTTCTTGTACTTCACCAGGGCGAGATCAGGCTCAATTCCGGTGGTGTCGCAGTCCATCATGAAGCCAATGGTTCCAGTCGGCGCCAGCACCGTGGTCTGCGAGTTGCGATAGCCATAGCGTTCGCCGAAGATCAACGCCATATCCCAGCATTCGCGGCTGGCTTCGATCAGCGCCTCAAGCTGCGGCACAATAAACGGCTCGCCGCTGGTGCGCGACTTGCCGATGTTGTTGACCTCGGCGCGATGCATGCGGATTACGTCGAGGAACGGCTCACGATTTACATAGAAGCCCGGGCACGCGCCACCCGCACGCTCCACGCGAGCGGTCAGTGTTGTGGCCGACGCCAGCGGAAGGCACTGCGCAGCCACCATTGCCGACTGCAGGTACGCCTGTCCGCACATGATCGCGGTCAACGCCGCAGCCAGGTCGCGTCCAGCCTCGGAGTCGTACGGCAACCCGAAGGCCATGAGCAGCGCCCCCAGATTGGCATAGCCCAGTCCGAGCGGCCGGTAATCATGCGAGTTCTTGGCAATGGCCTCGGTCGGATATCCCGAGTTGTCCACAAGGATCTCCATCGCCGTGATCATCACCGAGATCGCGTGCCGATACGCTGGAATGTCGAAGGTCCCAGCCGGCGTAACGAACTTGAGCAGGTTGAAGCTGGCCAGATTGCACGCCGAGTTGTCGAGGAACATGTACTCCGAGCACGGGTTCGATGCATTGATGCGCGCCGTGTTCTTGCTCGTGTGCCATTTATTGATGGTGGTGTCGAACTGCATACCCGGATCGCCGCACAGCCAGGTGGACTCCGCGATCTTGTGCATGATCTCGCGCGCCTTGTATTGCTTCACCGGCTGCTTGTCCTTAACCGTCCGGGTCCAGAACTCGCCGTCGTTCTCGTAGGCGCGCATAAACTCATCGCTGACGCGCACCGAGTTATTCGCGTTCTGGAAGAAGATCGAGGAGTAGGCTTCGGAGTCGGGGCCGGAACCGTCATAGCCGGCCTTGATCAGCGTGAACGCCTTCGCCTCTTCCTTCGCTTTGCACTCGATAAAGTCGATGATGTCCGGATGATCCACATTCAGGATCACCATCTTCGCGGCACGGCGGGTCTTTCCGCCCGACTTGATGACGCCGGCGAAAGCGTCAAATCCGCGCATAAAGCTCAATGGGCCTGACGCCTGGCCGCCGCCGCTCAACAGTTCCATCGAACCGCGAATCGACGAAAGGTTGGTCCCGGTGCCTGACCCCCACTTGAACAGCATGCCCTCGGTCTTCGCCAATGTCAGAATCGAATCCAGCGAGTCATCGACGGAGTTGATAAAGCACGCCGAGCACTGCGGATTCTTGTAGCCCGTGGCTTCCAGCTTCACACAACCCGTCGCGGGGTCCCAGTGCCAGCTTTGCCCGTCAGAGTTGGGTTCGAGCCGGTCGCAGCCCACATTGAACCAGACCGGAGAATTGAACGCCACGCGCTGGGTCAACAACATGACAGCCAGTTCGTCATGGAAGACCGCCGCATCTTCAACGCTGCCGAAATAGCCGCCGGCCATGCCCCAGTCGCGGATCGTCTCGGACACGCGCGACACCAACTGCCGCACCCCTGTTTCACGCTCCGGCGAGCCCATCTGCCCGTGAAGGTACTTTGAGGCCACGATATTGGTCGCTGTCATTGACCAGTCAATCGGCGCCTCCACATCCTTCTGCTCAAAGATCGTGTTGCCCTTGCTGTCTGTGATCAGCGCCGTGCGCTTCTCCCACTGCACCTCGTCGTAAGGCGAAACACCCTCACGCGAAAAGCGCCGCACTACGCGGATGCCGCTCTGACTCTGTGCTGCGCTCGAGGCGGTCTGGGGTGCAGCGGCGGATGTTTGAAGATGAGCCTCGTTCATAGTGTTCCTCTCAGTCAGCAATTAGGAGTAGAAAACCCAGCCTCCGCCAGCGCCGGGGCCTTGACGGGAGCTTCTCGTACAACGCACGGGAAAACGGGGCTTGAGAGAGTCTTGCCGGTAGTTTTCGGCCCTCAGCAGATTAGACCGGGAGTCGCTTCTGCCGGGTTTTCTTTACAGTCCGTTTACAGCCGCAGATGAAAAAATACCGCTGTCTATTGGGCAAGTCAACTGCAAACCACAATATCTAGTATTTTCGTCACATTTCCAGCACCAGCGTGCTAAACACAGCCAAACTCGCTGTGGAAAGCTCAGAAGGCCGTGCCGGAAGCGGCTTTTCGGCGTCTAAAATGCCCCAAATCCAGTGCAGATGCGGCTCGCGCCGCGGGCACCCTTCCAACTTCCCAAGACTATGCCCCCTTTGAGGCCCTCACAAGGCGCAGAAACAGTGCAAACCCGCCTTCGCCCTGTGCGAAATGTGGAGATTTGGGGCTTTTTCCGCCATGCCCAGGCTGGTGATCGGCAAGCGCCTGCTAGCCTGAATCCGTGCCCGAAACCAGCCAGGATCTCGCCCATTGGAAGCCCGTCGCTGCTCCCTCGCCTGCACCCCTCCGTGGTTTCTACGTGACGCTTGAGCCGCTTGATGCGTCCCGCCACGGCGCAGCCCTCTGGGATGCAGTGAAAGGCCACAACGGGCTCTGGACCTGGCTTGCCGGCGGCCCCTACAGCGGCGCTGAAGAAATGACAGCCAGTCTCGAGAAATGGCGCAACGCCGAAAATGCCGTCCTCTTCGCCATCGTCCCCTGCCAGACCGGCAGGGCCTCCGGTTGGGCCAGTTTCATGCGCATAAAGCCGTCCCATGGCGTCATCGAGGTGGGCAATGTGCTCTTTTCGCCCGCCCTGCAGCGCTCGCGTGCCGCCACAGAGGCGATGTACCTGATGGCGCGCCACGTCTTCGACGATCTCGGCTATCGGCGCTACGAGTGGAAGTGCAACGCTGAAAACGCCGCCAGCCGCAAGGCCGCCCTGCGCTTCGGCTTCGCCTTTGAAGGCATCTTTCGTCAGCACATGGTCGTGAAAGGCCGCAGCCGCGACACGGCATGGTTCGCCATGCTCGACCACGAATGGCCTCCCCGCAAGCGCGCCTTCGAGGCCTGGCTTGACCCGGCAAACTTCGATGCAGAAGGCCGGCAATTGCGCCCCCTGTCAGAGATGGCCTCCCCAAGCCGCTAAAAGCGATCCACGGCAGCCCGCTGCACCACGCAGATCAATTCCCCTGGGTCAGCACGAGCTGCTGTTGATCGATAGTTGCAATCTTTTGATAGTAGTCACGCAATGCCGGATACCCCTTCGCCTCCAAGATCACAAAGCCTCGAGCGAAGATATGCTTGATATCGATGGTCCCGGAACCGGGCTGCGTCTTCACCACAAGTACCGCGTGTTCCGGCCACGGAAGTTGAACCTGCTGAGGAGCGCTTTCCATCGTGAATCCCGGCGGAAAGTGATAGACCACGTCGTCAATCACCTGCTCGGCATAGTGCAGGTCCACAGGGGCCACGCGTTCGTTTTCCTGCACAAACTCCACGTGAGGCCGCGTCTCGAAAAAGAACTCGGGGACGAGCAGGCGCTTGCCCGTTGCAGTTCCCAGCTTCCCGTTCACCTGGGCGCTCACTTCAACGAAGCCAGCCGATGTGTCCAGGCCTTTGATCCCGGTGATCTCTGCTCCGATGCCCTGCGGTAACAGCTTCGAAAGTGCGATGTTCAGTTCTGTCTGAACTTCGGCTGTTCCAGCGGTCAGATTCAGTTGCCGCCATCGCAGCGCTTCGGGACCGTTCATCAATAGCTTGACCGTGCCTGTCACACCGCCTTGCGCATCAAGAGTCAGCACCGCCGTGTTTCCGGTAATTGCGTCTTTGGGATTGTTCGGTGGGGTGACGGCATCCCGGCTTACTCCCGACGCAGTCTGCAACAGGCCGCCGCTCAGCGTGTGAGTCCAGTGCAGCTGTCCAAACGGCAGGAGCTTTTCGCCAGGATCAGTGAATACATCATTCCCTCCAAGGTGGAGAACCACAAGCCTCCCGGCCAACTGATCGAGCGCCAGATAGCCGGGATCGAAGATGCGTCTGGACCTGTCTGCAACTCCCATGGCGTCTGCCTGCAAACCGGCTGCCCGGACAAGGGCGAGATAGAGCGAAGCAATCTCTCTCGGGTTCCCGCTCTTTTCGGCCCAGACCTGCTGAGCGCTTTTCACCTGGCGGCGAAAACCCTGTTGCGCGCGTTCAGCCTCGCTGCGCTCGTGCGAGTACGCCGTATTGTCGAGGGCCTGCACCGCATCATAAATCTTGCGTGCCTTTTCCTCATCTGTAGCAGCACCCGTTGTGATCTGGGCAGCTGCAGCTTTAAGATCGGGCGTCGCCTCAGAGAATTGCTCGATCTCTTTCGACCAGCGCTTGCCTTCGTTGTTCCAGAAGGTGTCTCCGTTCAGATAGGGCGAGTAATAGAAACGCACACCGTAACGTCTGCTCTCCTCGGGTGGAGCATAGGCCTCGCTCACGAAAGCCGGAATGTCTTCGGCCACCAGCGTATAGTCCTGCTTGGGACTCACGTCAACATGGGCCCCTGCCGGCAGCCGCGCTGAGTAGAGCAGATAGTTCGCCACCTCCCCATTCGAGTTGAAGTGAACAATGCTCTGGTTTCCGATAACGTTTCTCTCCAGATCGCCGAGCGGATTGTAGTAGAAGCGTTCCTTGTGGATGAAGAGATCCTGCTGTACGTCCCAGTAAGGAATTGATCCTGCTAACGCCGAATCGACAAAGCCGCGCATATCATCCGTAATGCCCGTGACCGATGAGTCGGAGATTGGGAGCGTCCACCGGTATTCAAGAATGCTTCCGACCTCCACACTGGGCAGCGTAAACACGCGGGCATTCATATGGCCTCTGAAATTCTTCTCAACCAGAAGATCCGCGCCACTGCCGGTCAATGGAATTACCGTCCCATCGGCGTGAATGGTCCGCCCTTCAATCGACGGTGGTCTGCCCGTCCCGGAATAGGGCACCTCGACCGTCGCCCATTCCTTTCCAAGTTCCGTCAGCACCTTGATCCGCGCGTGCAGGCTGATGTAGTGGTTGTAGTTATCTGTTGTCTTTTCCCTGTAGAGAAACACGGCCGGAGCTCCCGGAGCCTTGGGATCAGACGTCATCTGCAGCTCTTCCTTGGTTGGCTCCTGAAACTTCTGGCCCGCGCACACAAGCGGCGCCAGGGCAAGCGCAGCCGCCACCACAATCCGGTAACTTACATAAGTCTGCATACTCTTCATCCTTCACGAACGAAGACTCGCGCTATCCCCGTCTGGCAGAGTTATCGATGAGTCTTTGAATGCGCCTGCCATCTTAGCACTGCCGCGCGGGCGCGCGCCGCGGACGCGAGGATAAGGCATCTCCCGCTCACACTATGACAAGGTAATCCCTGAATTTGTTGTGCGGCAGTTTGCCAGATCCGGCTG
>Ga0335073_10005205_pt1 | contig 18261 bp, 15 predicted proteins | sample Lox_Sample_22_FD_207093 | JGI IMG/M metagenome (GOLD analysis project Ga0335073, IMG submission 207093) | Soil microbial communities from Loxahatchee National Wildlife Refuge, Florida, United States - Lox_Sample_2.2 | ecosystem: Environmental > Terrestrial > Soil > Wetlands | place: USA... | reverse complement strand
TGGAGCGCACCGCGGCGGGCAGCAGCGCGCGCAGTGCCGGATTCAGATCGCCGGCCTGCAAGATGCCGAGCAAGTCGGTCTCGCCGAGCGAGACCGAATGCCGCTTGCCGGCGCCGTCGTAGGCTGAGCCGCTGAGCCGGTGCTTGCGCAGTTTCGTGGTCAGCTTCGCGAGGTCGCCGACGGGGCTCGTGGTGATCCCGGCGCAGGCTTTGTTTTCGCAGAGCTCGTCGAGCACGGGCGTGACGGCCTGCAGCCTGTCGATCCCCCAGGCTTCCGGGCCCGTGGTTGGCACGACTGAGTCGAGCACGAGGGCTTCGACGTGCTGGGGGTAGCGTTCGGCGTACTCCAACGCGACCTTCGTGCCGTAAGAGGTGCCGTACAGGACGAGCTTCTTGTAGCCAGCGGTGTGGCGGATCGACTCGATGTCTTCGACCGATTCCTGCGTCGTAAAGGCACCGCGTGCCGGGCCGATCTGCAGCGCGCAGAGTTCAATCAGCGCCCCGAGCGTGCTTTCGGTGGCTTTTTCGAGTGCTGCTTCGTTGTTGAAGACGGGGCAGTTCAGCGGGTTGGCCTGCCCCGTGCCACGCTGGTCAAACACGAGCAGATCGTGCGAGCTGAGCGCGGGAGCGATCGCGGTCGCGAGCTGTTCGCCGAGTGGGTTGGCCGCCTGGCCGGGGCCTCCCGCCAGCGCGATCAAGGCGCTCTGCGTCTGAATCGTGCCAGATGATTTCCGCTCGATCGGCAGGTTGATCGTGCCCGGCGCTTTGCCGCTGCGGTCGAGTGGGACTGAGAGCGTGGCGCAGCTGAAGCCCGCGGCACTCGGGCATGGCGTGAAAGAGATAGCGGCACCCGCCGGTGAAGCGGCGCCCACGAGCGCAACGCTCGTCGCCGTCACGGCGAGCGTCCAGGTGAGCGTGCGCCGTGGCATGCGGCGAAACGTTACTGGCATGCGGGGTCGAAAAGACGCAGTTGCAGGGCATTTCTCCATCGCAGATTGCAGGTACCCTGAGACGGTGCCAAGCGAACGCGAGACGGTTGACGCGGCGGGAGCTCCGCCGGCGATCGGTCCCTACAGCCACGCGGTACGCGCGGCGGGCCTGCTGTTCTGCTCGGGGCAAATCCCACTCGACCCGCAAAGCGGTGAGATCGTGGGGGACACGCCGGCCGAGCAGGCCAGGCGCTGCCTGGAGAACTTGCAAGCGGTCTGCGCCGCGGCAGGTACGTCGCTTGGGCGTGCGGTGCGCCTGACGATATATACGACCCGGCTGGGTGCGTTCGCCGAGATCAATGAGACCTATGCATCGTTCTTCCCTGAGAGCCCGCCGGCGCGCGCGGCGGTCGGCGTAGCCGAGCTGCCCAAGGGGGCGCTCGTGGAGATAGACGCCGTGATCGCGCTCTAGGCGGCTGTGGACGCGAGCGGCTTGCTCGCGTCCTCGCAGGCCTCGGCGAGCTCGGGCTCCGCGCCCCGCAGCGCCTGGCCGAGCAGGCGCCAGAGCGTGGCGCGCTCGTCGGGGTCAAGCGCCTGCAGCACGTCGTCCTCGATCGTCTCCTGACGGTGCTCGGCCTTCTCCAAGGCCTTCGCGCCGCGAGCGCTCAGGTCGACAAGGTGGCGCCGTCGGTCGCTGGGGTCGCGGCGGCGCCCAACGTAGCCGAGCTCCTCGAGCTCGTTGAGCAATAGGACGACGTTGTTCGCGTCCATGCACAGCGCCTCAGCCAGCTCCTGCTGGGGGCCACCGTCATGGTCGCGGACGTAGCTGAGCGCCATCAGATGACGCATGTGCATGCCGAGTAGCTCCTCCGTGCTGCGTCGATAGACCTGCTTTGCCAGTCGCGTAAGCAGGGCCATTGAGCCAGGAGCACACGGCCTCTCACCACCCATCGCGTGTGATCTTACACCATTGCGCATTAGTTATCAATATAGCAACAACAATAAATTTTACGACGATCTTCCTTGTTATAGGGATGATCCTTGCTATGGTGCTCCCCACTGCAACGAAGGGAGCCGTATGAGTAGCACGATCGACAAGCCACAGAGAAGGAACCGCTCGGTTCGAACTCGCCTGCGCCCCGCACTTAGGGGCGAGCGGGCGGGCACCGAGCGTGAGACGAACCAGACGGCACGCGCGGCGCGCCACACCGACGCCCAGCTGACCGGCTCAGCGGCTGAGGTCGCGAGCCGCAACGAGCGTCGGCGCTGGATTGCGCTGGCGGTGCTGTGCCTCGGACAGCTGATGATGGTGCTGGACTCGACGATCGTGAACGTCGCGCTGCCGTCGATCCAGCACGACCTCGGCTTCTCCCAGGGCAACCTAACCTGGGTGATGAACGGTTACCTGATCACGTTCGGGGGCTTCCTGCTGCTCGCGGGGCGAATGGGCGACCTGATCGGCCGCAAGAAAGTCTTCCTCGCGGGCCTCGTGCTATTCACGGCCGCCTCGATTTTGTGCGGGATCGCCGATAGCCAGGCGCTGCTGATCGGCGCGCGCCTGCTACAGGGCGTTGGCGGCGCGGTTGCCTCGGCGGTGATCCTCGCGATCATCGTCACCGAGTTCCCCGAGAAAGCCGAGCAGGCGAAGGCGATGGGTCTCTACGCGTTCGTCTCGGCGGGCGGGGGCTCGATCGGCCTGCTCGCGGGCGGCGCGCTGACGCAGTCCCTGGACTGGCACTGGATCTTCTTCGTGAACGTGCCGATTGGGATCATCGCGTTCGTGCTCGGTTCGGCGCTGATCGAGGAGAACGAGGGGATCGGTCTCTCCGGCGGGGTCGACGTGCTCGGCTCGGTGTTGATCACGCTAGCGACGATGGCGGGCGCGTTTGCGATCGTGAAGTCGACCGAATACGGCCTGACCTCAGCGCGCACGCTGGGCGTGGGTGGTGGTGCCCTCGTCCTGCTGACGGCTTTCCTGTGGTTGGAGTCGCGTCTGACCAACCCGATCATGCCGCTGCGTATCTTGCGACTGCGGGCGCTGATGGGTTCGAGTGTCGTACGTGGTTTCTTGATCACAGGGATGTTCTCGGCCTTCTTCCTTGGCTCGCTCTACCTAGAGCGCGTGCTCGGCTATGACGCGATCTCGACGGGTCTCGCGTTTCTTCCGCTAACCGCGGCGATCGCGGTGATGTCGATGGGCGTCTCGGCGCGGATCGTCGATCGTGTCGGCGCGGTGAACACGCTCGCCGGTGGTCTTGTTGGAATCATCGCGGGCCTAGTCCTGCTCGCGACCCAGGGCGTGCACGCGAGCTATTTCCCGGGTCTGGCCGTGGCGTTCTTGCTGCTCGGGCTGGGCGCAGGCGCTTCGTTCCTGCCGCTGCTGACGATCGGTATGTCTGACGCCCCCAAGCAGGACGCGGGTCTGGCGTCGGGCATCGTGAACGTCTCAGTGCAGCTGTTCGGTGCGATTGGCCTGGCAACGATGGGCACGATCGCGACCGATCACACGAAGGCTCTTACCGAAAGCGGGCAGGCGCTAACGAGTGCGCTGACCGGTGGCTACCACCTCGCCTACATCGTCGCCGCGGCGAGCGTGGCGGTCGGCGTCCTGGCGGCGCTGCTGACTCTGCGCCCGCCGAAGGGCGAGATCGCCCAAGAGGTCGAGGAGCTCGAGACCGACTTCGCCCGTGCGAGCTCGAGCGCGCAGACAGCCGAGCAGTTGGTCTAAGCCATCACTGCTGTGGCGCGGCTCCCCGCTCGCAGTACAGCGCCATCCGCCCGCCGCCCATCCCCTGGGCGGCGGGCGGCTCTGTGATGTGGAAGTCGCCGGCGCGAGGGGTCTAGGACTGCGCGCGCAGCAACGCCCGCTTGACCTTGCCGCTCGCGGTCTTCGGCAGCTCGGGTGCGAACTCGACGATGCGCGGATACTTGTAAGGGGCGGTCTCGCGCTTGACGTGCTCCTGAAGCTCGCGCACGAGCTCGGGAGAGGGCGCGAACTCGCCGTCGCGTAGCACGACGATCGCGCGTACGACCGAGCCGCGCTCCTCATCGGGTGCGGCAACCGCGGCGGCCTCTGCGACCGCGGGGTGCGCGACGAGCGCGGACTCGACCTCGAACGGCCCGATCCGGTAGCCCGAGGAGATGATCACATCGTCGTCGCGACCTTGGAAACGAAGCCACCCATCGCTGTCGCGCTCGACCAGGTCGCCCGTGCGCCAGGGGCCGCCCGTGCGGCGATCTTCGATCCGCCAGCTTCCGTCCTCCTCGCGGCACACGTGCTCGCCGAGGTAGCCGAGGAAGAAGGTTGGCACGGTCATCGGGTTGGCGGTCAACTCGCCGTCTTTGACTAACAGCCCGATCCCGGGCAGCGCCTTGCCCATCGAGCCGGGCCGCGCAGATTCACCAGGCGGCGCTCCGGTCAGCTGGCCGGTCTCGGTCTGCCCGTAGCCATCGCGGATTTCGCGGCCGGTCGCGACGCGCCAGGCACGCAGTACCTCGGGGTTCAGCGCCTCGCCCGCGGCGACTAGTCCGCGCAGCGAGGGGATCGGTGTGAGTGTCGCGCGCTTGGCGATCACGCGGTACTCGGTCGGTGCCATGCAGAGCACGTTGACTTGCTCGCGCGCGAGCAGCTCCAGACGCTCCTGCGGGTCAAAGCGCCCGTCGTGCAGCATCGCCGAGGCGCCGCGCAGCCAAGGTGCGATGAACACGTTGCGCGCCGACTTCGACCAGCCGCTTGCGGCGGTGCACCAGACGAGTTCGCCCTCCTTCGGTCCGAGCCAGTGCCTGGCCTGTAGTTGCTGGCCGTCGAGGTAGCGCTGCGCGTGGACGACGGCCTTGGGCTCTCCTGAGGTACCGCTGGTGAACGTGATCAGGCACGGGTCCTCCTCGGCCAGCTCGGCGATCGGCGCGAGCTCCTCGGCATAGAAACGTGAATCGCCGATCAGTAGCACCTCGCACGAAGGGCCAGCGGCCTCAAGCTCCGAGCGGTTGCGCTCGTCGGCGACGATCAGCGCGGGGTGCACGGTATCCAAGCGCAGGCGCAGGTCTTTGGCGCGCAACTGCTCGGTGCATGGCAGCACAACGGCGCCGATCCGAAAGCAGGCCACCATCGCAAACACCCACTCGGGTCGGTTGCCGATTAGCGTCATCACGACGTCGCCGCGGCGTACGCCGAGCGCTTCGAACGTGCGCGCGAGGCGGGCGCTGCGCTCGCTTACCTGGCGGAAGCTCCACTCGCGTCGCTCGCCATCGCGCGCGAGCTCGAGTAGCGCCAGACGCTGGGCGGGCGCTGCTTCGACGACGTCGCGAGCGAAGTTCACGCCGGTATTCTCTCTGGATAAGAAAAAAAACGACTTTGGAGCGCTAATCCGAATGGCCGTAGCCGCCACCCCGTACACCGACAAGACCGACGAGCAGAAGGCGATCACCGAGATGGTGCACCAGTTCGTCGATGAGCAGATCCTGCCGAACGCCGAGCACTACGACCACGAGGACTCCTTCCCGGAGCCGATCGTCGAGCAGATGAAGGAGCTGGGGTTGTTCGGAGTGACGATCCCTGAGGAGTACGGCGGCATGGGACTGGACCTGACGACCTACGCGATGATCGTCGAAGAGCTATCACGGGGTTGGATCTCGATCTCGGGCGTGGTGAACACCCACTTCATCGGCTCTTACCTGCTGATGAAGTTCGGGACCGAGGAGCAGAAGCAGAAGTACCTGCCGCGGATGGCGAGCGGCGAGATCCGCGCGGCGTTCTCGCTCTCCGAGCCCGAGCTCGGATCGGACGTGCAGGCGATCAAGACCTCGGCTAAGAAGCAAGACGACGGTACCTGGGAGATCAACGGGCAGAAGATGTGGGTCACGAACGGCCTGCTCTCCTCGCTGGTGTTCACGCTCGTAAAGACCGATCCCGAAGCCGACCCGCGCTACAAGGGCATGACGTGCTTCATTTGCGAGAAAGAGCCGGGCGTCGCGGAGAACACGGGTGCCCTTGCGGGCTTCAACGTCCCCCCGAAGATCAAGAAGATGGGCTACAAGGGCGTCGAGTCGACGGAGCTGGTGTTCGACGGCTACCGCTGCCCGGCCGAGAACATCCTCGGCGGGGAAGACGACGGCCTGAACAAGGGCTTCGTGCAGATGATGGATGCACTTGACCTAGGACGCGTGAACGTCGCGGCGCGAGGCGTGGGCCTGGCCCAACGTGCGTTCGAGCTGGCGGTCAAATACAGCCAGGAGCGCAAGACGTTTGGCAAGCCGATCGCCGAGCATCAGGCGATCCAGTTCAAGCTCGCGGACATGGCCACCCAGGTCGATGCGGCGCGCCTGCTGGTCCGCCGCGCGGCGGCGATGAAGGATGCCGGCGAGCGCTCGGACCTGGAGGCGGGGATGGCGAAGCTGTTCGCTTCCGAGGCGGGCCGCTTCTGCGCGGAGGAGAGCCTGCGGATCCATGGTGGCTACGGATACTCCAAGGAGTACGAGATCGAGCGCATCTATCGCGACGCCCCGCTGCTGCTGATCGGCGAGGGCACTTCCGAGATCCAGCGCATGGTGATCGGTCGCAAGGTTCTGCAGCGGCATAAGATCTGAGCCGATGGCTGAGGATGCCAAGGCGCTGATCGAGCTCGCGACGAGACGATTCATCGAAGAAGTCCCGGCGCTCGCCCCGATCAAGCTCGTGGTCGGGGCCGAACTGCGCGGACGCGGAGACGTCCAGCACTTCCGCTTGGAGATGCCGGACGTGAAGGTGACGAAGGGGCCGGCGGCGGACGCGCGTGTGCGCGTGGACATGCGCCGGGAGTTCTTCAACGTGATGGCTCGCGAAGGCAAGGTGCCCGACTGGGTCGAGGCCTTCACCTACGGCCAGGCGAAGGCTTCGGGACCCGAGCAGATCCTCAAGCTGATTGTCAACGTGGTCGAGCGCCAACAGGAGCGCGAACGCACGCGCAAGGCGCGCCGACCCGCCTGAGGTCGCGGCGTCCTAGTGGTAGGACGTCAACTGCTGGGCCAAGAACGCGAGCGAGCCCAGCAGGAACAAGCACATAACGATGAGCGAGAAGTTTTCGTTCATGGCTCCCCGCTTGAAGATACCGCCTGAGGCGGTGTTCAGGCGAGGAGGGCGTCGCCGTCGTAGAGCTTGATCACCTTCACCGCGCCCTCCGGCGCGGCGTCGAGGCACAGGCGGCAGAGCACGCACTCGTCGAGGTTCTGCTCCACGAGCTCCAGCGAGCCGTCGGCTTGCTGGGCGTAAATGTCGACGGGGCAGGCTTCGGTCAGCTTCTTCGCCAGCTCGGTGTCGGCCGCGGCCTGGTCGGAGACCTCGACCGCGATGAACAGTCCGTCGGCCCTCATGCCCCGCTCCTCTCGGCGATCTTGGCCTTGACGAGGTCGGGGATCTCATCGATCCGCTGCACGACGGGGATGCCAGCCGCTTGCAGCCGGGCGATCTTCTCGGTCGCTGAGTCCTCCTTGCCCTCGACGATCGTGCCGGCGTGGCCGAAGGACATGCCTTGCATCTCCTCGTCGTCCATGAACTTGCCGGCCATGAAGGCGACGATCGGCAGGCGCGAGTTGTTGTCTTTGACCCACTGCGACAGCTGCGCCTCCATCCGACCGCCAGGCTCGGTGTAGATGACGATCGCTTGCGTCTGCTCGTCGGCCTCGAAGAACGGCATCAGCTCGGCGTACGTCGAGCCGATGATCGCGTCGCCACCGATTGAAACTGCCGTAGAGACGCCGAGCCCTGCAGCCGTCAGCGTCGAGGAAATCTCGGTGGTCATGCCGCCGGAGCGGCTCATCACGCCGACTTCGCCGGGCTGGTAAGCCACTTCGGCGTTACGCGCGGGGCCGCCGATGCCGCCCATCTTCGCGACGCCGGGCACGATCAGACCAAGGCAGTTGGGCCCGATGATCCGTGCGCCCTTCGCGTCCGCCAACTCGACCATCGTCGCGACATCGCGACGAGGAATCCGCTCGGTGACGATCACGATCGTCTTGATCCCCGCATGCAGCGCCTCGAACACCGCGTCGCGCGTGCCGGCCGGCGGGACCGTGACGACCGAGCCGTCGGGCACGACGCCGTTGTTGTGCTCGACGACCTGCTCGACTGTGTCGAAGACGGGAACGCCGTGGACCTCGCGGCCCTTGCGGCCGGGCGTGACGCCGCCGACGATCTTCGAGCCGTAGTCCAGGCACTCGCGGGTCAAGTTGACCGCCTCACGGCCGGTGATCCCCTGGATGATGAAGGTCGTGTCTTGATTGATCAGGATCGACATGGCTAGGCTGCCTCGCCCTGGATCTTGGCGACCGCGCGACCCGCGGCCTCCCATAGCGACACCGAGCGGTCGCAGTACTCGATCCCGTAGGAGTCGAGGATCTTGAAGCCCTCCTCCTCCCAGGCGCCGGGGATGCGGAAGATCGCGATCGTCTCGCCGGGATCCTTGCCTAGCTCGAGGCATGCCTTGATCACGCCGCGGGCGACGATGTCCACGCGCGTATTCGAGACGATCGACATCATCACTGCGATCTTCTCGACGCCGTCTTTCTCGAGGACTTGCTTGGCCAGGCCACAGGCCTTTGCGACCGACGGGTTGCCGCCGATCTCGGAGTAGTTCGCGGGCTTGCCGCCCTGCTGACGCACGGCGTCGGTGAGCGTCAGCGAGCCGCCGCCCGCGCCGATCACCAGGCCGATGTTGCCGTTAAACCCTGCGTCCTTGCCCTGGATCACGCCGCGGTGGTCGGCGGCGTCGATCGCCTTGACGGCCTCTTCGAAGGGGGACGGCGTGTGACCCTCGCGCGTGCCCTCCTCCTCGCCTATGCCGAGCGCCTTCAGTAGCGCTTTCTGGCGCGGCATGCCCTCGTTCTCCATCTCCATGTGCGCGTCCAGCGCGACGAACGAGCCGTCCTTCAGCTCCGCGAGCGGGTTGATCTCCGCGAGCGTCATGTCGTTGTCGAGAAACAGCCGCGCCAGGCGGGCGAGGACCGGCGTGGCGCGCTGCAGGGCCCTGCCGGTGACCCCGGCCGCTGCGATGACCTGCTTGGCCTGGAAGTCCGAGAACGGTTCGAGCGTGGAGAAGTGGCCGCGGCCCACGTGATTGGGGTGCTCCTCGGCGACCTGCTCGATGTCGATCCCGCCCATGTCGCTGAACAGCATGAGCGGCTTCTTGGCGGTGCCGTCCCAGACGACGCCCGCGTAGTACTCCTGCGCGACGTCGGCCTTTGGGTCGACGAGCACGCCCTTTGGCATGTGGCCGTTGATTTCGAGGGCAAGGATATCCTGGGCGTGCGCCTCGGCTTCCTCGGGGGTGTCGGCGAACTTCACGCCGCCCGCCTTCATGCGCCCGCCGGTCAGGACCTGGGACTTGATCACGGTCGGCCCCCCGATTCGCGCGGCGACCGTCTTCGCCTCGGCGGCGTCGGTCGTGAAGCCGTAATCCGTTACGGGGATGCCGGCGCGCTTGACGATCTCGCGCGCCTCGAACTCGTAGAACCTCATGCGGCGCGGAAGCCTATAGGGCTCAGACGGCGGCAGGCGCGAAGCCGTATGCCTCTGCCAGCTCCGGGTCCTTCTTGGCGAGCATTTCCGCGAGGCCGACGACGACCTTGCACTGCTTCCAAGTCGCGTCGTCCTGCATCTTGCCGTCGATCATGTGCACGCCACGCCCGTCGGGGATCGCCTCGATCACCCTCTTCGCGAATGCGACCTCCTCCGGGTCCGGCGAGAAGACCTTCTTCGCGATCGCGACCTGGCTCGGGTGCAGCGACCAGGCGCCGACGCAGCCGAGCAGGAAGGCGGCGCGGAACTGCGTCTCGCAGCCCTCGGCGTCTGAGATGTCGCCATAGGGGCCGTAGTAGGGGAGTGCGCCTACCGAAGTGCAGGCGTCGACCATGCGTGCGATCGAGTAATGCCAAGGGTCCTGCTGATAGCTCGGGCGCGGCGCGTCCGGGTTATCCGGGTCGGGGTCGGCGATCGTGCGGTAGCCAGGGTGCCCGCCGCCGACGCGCGTGGTCTTCATGCGCCGCGAGGCCGCGAGGTCCGCAGGGCCGAAGCTCATTCCCTGGATGCGCGGGGAGGCCGAGGCGATCTCCTCGAGATTCGAGACGCCCTGCGCCGTCTCCAGCACGCAGTGGATCAACAGCGGCCGGTCCAGGCCGGCGCGCGCCTCAAGCTGGGCGAGTAGGCGGTCGGCGTAGTGAATGTCCCACGGACCCTCGACCTTGGGGATCATCACGACCTCGAGCACCTCGCCGATCTCGGCGACGATCTGCATCAAATCGTCGAGCACGTAGGGGGAGGCCAGCTCGTTTACGCGCGTCCATAGCGCGGTCTCGCCGAGGTCGATCTCCTTGCCGACCTTGATCAGGCCTTCGCGCGCGGCCTCCTTACGTTCGAGCGGGATCGCGTCCTCGAGGTTGCCGACGAGCACGTCGACCTTCGTCGCCAGGTCCGCGGTCTTTTCAACCATTTTCGGGTTGGAGAAGTCCATAAAGTGGAGCATCCGGGAGGGCTTGAAGGGGATCTCGCGCACCGGCTCGGGCGCGTCGATTGCAAGGGGCTTGAGGAAGTCGCGGGGGTTTCGCAAGTGGCTCTCCTGGTCTGCTGTCGCTCGTGGCGGTTCAACGCGCCGCATCCGTGGCGCGGGTGGCCCTGGGCAGTGAACGGTATCGGCTCGCGGTGGCTCGGCGCCGGCGCGGTTGACTTCGTGGCCGCAAGCTTGGGAGGATCGCCCGGGTGGGGGGCTCGGACTCATTTCCTGTAGGCGTGATCGGGGCGGGTGGCTCGGGGATCCTGGCCGCGACGGCGCTGCGGGCGAAGGGCGTGCCGTTCGAGGTGCTCGAGGCACGCGATGGCGTGGGCGGCACCTGGCACTACGGCGAGGGCTCGGCGGCGTACGACTCGCTCGTGATGAACACCACAAGGCTTGCGACCTCGCCGAAGGTGATGCGCATCCCGGGGGCGCCGTGGCGCTACGCGACCCGGCCCCAGATGCATCGCTACATGGAGCGGTTGGTCGAGCGCGAAGGGCTGCGCGAAGAGATCCGCCTGAACTGGCCCGTCGAGCGGGCGAGCTTCGGCGAGGACGGCTGGACGCTCGGCAGCGGCTCCGAAGACCGCCGCTACCGGGCGATCGTGTGCGCGCTTGGGACGAACGGGCAGCCGAGGTTCGCCCCGGTCGAGGGCTCCTTCGCGGGCGAGCAGCTACACAGCGCCGAGTACCGCAACCCCGAGCGCTTCGCGGGGCGCGACGTGCTCGTGGTCGGGCTGGGCACCTCCGGCTGCGAGGTCGCAGGCGAGCTGGTGGGCCATGCTCGCTCGGTCCACGTCGCGGTCCGCTCGCCGCTCTGGCTGATGACGCGGCGGCTCGGCGGCATCCCGATCGACTGGATCGACAACGAGTTCTTCTCCCGCGTGCTGCCCTGGTCGCTGCGCCGCCGGATCCTGCAGGGCCTGTGCGAGCTGACGACCGGGAGCCTGCGCCGCCACGGCGTGCCGCGCCCGACGCGTCGCTGTGGAGAGGACATCATCGGCATCTCGGACACGTTTCCCGCCGCGGTCAAGCGCGGCAGGATGACGTTCCACGGCGGCCTTGCACGGGCGGAGGGCAATCGCGTGCACTTCCTCGACGGAAGCGAGGCCGAGATCGAGGCGATCGTCCACGCCACGGGCTTCGAGCCCCCTACGGGCTTCCTGCCGCCGCCTGCCCGGCCCGACCGCTACGGCCTGTTCCGCCGGGTCCTGCACGTCGGCGTGCCCGGCCTCTACTTCGTCGGGTTGTTTGAGGCCCACCGCGCGTTGCTGGGGATCGCGGAGTCTCAGGCAAACTGGGCCGCGGGCGTCTTGGCGGGCGAGATCTCGCTGCCCGCCCCGGCAGAGCGCGAGGCGCAGGCGCGCGCCGAAGGCGAACGAACGCTGCGGGACTTCGGCGAGCGCCATCCCTTCTTCCTGGACTGGGCCAGGTACAAGGGGAAGCTGCGCCGCGAGGGGCGGGTCGGGCGCGCCGCCTGAGACGGTCTGTCGCCGATGCGCGCCAGCCGGCGTCGGCTATCGTTCCCGCAGCCCAATCCGGACCGCGAGGAGACGCTAGAAACCCCATGAGCGACACCCAGACCGTCGAGACTGACCAGGCCGCGCGCGAGGCGAGCGGCGCTCACCCATACGGACGCTACCTCGAGGAGTTCGAGGTCGGCGACGTCTACAAGCACTGGCCCGCGAAGACGGTCACCGAGGCCGATGACCATCTCTTTTGCCTGATCACGATGAACCACCACCCGCTGCACATCAACGACGTGTATGCCCACAAATCGCAGCAGGGGCGCAACGTGGTCGTGGGCCCGCTGGTCTACTCGCTCGCGCTCGGCATGTCGGTCAGCGACGTGAGCGGCAAGGCGATCGCGAACCTGGCCACCGAAGAACTGAGCCACCCGGCGCCGGTCTTCCACGGCGACACGCTGTTCTGCGAGTCCGAGGTGCTCGAGAAGAAGGAGTCTCGCTCCAAGCCCGACCGCGGCACGGTCAAGGTGCATACCCGCGTGCTGAACCAGGACGGCGTGCTCGTAGCGGAGTTCAAGCGACTCGTGCTCGTGCCGCGTAAGCACCCCGGCAGCGCGGGCGAGGCCGAGGGCAACGTCGAGTAGCGTCCAGAGGGCGGGTACCGCCGCGCGGGCGTGCGGTACCCTCTGCACACCGCCCGAACGGGCGTTTTTTCCGTTCCCGGGGGCCAATGAGGGCATCCGAGGGCGGCGCCGACCGACACACGAGCGAGTCGGCGCGCCGATCATGACCGCGATCGAGGAGCACCATCACCCATGAACACCACGGCTTCAGAGCTCAGCACCCCGCCCACCACCAACGAGCGCCTGCTGGCCTGGGTCGAGAAGATCGCGGCGCTGACCGAACCGAGGGACATCTACTGGTGCGACGGCTCCAAAGAGGAGTACGACCAGCTCTGCCAGCGCCTCGTCGACGCCGGCACCTTCGAGCGCCTGTCCGATGCCAAGCGTCCCAACTCCTACCTCGCACTGTCCGATCCCGGCGACGTCGCGCGCGTCGAGGACCGCACGTTCATCTGCTCCTCCACCGAGGAGGAAGCGGGCCCCACGAACAACTGGCGCGATCCCGCCGAGATGCGCGAGACGCTGAACGATCTGTTCGCGGGCTGCATGCGCGGGCGCACGATGTATGTCGTGCCTTTCTCAATGGGACCGCTCGGCTCCGACAAGAGCCACGTGGGTGTAGAGCTCACGGACTCCACCTACGTCGTGGTCTCGATGCGGATCATGGCTCGCATGGGCCAGGGCGCGCTCGACGCGCTCGGCTCAGAAGGCGAGTTCGTCCCTTGCGTGCACTCCGTCGGCGCACCGCTGGCCGACGGCGCCGAGGACGTCTCCTGGCCCTGCAACGCCGAGAACAAGTACATCGTCCACTACCCCGACACGCGCGAGATCTGGTCGTTCGGCTCGGGCTACGGCGGTAATGCGCTGCTCGGGAAGAAGTGCTTTGCGCTGCGGATCGCCTCGGTGATGGCGCGCGATGAGGGTTGGATGGCCGAGCACATGCTGATCCTCAAGCTGACCTCACCCGAGGGCGAGGTGAAGTACATCACCGCCGCCTTCCCGAGCGCCTGTGGCAAGACAAACCTCGCGATGCTGATCCCCACGCTCGAGGGCTGGACCGTCGAGACGATCGGCGATGACATCGCCTGGATGAAGTTCGGCGAGGACGGTCGCCTGTATGCGATCAACCCCGAGTACGGCTTCTTCGGCGTCGCTCCCGGCACTGGCGAGGACACGAACCCGAACGCGATCCATACGATCGAGCGCAACTCGATCTTCACGAACTGCGCCAAGACCGACGACGGCGACATCTGGTGGGAGGGCCTCACGAAGGAGCCGCCCGCGCACTTGATCGACTGGCACGGCAACGACTGGACGCCAGCCTCTGAGACGCCCAGCGCCCACCCGAACGCGCGCTTCACCACGCCGGCGTCACAGGACCCGGCGATCGCGCCGGAGTGGGAGGACCCGAAAGGCGTTCCGATCGATGCGATGCTGTTTGGCGGTCGCCGCTCCACCGTCGTGCCGCTCGTGACCGAGGCCTTCGACTGGGAGCACGGCGTGTTCCTCGGCTCGGTGATGAGCTCCGAGAAGACCGCCGCCGCCGCGGGCAGCGTCGGCGAGCTGCGCTTTGACCCGATGGCGATGCTGCCCTTCTGCGGCTACAACATGGGCGACTACTTTGGCCACTGGATGGAGATCGGCCGCCGCCAGGGCGCGCAGCTGCCGAAGATCTTCTACGTCAACTGGTTCCGCAAGGACGCCGGCGGGCGCTTTTTGTGGCCGGGCTTCGGCGAGAACTCGCGCGTGCTGGCATGGGTGTTCGCCCGCTGCGCGGGTCACGGTGCCGCGACCGAGACTCCGATCGGGATGATGCCGCCAGTCGGCCCCGAGGGGATCGACACGCGCGGCGTCGACGTCTCCGACGAGGACATGGCCGAGCTGCTGCGCGTTGACGTCGAGGAGTGGAAGGCCCAGCTGCCGCAGTTTCAGGCCTACCTCGCGCAGTTCAACCGTCTGCCCGACGCGCTCAACGTGCAGCTGCAGGCGCTGCAGGAGCGCCTGGGTTAGCCAGGCTGCCCGCGCGGCCCTCGGCCGCACGCGGCGCTAGTACCCAAGCGTCGGGCGGGCCGGCTCGCGTGGATGCTCGCGCCCGCCGAGGCACGGGTCGGTGCCGAACGGCGGGGAGAAGCGGCTGCGCGTGCGCTGCGGGCGGCACGGGAGGACGTGCCAGTAGTAGCAGGGCCGAGCGCGGCCGCGCCGTGATGCGGGATTGGGCTTCTTGCAGCCGCGGCGCATCATCAGAACTGAGCGGTCGTGCCGATTGTGAAGGCCGCGAACGCGTTGCCGAATTCGTCGGTCAGATTTGCGTCAGGTGTCAGCGTCGCCGCGCTGGTGGTGACGGTTTTGGTCGTCCCGGTGCCGGCCTGGCCACCGAGTTCGACTGTCAGTTTCTGGCTGCTGGGCGAGTATTTGATCGCCGACGCGCTGGACCCGTTGCCGCTGAAGGTGACGTTTCCGCCAGAGACATAGCCGGCGGAGCCGAGATCGATCGTGCCGAAGTGGATCGTGCATTTGCTCGCGCTGAGCGTAAGCGTGTCGTCGCTGGTACCCGCGCCGTCGCTCAGCGTCACGGTCACTTCGCCGTTGCCGGAGAGTTCGTGACTGCTGCTGTTGCCGCTCCAGCTGGAGCAGAACGTGTTGACGGCGAGCGGGACGCTGAAGCCGACCGAGAAGGTGTCGTCTTTTTCGATCTTGCCTTTGGTCCCGCCGGCGTGGTTGCTCAGCGTGAGTGAGCTGATCTTCGACGCTTCCACCGTCACGGGCAGGCCCGAGCCGTTGTTGAAGGTGCCGTCGGTCACGGTGATGCTCGCGGTTTCTGGCTTGTACAGGGTCATCACGCCGTTGCGCGAGCCAAACGAGACCGAGGCGACACCGCTGCTGAACGAGATCGCGGTCGTCGAGCCGAAGGCGATTGCCGCGCCCGAGGAGTTCGTCACCGTCGGGTGGTTGCTGCCGATCGTCTGCGCGCCGCCGAAGGTCAGGTTTTTCGAGCCCGTGTAGCTGGTAATCGTGTTGCCGAAGCCGTCGACGGCGGTGATCGTGAGTTCGGAGCTTTCGCCCGGGGAGAAGCTCGTCGGGCTCGCCGCGAGAGACAGCGCCGACATTGCCGCGGCGTTCACGGCGAAATTGCCGGTCTTGTCGTTGATCGAGCCTTGGACCGCTTCGATTGCCGTGCTCGCCTGAGCGTCATACAGCGTGATCGCGGCGATGCCGACGCCCGCGGTGAAGGTGACCGATGCCGGGTAGCTCGGGACTTTCCCGCCCGGGCTCGTGCCGGGTCCACTGAACGTCACGACCTTCGCGCCTTCGTACCCGGTGATCACGTTGCCGAATTCGTCCTTCGCCGTGAGCGTCAGGTTGAAGGCGGTCCCCGCGGTCTGCGCGCCCGGTGTGCCGAGGCCGAATTCGCTCGCGCTGAGCGGCGCGACCGTGAAGCTCGCGGAGGTCCCTGAGATCGTGCTCTGGGTCGCAGTCAGCGTCGTGGTCTGAGCGTTGTACAGCGTGATGGAGGCGGTGCTGACGCCGGAGGCGAAGTTGATCTGCCCGGTGGGATATTTCGGCGCTTTGCCGCCCGGGCTGCTGCTCGGGCCGGTGAAGCCGATCGTCTTGTTGCCGGTGTAGCTCGTGGTCGTGTTGCCGTAGGTGTCAGTCGCGGTAACCGTCTCGCTGAACGATTTCCCTGCGGTCGGCGACGGCGTCGACAGAAGGAATTTGCTCGTCGTGCTGAGACCGTTGATCGTGAAGTTGGCGGACACGCCTTTGACTGTGCCCTGTGTCGCTTCGAGCGTCGTGTTGCCCGCGTCGTACAGGGTGATGCCGTTGGCCGTGCCCACGCCCGCGCTAAAGACCACGGATGCGGGATATTTCGGCGCGCTTCCGGCAGGGCTCGCTTCCGGACCGCTGAACGCGATCGTCTTTTCGCCCGTGTAGCCCGTGGCGAGATTGCCGAATTCGTCCTTGGCGGTCAGCGCTACGTTGAACGCTGTGCCAGCCGTCTGCGTGGATGGGGTCGGGACCGAGAAGCTCGCGGCGCTCGCGGGTGAGACCGTGAAGTTGCCGCTGCTGCCGGAGATCGAGCTTCCTTCTTTCGCGGTCAGCGCGGTGGTCGCGCTCGCGTTGTAAAGCGTGATCCCTTTCGCGGTGCCGACGCCGGAGGCGAAGCTCACCGAGGCCGGGTAGACCGGAGCTTTCCCGTTCGGGCTGTTCGTCGGCCCGCTGAAGCTGATCGGCTTGCTAGCGCCGGTGTAGCTCGTCGCAGTGTTGCCGAAGGCGTCCAGCGCCGTGAGCGTCACTTCGAACGCTGTGCCAGCCGTCTGCGTGGATGGGGTCGGGACCGAGAAGCTCGCGGCGCTCGCGGGGCTCACTGTCACCGAGGCGCCGGAGCCACTGCTGATCGTGCCGTCGCTGACGGTGATTTTTGCGGCCTCAGCCTTGTACAGGGCCATCGCGCCGTTGGCTGCGCCTGAGACGGTTGCGATGCCGCCGCTGAAGTTGATCGTCGTCGGGTTGCCGAACGCGACCGCGCTGCCCGCGCTGCTCGTGACAGCCGGGTGGTTAGCGCCGATCGTGCCGGCGCCGCCGAACGTGAGGCTCCTCGCGCCTGTGTATGAGGTGACGGTGTTGTTGGCGGCGTCTTGCGCCGTGATCGTGAGGTTGTCGGCAACGCCGGCGATCGTGTTCGCGTTCGCCGGTGAGAGCAGAAGGTGCGTCGCCGCGCCGAAGGTCACCTGCGCCGAGGCGGTCGAGCTTTTCGCGGTCCAGGAGTGCCAGACGGCCGTGATCGTATAGCTGTGACTGGCGATCGAAGCGCCGGAGTCGGTGCAGCTCGTTACCGTGCTCGGCGAGCTCGCGCTTGGGCATGTGCCGCCGGGGGTGCCGCCGTCGCGAGTTACGTAGTAACGGACAGTTCCGGCCGAGGGAGGGGTGACCGCGTTCCAGGAAAGCGTCACCGCGCCCGCTCCGGGTTCCGCACTTGCGACCGTCGGTGCCTGGAGGGTTGAGACTTTCCCGCTGGCGCTGCCGGCGCTCGGCGCGCCCCAGTAGGCCCAGCTCGCGGCACGCAGGCCGAGCACGAGAGCGAGTAGGACGATTATGGCGCGGCCGCGGCGGCCGCTCGTGGCGATGAGGGTCCTCATGAGTGCGCGCTCCCGCTGTAGGTGAATTTGAAGCTCGCGCCCTTGCAAGCGTCCTGATTGGTCGGCAGGTCGCGCATCAACACCGACGGCGCGCTGACCGAGCCCGCCGGCAGCGAGACGTGGCCGTTGGCCGGTACGGCGAGCGGGTTCGTGCTCGAGATGTTGGACTGCGTGAGTTGCAGGTTCGAAGGCCCGTCGCAACCGGCCTTGGTGCTGCCCGCGAGGACCGTCGTGCTCAGCGACGTCACCGTGATCGCCACATTGTTCGGGTTCGCGACGGTGATCGCCAGCGCACGAGAGACGCCTGGAGCAAGCGGGCCGGTGGCGTTGCCGGTGACCGTGAACGGTTTGCCGCTTTCTTCCACGACGGTCTTAGCGACCGTCCATGAGTAGCTGGCCGGTGCGCTTGCGTTGCCGACCCCGTCGACGGCCTCGACTTCGAAGCGGTGGGTGCCGAGCGAGAGAGAGGAGTAGGACTGGGGGCTCGTGCAAGCCGAGAACTTCGCGCCGTCGCGCCTGCATAGGTAGCGCGCGCGAACTTCGGTGTCGGTGAAGCTGAAGCTCGCGGACTTAGAGGTGGTGTTG
>Ga0335073_10005203_pt1 | contig 18264 bp, 14 predicted proteins | sample Lox_Sample_22_FD_207093 | JGI IMG/M metagenome (GOLD analysis project Ga0335073, IMG submission 207093) | Soil microbial communities from Loxahatchee National Wildlife Refuge, Florida, United States - Lox_Sample_2.2 | ecosystem: Environmental > Terrestrial > Soil > Wetlands | place: USA... | reverse complement strand
CCGCCCAAGATCACGCCGATCAGGTCCGGGTTGTCGCGCTGGACGGCGGCGATGTCCAGGCCGAGCTGGAAGCCCGGCCGCCGCCACGGCACCCAGGCGACCCGGCCGCCGAAGCACTCCCGGGTCAGCTTCTCGCCGCCGGCCGCTGTTGCCAGCGCGATCCCCGAGTCTGGGTGCAGGTGGTCCACGTGGGCGGGCTCGAGCAGGCCGTGCATGGCGGTGTCGATCGAGGGGGCCGCGCCGCCCTGGCCGTGCAGGCAGTAGTCGAACGCCGCGACCATCTCGTCCTCGCGGTCCACGCCCGGGTAGACGCCGGTCAGCGCGCGGAGCCGGTCCAGGCGCAGCACGGCCAGGCCGTCGGCGGTCAGCGTGCCCAGGTCGCCGCCGGATCCCTTCACCCACAGCAGTTCGGCCGGCCGGCCGGTGACCGGGTCGGTGGCGGGGCCCTTGGCCGAGGTGTTGCCGCCGGCGTAGTTGGTGTTGCGCGGGTCGGAGCCGAGCCGGTGGCTGCGCTCCAGCAGCGCGGTGACCTCTGGCGGTAGCTGCTGCGGCGCCATCGGGCGCTTCTCCTCTCGGTTGCTGCTCAACTGCCCCAGCTGGCGGGGGTGCCGCCGACGCGGCCGGTGATGATTTTGTCCTGGTAGCCGGAGCGGTGGTAAGCGGCGACGGGGTCGGGGTCCAGGCTCATCTCGGTGCGCAGATCGGCGAGCAGGGGGCGGACGTCGGTGTTGTAGGCGTCCATCAGCACCGCGTTGGCGCCCAGCACGTCCCCGGCCTGCTGCGCGGCCGAAAGCGCGGCCGTGTCCACGAGCAGGGCCTTGGCCACCGCTTCCTGCACGTTCATCACCGAGCGGATCTGGGCCGGGATCTTCGGCTCGATGTTGTGGCACTGATCCAGCATGAACGCCACCCCCGCCGCCGGGCGCAGCGCCCCGGCCGCGGTCACCTCGCGCAGGATGCGGAACAGCTGGAACGGGTCGGCCGCCCCCACCATCAGGTCATCGTCGGCGTAGAACCGGCTGTTGAAGTCGAACCCGCCCAGCCGCCCGGCCCGCAACAGCAGCGCCACGATGAACTCGATGTTCACCCCGGGCGCGTGGTGCCCGGTGTCCACCACCACCGCCGCCTGCGGTCCCAGGGCCAGGCAGTGCAGCAGCGAGGTGCCCCAGTCCGGCACGTCGGTGGTGTAAAACGACGGCTCGAACAGCTTGTACTCCAGCAGCATTCGCTGGGCGGGCCCCAGCCGGTTGTAAACCACCTGCAGCGCCTCGGCCAGCCGGTCCTGGCGGGCGGTGATGTCGTCTTGACCGGGGTAGTTGGTCCCGTCGGCGAACCACAGCTTCAGGTCCGCCGACCCGGTGGCGTCCATGATGTCGACACACTCCAGCAGGTGGTTGACCGCCTTGCGGCGCACCCGCGGATCGGGGTTGCACACGCTGCCCAGCCGGTAGTCATCGTCTTGGAACACGTTCGCGTTGACGGTCCCGACCGCCACCCCGTGTTCTTTGGCGAACGCGGCCAGCGCGGCGTAGTCGTCGACCTTGTCCCACGGGATATGCACCGCCACGCTCGGCGCCACCCCGGTGAACCGATGCACCTGCGCCGCATCCTCGATCTTCTCTTGCGGCGTGCGCGGCACCCCCGGCTGGGCGAACACCTTGAACCTGGTCCCGGTATTGCCGAACGCCCACGACGGCAACTCGATCCGGTGCTCTCGGAGCGAGGTCTTGACGGCGGTCAGGTCAGGCATTCCTTGTCATCTCCATGCAGCGAGATCGCGGTGTGCAGAAATCTAGGTGGGTCTCAGTCCAGGTGGAAGATCTCGGCGATCCTGCGGAAGCCCTCATCGGGTCGCGGCCCGCCGAGATCAGTGAAATAGGGCTGCATTTCCGCCTGCCAGCGGGCGTTGACGTCAGTCTGCGCCATCCGCTGCTGCGCTGCCGCGTAGTCATCGGTCTCGAGGTAACCGATCAGCAGTCCGTCGTCGGTGAGGAACAGTGTGTAGTTGGACCAGCCTGCTTCGCGCAGCGCGTCGGTCATCTCCGGCCAGACCTCCTGGTGGCTGGCCCGGTACTCATCGAGCCGGTCCGGCCGGATCCGGCCGAGGAAGCACACGCGCTCCATCTGGTGTCCTTAGGGTTCTCGGGCAGGCAGGGGTGCCGGCCGGGCTGGCCGGCCGAGGATGCCGGGCAGCCCGGATTGACCGCCCGGCACCCCTCCGGCCGGTCAGAAGTTGAAGTTGTTGACGTTGGACGAGTTGAACACGGTGGGCGGGCCGAGCAGGATCGTGTTATCGGCTCCGACCGTGTACTTGCCCAGCTTGCCCGCGGTGAAGGTCTGCCCGGCCGCGTTGGTGATCTTGTGAGAGGCAAGGTACACCGCTGCGTAGGCAGCCAGGTAGCCGAGGTTGGCCGGGTTCCACAGGATGAACGCGGGCGCGACGCCGTTGGCCACGTACGTCTTCATCTCGTCGGGGGTGCCCAGGCCGGTCACGATGACCTTGCCCTTCCACTTCGGCGTGCTCACCACCTGGGCGGCGGCCAGGATGCCCACGGTGGTCGGCGAGATGATGCCCTTGAGGTCCGGGTACTTCTCCAGCAGGCCCTCGGTCACCTGGGTGGCGGTCGGCGGGTCGTCGTTGCCGTACACGATCGACACGAGCTTCATGTTCGGGTACTTGGCCAGCTCCTGCTTCATGTAGCCGATCCAGGCGTTCTGGTTGGTCGCGGTGGCCGCGGCCGAGACGATGCCGATCTGGCCGGTGCTGTGTATCTCCTTGGCCAGGAGAGCGACCTGGCTGGTCCCGATCTCGGCCGTGGACGCCTGGTTGATGAACAGGTCACGGCAGGTCGGCGCGTCCGAGTCGTAGGTGACCACCGTGATGCCCTTGGCCATGGCGCTCTTCAGCGTTGGGCAGAGCGCGGTCGGGTCGGTGGCCGACACGATCAGGACGTTGGCGCCCTTGGCGATCGCGGCCTGGATGGCCGGGATCTGCGACGCGGGCGTGGCCGAGGTCCCGCTGGTCTCGGTGCCGCTCTCGCCCAGCTCGTCCAGCGCAGCGATCGCGCCGCCGGATTTGGCGCTGTCCGCGGTGGTGAAGTAGTTGTTGCCGAGGTTCTTCGGGATGATGAAGACCTTCAGCCCCTTCTTGACCGCGCTGCTGGAGCTCGAGGAGCTCGAGGAACTCGTGGTCGTGGAGCTTGAGGAACTGCACGCCGCGAGAATCGACGCCACCAGCAGTACCGCGATAATCGGCAGCACCCTCTTGAACGTAGCTCTCATGGATGAATCCTTTCAACTTTGGGCCGGATGAGCTGCGTGCTGAATACCTACGAATCGGGATAATCCAATCGCCGGGATGGTGGGCAGCGAGCCGCCGTAGCGGTCGCGGGCGGGCAGCGCAGATGGCCGGTCTCGCTGCCCGTGTGGTGCGCGTGTCGTGACGTCAGTCATGGCCGGCCCCGATCGCCGGCGCCGACGGCGCTGACCTGCTCCTCCTGGCTATCGCGTCGCGCAGCCGGCGGGTGAGCTGAGCCATGTTGGGCACGAACACGCTGATCAGCAGGAGGATGCCCACGGGAATGCTGGCCGCCTCCTGGTTGAAATTCGTCAGCAGCAGGGCGTTGGATATCCCGGCGAAGGCGAGCACGCCGAGCACGACGCCGGCGATCGTTCCCTTGCCGCCGAAGATGGATACCCCGCCGAGCAGGACCACGGCCACCACGTCCAGCTCGAGGCCGAGCCCGTTGGTGTTGACCGCGGTGGACAGGCGGAAGGTCAGGAGCACGCCGGCCAGGGAGCAGATCACGCCGGAGGTGATGTACAGCAGCGTCTTGATGCGCTTGACCCGGATCCCGGCGAAGGTCGCGGCCTCCGGGCTGGCGCCCATCGCGTAGATAGACCGGCCGGCGGGCGTGAAGTGCAGCACCACGCCGAAGATGACGGCCAGGACGATGAAGATGGCCGCGGAGAACGACAGGTTGGTGCCGAAGACCCCGTTGACGCCGATGTTGGTGTAGGCCGTCGGGAAGTTCGAGATCGTGTTGGGGCCGAGGATGATGTTGGCCACGCCGCGGTACAGCCCGAGCGTGCCGATCGTGACGGCCAGCGAGGGCAGGCCGACGCGGGTAACGAGCAGGCCGTTGATCGCGCCCGCCAGTATCCCGACCAGCAGCACGACGACGAAGACGGCCGGCATCGGCCAGCCCTTGCCGAACAGGTAGCCGAGCACCGCGCTCGCCATGCCCATGATCGAGGCGACCGAGAGGTCGATCTCGCCGCTGATGATGATGAGCGCCATCGGCAGGGCCATGATCGCGATCTCGCCCGACTGCAGGCCCAGGTTGAACAGGTTGGTGCCGGTCAGGAACTCCGACGAGGTGGTGACGCCGAGCACCCCGATGGCCACCACGACCACGGCCAGGCCGGTCTCCCAGCGCAGCATGTTCCGGGCCGGGATCCGCGACCGCCAGCCGGGCGGCGCGTCGACGGTCGCGGCCAGCGACATGTCCCGGTCAGGTTCCATCGCGGGCGCTCCTCTTCCGCAGCGCGGCCGCCAGCCGGAGCGAGATCAGCCGGTCCAGCGTGATCGCCACCAGCAGCAGGAAACCGGCGATCGCCTGATCCCAGAAATCGGAGATGCCCAGCACGTCCAGGGCCACGTTGATCGTCCCCAGCAGCAGCGCCCCGATGGCCGCGCCGACCGGGGTGCCGCTGCCGCCGAAGATCGCCACGCCGCCGACCACGACCGACGCGATCACGATCAGCGAGAAGTTGTTCCCGCCGGCGCTGGTGTTGATCGTCTGGTACTCGGCGGCCCACAGCACGCCGCCCAGCCCCGCGATCCCCCCGCACAGGGTGAAGGCGACGAAGACGCGCTTGGCCACCGGGATGCCGGCCAGCTGGGCTCCCTCGGGATTCGACCCGATCGCGTAGAGCTCTCGCCCGGACCGGAACGAGCGCAGGTAGTAGGCCCCGACCCCGATCGCCGCGGCCACGCCGATGGCCTCCCACGGGATCCCGAACACGGTCGCGTTGGGGATGGCGACGAACCCGGCCGGCAGCGACGACGCGACGACCTCGTTGCCGCCGACGATCAAGATGTCGATGCCCTGGATGATGTAGAGAGTGGCCAGCGTGACCACCAGGCTCGGCACCCGCCCGAGCGACACCATCAGCCCGTTCGCCGCGCCGAAGACCACCCCGATGCCGAACCCGACCAAGAACACGACCGGGATCGGGATGCCGTGCACGTGCCCGAACAGGCCGGCCGACAGGTACGCGGACAGCGCCAGCACCGACTGGACGGACAGGTCCACGTTCCTGGTGATGATCACCATGGTCTCGCCGAGCGCGACCAGCGCGTAGACCGCGGTGTTGACCAGGATGAACTGGATGTTCGACGAGCTGACGAAGCGGGGCTGGATGATCGCGGTGATCAGGACGAACAGCGCCAGGACCGCGATGATGCCGGACTCCCGGATCCGGAACACCCGCTCGGTCAGCCGCCGCGAGCTGACGTCGGCCGGGGCTTCGGGCGGTTCCCGCGGCGGGGCCAGGGTGGTGCTCACCGGGCCCGCCTCCGGCGGGCCAGCCGCACGGGGCTCACGGCGCCTGCTCCTGGAGCTGGCCGGTCGCCGCCGACATGATCGTCTCCTCCGAGGCGTCCGAGCGGGAGTACTCCGCGACCAGCCTGCCCTCGCGCATGACCAGGATCCGGTCGCCGACGCGCAGCACCTCGGGCAGTTCCGAGGAGATCATCAGGATCGCGACTCCGTTCCCCGCGAGCTGTGACAGCAGGCGGTGCACTTCGGCCTTGGTGGCGATGTCGATGCCGCGGGTCGGCTCGTCCACGATCAGCAGGCTCGGCCGTCGGCCGAGCCACTTCGCCAGCACCACCTTCTGCTGATTGCCGCCGGACAGCTGGGAGACCGGGTCGGTGAGCCGCCCGAACTTGATCCGCAACCGCAGGCCCCAGTCGGCGGCGAAGTTGCGCTCCGATTTCGAGGAGATGAGGCCGGCCCGGCGCAGCCGGCCCAGCGAGGCCAGCGCCATGTTCTGCTGGACCGACATGTCCATGACCAGGCCCTGCTGGCGGCGGTCTTCGGGCACGAAGCCCACCCCCGCGGCCATCGCGCTGGTCGGCGACGCGCCGCGCAACGGACGGCCGCCCACGGCCACCGAGCCCGCGTCGTAGCGGTCGATTCCGAAGATGGCCCGCGCTACCTCGCTGCGTCCCGACCCGACCAGGCCGGCGAACGCCACGATCTCGCCGGCCCGCACGTCGAACGAGACATCGGTGAACACCCCCTCGCGGGTGAGCCGGTCGACCTGCAGCACCACCTCGCCCGGCGTGTGCTGCTCGTCGGCGGCCCGGTCGTCCAGTTGCCGCCCCACCATGGCGCGCACCAGGTCGTCGGCGGTGAGGCCGGCCAGCGGCCGGGTCAGTACCTGCCGGCCGTCGCGCATCACGGTGACCCGCTGGCAGATCTCGAAGACTTCCTCCAGGCGGTGCGAGATGAACAGCACCGCCGCCCCGTGGGCCCGCAGCGTCGCGGCCACGTCGAACAGCCGGGCCACCTCGGCCGCCGACAGCGCGGCCGTGGGCTCGTCCATGACGATGATCCGGGCCTCGAGCGACAGCGCCTTGGCGATCTCGATGATCTGCTGGTCGGCGATGGACAGGCCACGGCAGATGCGGCCCGGGTCAAGCCGGACGCCCAGTCGCTCGAACAGCGCCCTGGCCTGCGCGCGCATCTGCCTGGCGTCGATGCGTCGGCCCCGCCGCAGCGGCTGGCGGCCCATGAAGATGTTCTCGGCCGCGGTCAGGTCCGGGAACAGGGTGGGTTCCTGGTAGATGACGGCTATCCCGGCGTCCTGGGCCGCCGCCGGGCCGTGCAGCACCGTGGGCGCGCCGCTCACGAGCAGTTGCCCGCTGTCCGGCTGGTACACCCCGGCGAGGATCTTCACCAGCGTGGACTTGCCCGCGCCGTTCTCGCCTACGAGCCCGTGCACTTCCCCGCCGTACAGGTCGATGGACCCGTCGATGATCGCGTGCACCGCCCCGAACGACTTGGCCGCGCCCCGCAGCGACAGCAGCGGCACGGCCGAACCGGAACCTCCGGCGGTCCGCTCCGGGCCGTCGTCCGGCGCCCGCCCGCCCGTCGGCTCCGTCGGCTCAGCAGCCGGCTCCGCCGGCCCGGCAGCCGACGGTGGTGACGTTGGCGGGGCCGAAGAGTGTGAGGTCGGCGGGGTGATGCGCGCTGGCGGGGCGGATGGGGAGGACGCTGGCGGGGGAGCGGGTGGTGACGCCGGCGGGGGGGTGGGCGATGCCGGGACGGAGGGGGATGGGGACGGGGGAGTGGCCGGCGGGGGCGGGGCGCCTTGACCCGGACGGCCACCGTCGCGGCCGTCGGCGCTGTGCCCAGCGTCGACCGGGTTCATGGACTTTCCTCCGCCCCTCCGCGCTCGGCGGCTGGCTGGCAGGTGCCGTTTATGGAACGTTTCAAATCTGTGCAGTAGTGTCAATCCCGCCTTCCACCACTGTCAAGGGCCCGTGAACTTCTTAGTTGAGTCGTTATAGACGGCAGCTACCGAGGGAGAAACCCGAGCAAGATGCCGTTATGCCGCTTTCGGCCCGGCTGGCTCGCTGCCGCCCACCAGCCTTCGGAGCGCGGGCCGGTCTCGCTTACGCTAGTCCTGCCCGGGGATGCAGCTGCGACAGCACGGCCAGCGAACGCCACAATCGCCCCGCCTCTCGGCGCTGCGTCACGCGGGCTTGGGATCAGCGGTGACCGAGGGGACCTAGTGGCGTCTACGGCGAACGGGCCAGCCGCGCGGCCGGTCATGGCCGACGTCGCCCGGCTGGCCGGCGTCTCGCACCAGACCGTGTCGCGGGTGCTCAACGGCCATCCGAACGTCCGGCCGCAGACCCGGGAAGACGTCCTGGCGGCGATCCGCGAACTCGGCTACCGGCCCAACGCCGCCGCCCGCACGCTCGTCACGGGGCGGACCCAGGCGCTGGGCGTGATCAGCTTCGACACCACGCTGTACGGCCCGGCGTCGATGCTCTACGGCATCGAGCGGGCCGCGCACCCCGGCTACACGGTGGCCATCACCAGCCTGCCGGCGTTCGACCGCCGCTCGATGCAGGAGGCGGTCGACCGCTTCCTCGGCCAGAGGGTCGAGGGGATCATCGTGATCGCCTCCGAGATGCCCCTGCTCGAGGCGCTGGCCGGCGTCGCCACCGACGTGCCGCTGGTCGCCGTGGGCTGCGGTACCCGCGCGCCCATGGACTCGGTCGCGATCGACAACATCTCCGGCGCCTTGCAGGCCACGCGGTACCTGCTCGACCTGGGCCACGAGACGGTGCATTACGTCGGCGGCCCCGACTCCACCCTGGACGCCCACGAGCGCGCCGAGGGCTGGGCGCGGGCGCTGCGGGAGGCAGGCCGCGCGGAGCCGGAGATCATCAGCGGGGACTGGTCCGCGCGCTCGGGCTACGAGATCGGGCACGAGCTGGCGAGGATGCCGGAGGTGACGGCCATCTTCTGCGCCAACGACCAGATGGCGCTCGGCATGCTCCGGGCGCTCGGCGAGCACGGGCGCCAGGTCCCGTCCGCGGTCAGCGTGGTCGGCTTCGATGACATCCCGGAATCTGCCTTCTTCCTCCCCCCGCTCACCACGGTGCGGCAGGATTTCGGAGAACTCGGCAGACAGGCGCTGCGGCTGCTCGTGGACCGGATCTGCGGCCGGCCGGCTCCCGGCGCCTGGATGCCGGTGGCTCCCGAACTCATCGTGCGTGCCAGCGCGACCCGCCCCCCCGGGCGCTGACCAGTCCCCCAGTGACGTAAGGAAGGCACACGTGGACCACAGCCGGGCTGTTAGCGCTAACAATCCGGATGCCTGCTTCGTGGGCGTGGACTTCGGCACGCTGTCCGCGCGTGCCCTGGTGGTCCGGGCGCGGGACGGGGCAGAACTCGGCACCGCCGTGCGTGAGTACCGTCACGGCGTGATGGACCAGGTGCTCGCCGCCACCGGGGAGCCGCTGCCGCCGGACTGGGCGCTGCAGGACCCGGAAGACTACCGCGACGTGCTCCGCGAGGCCGTGCCGGCCGCCGTGGCCAGCGCAGGCATTCACCCCGGGCTGGTGGCCGGGATCGGCACGGACTTCACCGCGTGCACGGTACTGCCCGCGCTGGCCGACGGGACGCCGTTGTGCCAGGTCCCCGGGCTCGCCGCGCGACCGCACGCCTACCCGAAGCTGTGGAAGCATCACGCGGCCCAGCCCCAGGCCGACCGGATCAACGCGCTGGCGCACGACCGCGCCGAGCCGTGGATCGGCCGCTACGGCGGGAAGATCTCGTCCGAGTGGGAGTTCGCCAAGGGGCTGCAGCTACTGGAGGAGGATCCCGAGACCTACCAGCGGGCCAGCCGGTGGATCGAGGCCGCCGACTGGATCGTCTGGCAGCTGGCCGGGGTGGAGACCAGGAACGCCTGCACGGCCGGGTACAAGGGCATCTGGCAGGACGGCCGGTACCCGTCGGGCGAGTTCCTCGGCGCGCTCGACCCGCGGTTCGCCGGCTTCGCCGCGGACAAGCTGGGCCACAACATCATGCCGCTGGGCGCGCGGGCCGGGACGCTCACGCCGGAGGCGGCCGGCTGGACCGGGTTGCCGGAGGGGATAGCGGTCGCGGTCGGCAACGTCGACGCGCACGTGACCCCGCCCGCGGCCGCGGCCATCGCGCCCGGCCAGATGGTGGCGATCATGGGTACATCGACCTGTCACGTGATGAACGGCACCGCGCTGGCCGAGATCCCCGGCATGTGCGGCGTGGTCCATGGCGGCATCGTGGCCGGGTCGTGGGGCTACGAGGCGGGCCAGAGCGGCGTCGGGGACGACTTCGCCTGGCTGGCCGAGCACGCCACGCCCCCGGCCTACCATCAGGAGGCGGCGCGGCGCGGTCTCGACCTGCTCGACCTGCTGTCGGCCGAGGCTGCCGCGCAGCCGGTCGGCGCGCACGGGCTGATCGCGCTGGACTGGCTGGACGGCAACCGCAGCGTGCTGGTCGATCATTACCTGTCCGGCGCGATCGTCGGCCTCACGCTCGCGACCCGGGCGCCCGACATCTACCGGGCGCTGGTCGAGGCGACCGCGTTCGGGACCCGGGTCATCATTGACAGCTTCGAGTCCTGCGGCGTGCCCGTCACCGAACTGGTGGCCGCCGGCGGCCTGATCAAGAACGAGTTCGTGATGCAGGTCTACGCGGACGTGACCCGGCGCCCGCTGAGCCTGATCGTCTCGGAGCAGGGCCCGGCGCTCGGCTCCGCGATCCACGCCGCGGTGGCCGCGGGCGCCTTTGCCGACGTCCCGGCGGCCGCGACGGCGATGGGCGGCAGGCACGAGGCGGTATACCGGCCCGACCCGGCCCGGGCCGAGGTGTACGACCGGCTGTACGCGGAGTACCGGCTGCTGCATGACTACTTCGGCCGCGGCGGCAACGAGGTCATGCACCGGCTCCGCGAGCTGCGGGATCAGGTCCTGAGCCGTAAGGAAGACGGGGCCGAGGGGCCGCCCGGCGAAGCCGGGCCAGGCGCGACGGACGGCCCTGGCCGGCCCGAGCGGATGGCACGCGGGGGGGTCTGGGGGGGTCGTCCCCCCGAGGCAAGCACTGCCGGCGGGCCGTCATGAGCGGCCTGGTCGCGGGCCTGGCCGGCCTGCGGCGTACCGTCAGCGACCTGCACGCCGAGCTGGCCGCGGCGGGCCTGGTCGCCTGGACGTCGGGCAACGTCTCCGCTCGGGTCCCCGGCGCGGACCTCATGGTGATCAAGCCGAGCGGCGTCGGCTACGCCGAGCTGACCCCGGAGTCGATGGTGGTCTGCGACCTCGACGGGCGCGTCGTCGAGGACCTGGCGGGCAGCGGCGGCGGGTACCTGCCGTCCAGCGACACCGCCACGCACGGGTACGTCTACCGGCACCTGCCGGAGGTGGGCGGCGTCGTGCACACGCACTCCGGGTACGCGACGGCCTGGGCGGCGCGCGGCGAGGCCATCCCGTGCGTGATCACCGCGATGGCCGACGAGTTCGGCGGCGAGATCCCGGTCGGGCCGTTCGCGCTGATCGGCAGCGACGAGATCGGCCGCGGCGTCGTCGCGACCCTGTCCGGCCACCGCTCGCCCGCGGTGCTGATGCGCAGCCACGGCGTCTTCGCCATCGGCCCGACCGCCCGGGCCGCGCTCAAGGCCGCGGTGATGTGCGAGGACGTCGCCCGCACCGTGCACCTCGCCCGCGCCTTCGGCGACCCGCTGACCCCGATCCCGCAGGACCAGATCGACGCTCTATACCGGCGCTACCAGGAGGAGTACGGCCAGCGCTGACCGTCATCCGGCCATGACCGGCCGTGCCGCCCCGGGGCGGCCGGGGCCGTCCGTTAGGGAGGAATTGCATGCCCGACCGCAAGCCCAAGATCGGGATCCTGGGCATCATGCAGGACCTATACGACGACTTCATCCCCGACATCGCGGCGCGCCAGGCGGGCTACGCCCGCGAGATCGCCGGCCACCTCGCCGACGTGGCCGAGTTCATCCCGAGTGAGCCGATCAAGTACCGCGAGGAAGCCGAGCTCGCCATGCGCCAGTTCGAGGACGACAAACTCGACGGGGTCATGGTGGTGATGCTGACCTACGGGCCGGCCATGCGGGTGGCGCGGTTGCTCGCCGACACGCCGCTGCCGATCCTGCTGGCCAACATCCAGCCCGATCCGGCGGTCACCCCGGCGTGGGACATGGCCGACATGACCTACAACCAGGGCGTGCACGGCGCCCAGGACACCGCGAACGCGATGGTCCGGGCGGGCCGGGCGTTCGCGGTGCTGACCGACGACTGGCGCAGCGAACAGTTCCGGGCCGGCGTGGACCGGTTCGCCCGCGCGGCGGCCGCGGTGACCGCGTGGAAGTCGCTGAAGGTGGCGATCTTCGGCTACGCGATGAACGACATGGGCGACATCCGGGTGGACGAGAACGCGCTGATCCGCAGCCTGGGCCCGGAGATCCTGGCCGTGGCGCAGGGGGACCTGTACCGGGGCATGCTCAAGGTCACCCGCGGGCAGATCGACGAGGTCATCGCGTTCGAGGACGAGCGCTTCGAGATCGACCCGGCGCTGTCGGCGGACGAGCGCGCCGACCACGCCCGGATGCAGGTCGCGATCAAGCACATCCTGGACACGGGCGGCTACGGAGCCTACACCGCGCACTTCGACGCGATCGGCGAGGACGGCCGGTTCGACCGGCTGCCGCTGGCCGCCGCGTCCACGCTGATGGCCGAGGGCTACGGCTACGCTGCCGAGGGCGACGTGCTGACCGCGTGCCTGGTGTCGGCCGGGCACGTGCTGATCGGCGACGCGCACTTCACCGAGATGTACGCGATGGACTTCCCGACCGACTCGGTGCTGATGAGCCACATGGGCGAGGGCAACTGGAAGATCGCCCGGGCCGACCGGCCAGTGCAGCTGATCAAGCGCCCGCTGGGCATCGGCCATCTGGCCGACCCGCCCACCTTCCTGTTCCAGTACCAGCCGGGCCCGGCCACCCTGGCCACCCTGGTGTCGCTGGGCGGCGAGCGGTTCCGGCTGGTCGTCGCCGAGGGGGAGAACCTCGACAGCCAGGAGCTGCCCGCGCTGCAGATGCCCTACGGCCAGTTCCGCCCGAACACCGGCGTGCGCGCCTGCCTGGACGCCTGGCTGACTGCGGGCGGCCCGCACCACGAGGTGATGAACCTGGGGCGTCACGCCGCCAGCTGGAAGGTGTTCTGCCAGCTCACGGGCATTGAGTACGTACAGGTTTGATGGACAGGGAAGGGGAGGTGGGCGGGAGGCCGGCTTAGCCGTCCAGGATCTGGGCGAGGTTGAAGCTGACCGGCTCCTCGAGCTGGTCGAACTTGCAGGACGTCGGGTCGCGGTCGGGGCGCCACCGGACGAACTGGGCCGTGTGCCGGAACCGCGTGCCTTCCATGTGGTCGTAGCGGACCTCGACCACCCGCTCGGGGCGCAGCGGGACGAACGACAGGTCCTTGTTCGCGTTCCACCGGCTGTGCTCGGCCCCGCGCGGGTTGCGGACCCCGGGCTCCGGCCTGGCCCAGTTCCACGGGTGGCCCTCGAACGTGGTGACCAGCGGCTGCAGCTCGGCGAACAGCTCGCGCCTGACCTCCAGCGGGAACGCGCCGATCACGCCGACGCTGGCCAGCTTGCCCGCGTCGTCGTAGAGGCCGAGCAGCAGCGACCCGATCGCGTCCGGGCCGCTCTTGTGCACCCGGTACCCGGCGACCACGCAGTCGGCCGTCCGCTCGTGCTTGACCTTGAACATGACCCGCTTGTCCGGCTCGTAGCCGCCGTCGAGCGGCTTGGCCACGATCCCGTCCAGGCCCGCGCCCTCGAACCGGCTGAACCACCGGGTCGCCACCTCCCGGTCCCGGGTGGCGGGGGTGAGGTGGAACGGCGGCAGCACATCCGCCATGGCCTGCTCGAGCACGTCGCGCCGCGCGCCGAACCCGGTCTCCTGGTAGTCGACGTCGGCCAGCGCGAGCACGTCGAAGACCACGAACCGGGCGGGGGTCTGCTCGGCCAGCAGCCGGACCCGGCTGGCGGCCGGGTGGATCCGCTGCAGCAGGGCCTCGAAGTCGAGCCGTTTGCCGTCGGCGTCGGGAATCACGATTTCCCCGTCCAGCACGCACCGTTCCGGCAGGACCGCCGCGGCCGCCTCGACGAGCTCGGGGAAGTAACGGGTCAGCGGCCGCTCGTTGCGGCTGCCGAGCTCCACCTCGGCGCCGTCCCGGAAGACGATCGACCGGAACCCGTCCCACTTGGGCTCGAAGCTCAGCGGGCCGCGCGGGATTTCCTTGACCGGCTTGGCCAGCATCGGGGCCACCGGCGGCATCACGGGAAGGCGCATGAGACCCATCCTCGCTGATCAGCTTGTTCCACGCCGCCGCGGCCCGGACGTGGCGGCCGCGCGTCCGCCCGCCCGCGCCCGCTCGTTCGCCCGCCTTGGGAGGCTTTCCGCGCCCGATGACATCACTGGTTCGGTTTTGTCCGGCTGCAACCGGCACAATCTGAACCACTGCCTTCCGGCGGCCCGGCCGTTGTGTAAATAGAACAGGACTGGATGATAGACAGCAACATAGTTTCGGAGGAGGGGCGGGTGCCCGCAGAGCCGGAGGATGACGCGCTGCGCACATCGCGGCCGGCGTCGTCCCGCACGGAGGCGCGCAACTGGCGGACCGTCGACATCGACCTGGTCTCGACCGAGGAGGTGCTGCGGCTGCTGAACGCCGAGGAGGCCACGGTCGCCGGGGCCGTGGCGCCGGTCCTGCCGGTCCTGGCCACGGTCGTGGACCAGGTCGTGGAACGCCTGCGGGCGGGCGGCCGGGTGCACTACTTCGGCGCGGGCACCTCGGGGCGGATGGGCGCGGCGGACTCGGCGGAGGTCATCCCGACCTTCGGCCTGGAGCCCGGCATCTTTGTCGCGCACCAGGCGGGCGGCGACTACGCGCTGGGCCACGCCGTGGAGGACGCCGAGGATGACGAGGCGCTCGGGGCGAAGGACGCGCGAGGCGTGTCCGCCGCGGACGTCGCGGTGGGGATCACCGCCAGCGGCCGCACGCCGTACGTCGCGGGTGCGCTGCGGTCCGCCCGGCAGGCCGGCGCGCTGACCGTGCTGGTGAGCAGCAATCCGGCGGCGCCGCTCGCCGCGCTGGCCCACCACGGCGTGCTGGTGGACACCGGGCCCGAGGCCATCGCGGGCTCGACCCGGCTGAAGGCCGCGACCGCCCAGAAGATGGTGCTCACCGCGCTGTCGACGGCCGCGATGGTCCGGCTGGGGCGCACCTACTCCAACCTGATGGCGGGCATGTCCGGCCGCAACGCCAAGCTGCGCCGGCGGCAGCTGAGCATCCTGAAGGAGGCGTCCGGGGAACAGGACGACGCGTGCCGGGCCGAACTGGCGCGCTGCGGCGGGGACCTGCGGCTAGCCCTGCTCTGCCTGCTGTCCGGCCTGGAGCCGGGAGCGGCCGCGGACGCGCTGGCCGACGCCGGGGGCAGCGTGCGCGCGGCCCTGGCCCGGCTGGCCGCGGCGGGAGACACCGCATGAGCCGGGTCCTCGGGCTGGACATCGGAGGGACCCGGAGCCGGGCGCAGCTCTGCGTGGACGGCAAGGTGGTGGCCGAGGGCAAGGCGGCCAGCGCCAGCCTGGTCGCGGTCGGCACGGCCAACGCCAAGACCGCGCTCGCGGACCTGCTGCGCCAGCTGCCGCTGGACCCGCTGCGCCGCCTCGACGCGATCTGCGTCGGCGCCGCGGGCGCCAGCGTCCCCGGCACCCGGCAGTTCCTCACCGAGCACCTGGCGCCGCTGACCCGGTCCGGCCAGGTGATGATCGTCAACGACGCGACGCTCATCCTGCCCGCCGCGGGCCTGGACGCCGGGATCGCGCTGATCTGCGGCACGGGCTCGGCCGCCATCGGCTGCTATCAGGGCTGCGAGGCGCAGTCCGGGGGATGGGGGTATCTCCTTGGCGATGAGGGCAGCGGGTACTGGATCGTGCGCGCCGCGGTGCGCGTGCTCCTCGACCGCCGGGACCGCGGCGCTTCCCTGGGCGAGCTGGGCGACCGGCTGCTCGCGGCCACCGGAGCCGACCACATCGGCGCGCTGCGCGAGCTGTTCTACACCCAGACGCAGCCGCGGCACTGGGCCGGCTACGCGCCGCTGGTCCTGACCAGCGCCGACCCGTCGGCCGCCGCCATCACCGCGGCCGCGGCCGACGCCCTGGCGGACCTCGCGGTGTCCGCCGCCGAGCGGCTCGGCGCGCCCCCCGGGCTTCCGGTGGTCCTGTCCGGCGGCCTGTTCCGTCACGCCGAGCTCGAGACCACGGTCCGGATCGCGATCGAGGAAGCACGGCCCGGGAGCGACATCCGGACCCTCACCCGGCAGCCGGTGACCGGGGCCGTCCGGCTGGCCATGGCCAAGGTCAGGGCGCCGTACCGGGCATGACCATCCGGCGGCGGGTGTAGGTTGCCCCCGTGAGCGAGCTTGACGGCTGCCTGCTCGCCCGGTTCGCCGGCACGCAGCCGCCCGACTGGCTGCGCCGGTGGCTGGATGACGGCCTGGGCGGGGTGCTGCTGTTCGCGAACAACATCACCGGTCCGGCGCAGTTGCGCGAGCTCACCACGACCCTCCGGGGGCACCATCCCCAGGTGCTCATCGCCGTGGACGAGGAGGGCGGCACCGTCACCCGGGTCGAGGCGCGCACCGGCTCGTCGTACCCGGGCAACGCCGCGCTCGGCGCGGTCGGCGACACCGGCCTGACCCGCCGGGTCGCGGCCAGCATCGGCGCCATGCTCGCGGAGGGCGGCGTCAACCTCGACCTCGCGCCCGTGGCGGACGTCAACAGCAATCCGGTCAACCCGATCATCGGCGTGCGCTCGTTCGGCGCCGACCCCGGCCTGGTGGCCGCGCACACCGCCGCGTTCGTGGAGGGCATCCAGTCGCACCTGGTCGCGGCCTGCGCCAAGCATTTCCCCGGCCACGGCCGGACCGACACGGACTCCCACGTCACGCTGCCCGTGGTCGAGGCGTCCCTGGCCGACCTGCAGGCGACCGACCTGGTGCCGTTCCGGGCCGCATTCGAGGCCGGGGTCCGGTCGATCATGACGGCCCATGTGGTGTTCCCGGCGGTCGACGCGGTCCCCGCGACGATCTCCCGCCGCTTCCTGGCCGGGCTGCTCCGCGAGGAACTCGGCTTCGGCGGCGTGATCGTCACCGACGCGCTCGAGATGGCGGCCATCGGCGACAACGCGGCCAGCGCCGAGGGCGCGGTGCGCTCGCTGGCGGCCGGCGCCGACCTGCTCTGCCTGCCGGCCCAGTGGGCCGCGCAGCAGCGGGCCCGGGACAGCCTGGCCTGCGCCGTGCACGACGGCAGCGTGCCGACCCGCCAGGTGGAGGAGTCAGCCGCCCGGGTACGCGCGCTGGCCGCCTGGGCCCGGGCAGACCCGGCCCCGGCCGCCGAGCCGGCGCTCGGCGCGGCCGCGGCCCGCCGCGGCCTGCTCGTGAGCCTGCCGGAGGTACCGCTGCCCCGCCCGCCGTACGTGCTGGACGCGGGCGGCCGGGGCATGCTGGACGGCGCCGCGGGCTGCCTGCTCGGGGCGCTGCGGCGCGCCTCACCCGGCGTCGACGGGATCCGGCTCACCCGGCTCCCTGACGACCTGGACGAGATCATCGGGCACGGCGCCGGCCGGCCGCTGGTGCTCGTGGTCCGCGACGCGCACCGGGTGCCCTGGCAGCGGGAGCTGCTGGCCCGCGTGCTGGCCCGCCGCCCGGACGCCGTCGTGGTTGGCACCGGCACCACCGACGACCGGCCACTGGCCGGCGGCCGCTACCTCGGCACCCGCGGGGCCGGCCGGGTCAACCTGGAGGCGGCCGTCGGCGTGCTGCTCGGCCGGGCCGCCGGGGCCGCGGAGCCGGGCTGACGGCCCGGGCGGCCACCGCCGCCGAGCTGATCGACCGGGCCGTCGCGACCGGGGTCGTGCCCGGCGCGGTCCTGGTCGCGGGGCGCGGGGGCCCGGAGCCGCTGCTGCGCCATGTAGCGGGCGACGCACAGCGCGACGCGGTCGCCCGGCGGCCGATGACGGCGGACACCGTGTTCGACCTCGCCTCGCTGACCAAGGTCGTCGCCACGCTGCCCGCGCTGTTGCACCTGGCCAGACGGGGCGGGATCGGCCTGGACGAGCCGGTGTGCCGTTACCTGCCCGCGTTCGCCGGGCCGGGCAAGGACCAGGTGACCGCGCGGCAGCTGCTCCTGCACACCTCCGGGCTGCCCGGCTCGCGCCGGTACTACCGTCGGCTGCGGGACCCGGCCGAGATCCGGGCCGCGGCGCTGGCCGAGCCGCTGGTGGCCCGGCCGGGCACCGTGTTCTGCTACTCCGGCGTCGGCTTCATCACGCTCGGCGAGCTGGCCGCCGCGGTGGCCGGATGCGGGCTCGACGAGCTCGTGCGGGACGTGGTCTGCGCGCCGCTGGGCCTGACCGCGACCCGGTACCTGCCCCCGGTCAGCTGGGCCGCGCGGATCGCCGCCACCGAGCTGGTCCGCGGCCAGGCCAAGGTCGGCGTGGTGCACGACGAGAACGCCGAGGCGCTGGGCGGGGTGGCCGGGCACGCGGGGTTGTTCGGCACCGCGGCCGATCTGGCTCGCTACGCGTCCGCGTGGGTAGGGGACGGCGCG
>Ga0335073_10005201_pt1 | contig 18267 bp, 16 predicted proteins | sample Lox_Sample_22_FD_207093 | JGI IMG/M metagenome (GOLD analysis project Ga0335073, IMG submission 207093) | Soil microbial communities from Loxahatchee National Wildlife Refuge, Florida, United States - Lox_Sample_2.2 | ecosystem: Environmental > Terrestrial > Soil > Wetlands | place: USA... | reverse complement strand
CGAACGCGTACAGCCCGGCCTGCAGCTCGTCACTGAGCAACAGGTCCGCGAGCGCCTCGTCCTCGGCGGTGAAGCCTTCGTCGCGGGACCGGTCACGGGCCGCGCCGACCAGCTCGATGGCCCGGTAGGGAGCGGGCGCGGCGCCGTGCACCTTGGCGTCGGCGAAGAACCGCGCGCCCGCGACCGCGGCGTCCCAGTCACTGTCGGCGGGAGTCCGCGTCACCGTTACCGAACCGGTCAGCACCCGGGCCGCCCAGCGCAGCGACTCGGCCAGGAAGTCGGCGGGTTCGAACATGGCGTCCGCGATGCCGAGCGAGAAGGCCTCGGGCCCGGCCGTCATGCGGTTCTGGCTGAGCGGGTTCTCGATGATGAGCTTCAGCGCCCGGGCCGGGCCGATCAGCCGCGGCAGCAGGTAGGTGCCGCCCCAGCCGGGCAGCAGGCCGAGGAAGCACTCCGGGAACGCGACGGCGGTGACGCCCGAGGAGATCGTCCGGTAGGAGCAGTGCAGCGCGAGCTCCAGGCCGCCGCCGAGGGCCGCGCCGTTGACGAACGCGAACGACGGCACGCTCAGCTCGCCGAACCGCCGGAACACCTCGTGCCCCAGCCGCCCCACGGCCAGCGCCTCGTCGCGCGCCCGGATCACCGCCGCAACGCCCAGGTCCGCGCCGGCCGCGAAGATGAACGGCTTGCCGGTCACGCCCACCGCGACGATGTCATCCCGCCCGGCGACCGAGTCAAGCGCGTCCCGCAGCGCGAGCAGGCCCGCCGGGCCGAAGGTGTTCGGCCGGGTATGGTCATGGCCGTTGTCCAGGGTGATCAGCGCCATGGTCCCGGCCCCGTAGGGCAGCGGTACGTCGCGGACCAGGGCCCTGGTGACTACTTCCTCCGGAAACAGCGAGGTGATGACGGACTCGTCAAGCATTGAGGTTCTCCCACAGGACGGTGCCACCCATGCCCAGCCCGACGCACATGGTAGTCAGGCCGAAGCGGGCGGCCGGCTGCTCGGCGAACTGCCGGGCCAGCTGGATCATCAGCCGGACGCCGGAACTCGCGAGGGGGTGGCCGAGGGCGATCGCGCCGCCCCACGGGTTCACCCGCGGGTCGTCGTCGGCGATCTTGAAGTGGTCGAGGAAGGCCAGGACCTGGACCGCGAACGCCTCGTTGATCTCGATCAGCGAGATGTCGTCGATGGTCAGGTCGTTGCGGGCCAGCACCGTCTCGGTGGCAGGCACCGGACCGATACCCATCACCTCGGGGTCCACCCCGGCGTAGCTGAAGTCGACCAGCCGCATCCCGGCGTCCAGGCCCAGCTCGGCGGCCACGTCCTCGGCCGCGATGACGCAGCCGGTGGCGCCGTCGTTCAGCCCGGCGGAGTTCCCCGCGGTGACCCGGCCGTGCGGCCGGAAGGGCGTCTTCAGCCCGGCCAGCGCCGCCATGGTGGTGTCCGGGCGCGGCGGCTCGTCGGCGGTGGCCAGCCCCCAGCCGTGCTCGGCGCTGCGGATCGCGACCGGCACCAGGTCGGGCTGGATCTGGCCCGCGGCGTAGGCCGCGGCCACCTTGCGCTGGCTGCCCAGCGCGTACGCGTCGGCCCGGGCGCGGGTGATCCCGGGGAACCGGTCGTGCAGGTTCTCCGCCGTCGAGCCCATCATCAGCGCGGACGGGTCGACCAGGCGCTCGGAAATGAACCGGGGGTTCGGATCGACCCCGGATCCCATCGGGTGATGGCCCATGTGCTCCACGCCGCCCGCGATCGCGGTGTCGGTGGCGCCGAACGCGATCGAGGAGGCGGCCGTGGTCACGGCGGTCATCGCGCCCGCGCACATCCGGTCGATGGCGTACCCCGGGACGGACTTCGGCAGCCCGGCCAGGATCGCGGCGCTGCGGCCGATGGTCAGCCCCTGGTCACCGGTCTGGGTCGTCGCGGCGATGGCCACGTCACCGATCCGCCCGGGCGGCAGCGCGGGATTACGCCGCAACAGCTCGCGGATCACGCTGACGACCATGTCGTCGGCCCTGGTCTCGGCGTACAGGCCGTTAGGCCCGGCCTTCCCGAACGGGGTCCGGACGCCATCGACGAAGACGACGTCGCGTGCGGTACGGGGCACGGTCACCCTCCCAAGGACGGAATGCTACTCGCCAGTAACAACCTTAGGGGATGACCAGGTGTTCCCCTGCCGCGGGTCACGGGTTACGGCCGAGGTAGGCGACCAGCTGGTCGCCCGGGCTGGCCCGGGCCGGGACGCGCACCGGAGCCCCGAACAATCCCTCGCGCCCGGTGACCAGGAGCGGGCCCAGCCGGAACAGCCGGGCGGCCAGCGCGGGCGGGATCGAGCCGCCCCGGCCGCGGGCCGCCGACACGTCCCAGCCGTGCACGGCGATCTCGACGGCTCCGGTGCAGGCCACGATCCCGGCGGGCAGCGGCAGGCCGCCCACGAGGACGAAACGGTCCGGGCCATGATGGGCGTAGCACGCGAACAGCAGGTTCGCGGCCTGGTCGCGCAGCATCTCCACCGCGTCGCCGCCGTCGGGCTCGGGGGCAGGGGCGTGGGGGTCCAGCTCGAGATGCCCGGTGCGGAGGGCCGATTCCAGGTCGGCCATCGACCTGGCCAGGTGGGCGAGCAGGGCCTTCAGGTCCCACTCCGCGCAGGGGGTCGGCCGGGTCAGCTCCCCCGGCGCGACCTGCACGCATGCGCCCAGGGCGTAGCTGATCGCGCCGGCCAGCAGCGCGATCGCACCCGACGGCGCGCATCGCGCGCCGGGCTGCCCTGGCATGTGTCCTCCCGCGGCCAGCCGGCCGCTAACGGTATAGACCGGCGCGCGCGCCGTTTCTCACCGGTGGAGAAGCTGATTCGGGTCGTGCAGGACCACGGTGCCGGCGAAGAGGTCACCCAGCGAGTTCAGGCTCGCGCTCGTCAGCCAGAGCATCGGGCCGATCAGCAGTTCGCCGTCCAGCAGCCCGCCCGCCTCACGGAGCGCCATGCGCTTACGGTCAGCCAGACGGCCGGACTCAGGCTGCCAGCAGCGCAGGCCGAGCAGGCGCTGCCCCGGAGTCTGGCCGCCACCCCAGGTCACGGCGGACCACATGAGGTATCCGATCCCGAGGGTGACCGCGAACAGGCCGACGCTCAGGAACCAGGAGGCGGCCACCTGGCCCCGGCTAGCGCGCCGGACACCCTCGGGCAGGATCAGGTTCGCGTCGCGGTCGAACCACATCCCCGGCGGCACCCGCGGCGGGAGGAACTGCTCGTAACCGGTTTTGATCGTCACCGTTACCTCGCTGGCCTCAACAGAATTCTATGTCCGGTCCTGGCGCAGGAAAACGCGGAGCCGGTCCAGCGGCCAGGTGTTGATCACGTCGCCGGGAATGAGCCAGCCTCGCTGCGCGGTGCCGACGCCGTACGGCATGTTGCCTAGGTCGCCGACGGAGTGCGCGTCGGAGTCGATGGCGAACACCACGCCCGCGTCCGGGGCCGCGCGGATGTGGTCGGACGGCAGGTCAAGCCGCTGTGGCGAGGCGTTGATCTCCAGCGCGGTGCCGGTGCGGGCGCAGGCCCGGAACAGCTCGCCGAAGTCCACGTCGGCCGGCGGCCGCCGCCCGGTCCGCCGGGTGAGCGGGTGGCCGATGCTGTTGACGTACGGATTCTCACGTGGTGACGAACCGCCGGGTCATCGAGGCTAGGGTCGAAGCTGGAGTGCACCGAGGCCACGCACAGGTCGGACCCGGCCAGGCCCTGTCCTCCTAGACTGGCCTCGTCCCAGTCCACCGACCCGTCCGGCGCGATGTTGAGCTCGGTGCCGTGCAGCAGTTCCAGCGGCGCCTGCAGGGCCCGCACCCGGTCCCGCTGGGCCAGCATCTTCTACCTAAGCGTGGCACGTGAGCGGTCGTCCGCCGTTGTAGGCCACCATGTCGCGCAGGGCCTGGACCAGGTCGACGGGGGTGCCGCGCTCGGCCCCGTCCAGCTCGAGGAAGGCCCGGTGCAGGTTACCCACGATCCGTTCGGCATCAAGAAGGTCTTTGAAGTCACCAAGGTCCGCGGCCCGTGCGGCCTGCAGCGGAGTCAGCCCCTCAGCCTTGGCCCGGCGGGCCACGTCCTGCACGAAGCGCAGGTAGGCGAGCATGTCGTCGATGACCTCGGGGCCGCATACCGGGCCGTGGCCGGGCACCAGGGTGCGGGCGCCGAGCGGGCGCAGCACGGTCTCGAGCACCTCGATCCAGCCCGCGACCGAGCCCATGAGCGCGAACGGGGTGCCGCCGTTGAACAGCAGGTCGCCGGCGAAAACCACGGAACGTTCGGGGATATGGATGATCGAGTCGTTGGTGGTGTGCGCCGGCGTGCCCACGTAGCGGACCTCGCAGCGCAGGTCACCGGACCACAGCGTGACGCTCTCGGTGTAGGTCAGGAACGGCGGCGCGGGCTCCAGGTGCCCCCAGTCGACCTCGGTCCACACGCCGGGCGGCGGGGGCATGGGGGTACCGAGGATGGCCTCCCGGCACCGTTCGTGGCCGATGATGGTGGCGCCGGCGAACAGGTAGTTGCCGTGGGTGTGGTCGCCGTGGTGGTGGGTGTTGACCAGCGTGCGGACCGGATTGTGCGTGACCGTGCCGATCGCGTCCAGGTAGGCCCGGGTGCGCCGCTCGGTGGAGGTCGCGTCGATGCTGATCACGCCGTCGCGGCTGACCAGGAAGCCGGTGTTGTTCAGGTACCAGCTGCCGTCAGGCTGCAGGTAGGCGTAGATGCCCTCGCTCACCTGCTGGAGCTGGCCCAGGCTCATCGTCGTGGTCCTTCCTGACCGCGGGCAGCAGCGAGATGACCAGCAGCAACCCGAACAGCCCCAGCCCGGCCAGGATGTACGCGTTGCCCCAGATCAGGGCCCACCCGTGCCAGTGATATTCGGGGAACCAGCGCTGATCGCCGTACCACTGGTACCAGTAGGGCTGAGTGTTCTTCGGGATCCAGACCAGGCCGAGCGAGTCCAGCCCCAGGTTGGGCGGGGCGTGGAAGAACCTGGTCGGCCAGGCGCCGAACCAGGCCACGACGGCCACGGCTAGCAGCCCGCAGGCGACCGCAGCTCGGCGGGCGTTCCGCCGCCAGAACTGCACGGCGTAGTGCGCGGCCACGATCGCGCCGGGCACGATCCATACCCAGTGGTGGTCCCAGCTGATCGGCGAGACCAGCAGCCCGGTCAGCGCGGCCGTGAGCAGGCCGAGCATGGCGTAGCCCTGGCGGTCGAGCCGCCCGGCGATGACCACCCCGGCCCCTCCGACCAGCACGGCCACGGCGATCCAGATCGGGCGGCCGCTGTGAATGCTCCCGGCCAGCCTGGTGATGAAGCCGGACAGCGACTGGTTTCCCGCCCAGCCGATGAACCCGGTCCGCTTGTCCTGCGCGAACAGTCCGTCGAACCACCACTTGGTGGAGTCCTTGGGCAGCAGGGCGAAGCCGAGCAGCACGCTGAACGCGAACCCGGCGCACGCCATCGCCGCCTGGCGGAACTTCCTGGCCACCAGCAGGTACGGGATGAAGATCAGCGGCGTCAGCTTGATGCCGGCCGCCAGGCCGGTCGCGAAGCCCTTCCACCAGCGGCTCTTACCGGTGTCCGGCTGGCACAGGTCCCACATGATCAGGGCCAGCAGGACCAGGTTGACCTGGCCGAGGTAGATGGTCCGCAGCACCGGTTCGGTCCACAGGACCGCCCCGGTGGCCAGCAGCGTCGCGCCGGCCTTTGCTACGGTGGCGCGCCGGTAGCCGAGGCCGCCGAGGGTGAACCACGCCACGGCCAGCAGCGCGATCAGGTCCACCGCCACGGACAGCTTCTGGGACAGCGCGTACGGGACGAACGAGATGAGCGCGAACGCGACCGCCGCGAACGGGGTGTAGGTGAAGGGCAGGTGGAGCTTGCCGTACCCGACCCAGTCGTACAGCGGCGCGGCCAGCCGCGGGTCGTAGTACGGCCGGAGGTGCCGCACGATCAGCCCGCCGGACCGGTACACGGCCAGGTCGACCGGGTCCAGGGTGTAGCCCTTGGCGTGGCCGACCATGTAGATCACGTAGCTGCCGAGCGCCACCCCGAACGCGGCCAGTCCCGCCAGCAGCAGCCAGGCGTTCTCGTGCCTGGCCGGGGATCGCGGGCGGCTGAGGACCGATCTCACCTGGCCAACCATAGCTGTTCGTGTCGCATCGTTGGACGTTTCCCCCGGCACCACTAGGATTGCGTGGTCGGGAGGTACGGGGATGTCAGAGACGCACACCGCCGCCGCGGTCCGACGGGCGGCCGGATCGGACCCGACGGTCCGGCTGGCCCGGCTGCGCAGGTCCAACTTCGGCATTTTGATCATGCTGATCGTCCAGTTCGTCCTGGGGATGATCTACAACCTGTACGGGACGGCGCCGACGTCGACCAAGTCGATCGGGCTGTTCTCCAGCCCTGACCTGGCGCTGCACGTCGTCCTGGGCATCTTGCTGTTCCTGGCCGCGGTGGGCCAGCTAGTCCAGACGATCCGCGCCCGCCATACGCTGGCCCTCGGGCTTTCGGCGGTCGGGCTGCTGTCGATCCTCGGCGCCGGCTTCGCCGGGCTCGGGTTCACCGGCAGCGGCGCGAACGGCGCCTCGCTGGGCATGTCGCTGGCGTTCGCCCTCGCGCTGGCCTGCTACGTGGTCCTGGCCTTCGCGCTGCCCTCGTCTTCGACTACATGATGTAGTAGGCCCCTGTCGCCCGGCCTGGGCCCGCGTGGCATAGTGGGCTCATGAGCGGAACGGCGCAGCTGGTCACCTCCGGCCCGCTGATCCTGGCCTTGCCAGTGGCGGCGGCGGCCGGCGCGGTGACCTTCCTGTCGCCGTGCTGCCTGCCGCTGGTGCCCGGCTACCTCTCCTTCGTCACCGGCATGGCGGGCGCCTCTGGTGCGTCCCCCGCCCCGGCGGTTGCGGTGGCGCCGCCCGCGTCGTCATCCGCGTCGGTCGCAGACGGCGGGGGCCCGCCGGTGGCGGTGGCCGCGCCGCCCGCTGTCGCTTCGGTGCCCGCCGTTGCCTCGGTCCCGGCTGCGCCGCGAGCCCGGGTCGTGGCCGGAACGGCCCTGTTCGTCCTGGGCTTCTCAGTGGTGTTCGTCGCCTACGGGGCGGCGCTCGGCGGCCTCGGCCACCTGCTGACCGGGCACGCCCGCCTGCTGACGCGGATCCTGGGCGGCCTGACCATCCTGCTCGGGCTGCTGTTCGCCGGGGCCTTCGACCGGTTCTCGTTCGCGGGCCGGATCGTCCGCCCGTCCGCCCGGCCTCGCGCTGGCCTGGCCGGGGCGCCGCTGCTCGGAGTGATGTTCGGGCTCGGGTGGACGCCCTGCATCGGGCCCACGCTCACCGCCGTGCTGGCCCTGTCGGCGGTGAGCGGGACCGCGGCCCGGGGCGCCCTGCTCGCCTTCGTGTACGCCCTCGGCCTGGGCGTCCCGTTCCTGTTCGTGTCGCTCGGCTTCCAGCTCGCGATGCGGGCGTTCGCCTTCGCCCGGCGGCGGGCCCGCCTGGTCACCAGGATCGGCGGGGTCATGCTGGTCTGCGTCGGCCTGCTCGAGGTGACCGGCGCCTGGTCCACCTTCATGGCCTGGCTCCAAGTCCACTGGGTCAGCAACTACCAGCCCCCGCTTTAGCTTCGCGCCAGCTTCGCGCCGCCCGGCCGTAGCCCGCTGTCCGCCGCGCCCGCGTGTTCCGTGCCGCCTCCGCTGCCCCGCCCCGGCCCGCACGCTCTTTCTCCGCTGCCCCGCTTCGGCCCGCGCGAGGCAAACTAGACAAATCGTGTATTTCCGCCCGGATGGCACGAGTCCCGGATGACCGTGGGCCAAAACCCGTGCCAGGGTACGGGTAACGACCCACGATCTGCCGGATCCGGAGTTATCCACAGATCGGCGCGGGTTGAGGAGGTTATCCACAGGGCGGCAAGAGACGTTGCCGGCGGCGTGAGCGCGACCCAGGCTCCGAGACATGACATTCGAACGCGACCTCAGCTGGCAGTACCAATTGCAGTCCCAATCCCAAGTCGTCTCCAGGCACCAGGCACTCGATGCGGGATTCACCGAAGAGGCCATCGAATGGCGGCTTCAATCAGGAGAGTGGCGCCGCCTGTACCGAGGAGCGTACGCGACATTCACCGGGGATCCCTCGCGGGAAGCCAGGCTGTGGGCTGCCATACTCCGGGCGGGACCCGGCGCCGTACTGAGCCACGAGACCGCCGCCGAGGTGCACGGCCTCATCGACAAGCCGCGTTCGCAGATTCACGTCAGTGTGCCCGCCGAACGCCACCCGGGCCGCCGACGGAAGATTCGCGGGGTGGTCATCCACCGGTCGCGGTGCCTGCGGCCGGAGTGGCAACCGCCTTGGCGGCTCCCTCGGACCACAGTGGAGGATACGGTGCTGGACCTGGTGGGCAATGCTCGCACTTTCGACGATGCGTACGGCTGGATTTCCAGGGCGGTCGGCCGCCGCCTGACCTCGCCGGAGTCGTTGAGCAAGGCCCTTGCGCGGCGCTCGCGGGTGCGCTGGCGGGCCTGGATCACCGCGGCCCTGGCCGACGCCGCCGAGGGCGTGCACTCACCGCTGGAGCGCCACTACGTCGACGGGGTGGAGCGGGCGCACGGCCTGCCGACGGCGCGGCGGCAGGCCAAGCGCAGGCACGGCAGCGGGACCAGGTACCTGGACAATCTGTACCAGGGGTACAGCCTGGCCGTCGAGCTCGACGGGCAGGCGGCTCACCCGGCCGAGGGCCGCTGGCGCGACACCCGCCGGGATAACGCGAACCGGGTCCAGGGAACGGAAACCCTCAGGTACGGCTGGCCCGACGTTACCGAGAACCGCTGCTCGACCGCGGCCGAGATCGCCGCGGTGCTGCGCCGTCAGGGATGGACGGGCAGGCTGCGTCCGTGTGGCCCCGGATGCCGGGCCGTCGGGCCGGACGCGGCCAGGCCAGACGCCGCCCGGCCAGACGCCGCCAAGCCGGACGCCGCCAAGCCGGGCGCGGCCCGGCCGGACGCGGCCCGGCCGGGGTGAACCGGCAAAGGCTCAGGAGCGGGCTGCGTGCCGCTTGGAGGTTCGCTTCGAGCGGCTGCCGGTCACCTCGGCGGGCGCCGGGGCGGGTGCGGTCTTGGCCGCCGCCACCAGGGCCTCGAAGATCCTGGCGTCGTCGCCCTCTTCGGGATGCCACTGCACGCCGACGCCGAACTTGTGCCCCTGCAGCTCAACCGCCTCCACCACCTGGTCCGGCGTCCAGGCCACGGTGAGGAGCCCGCTGCCGATCCGGTCGATCGCCTGGTGGTGAGCGGCGGGGACCTGGGCGGTGCCGCCCAGCACCCGTCCGAGCTTGCTCGCCGCGCTGACCTGCACGTCGTGGATGGTCAGCTTGACCGGGTCGGGCTTGTGGCTCTCGCTGCCGAGCCGGTCCGGCAGATGCTGGATCAAGGTGCCGCCCCGGGCCACGTTGAGGACCTGCATGCCGCGTGAGATGGCGAGGAAGGGCAGGTCGGCCTCGATCGCCGCCCGGATCATGAGGATCTCGAACCGGTCCCGCCGGTGGTCGGGAACGTCGGTCTGGTCGTGCGGGGCCTCGTTGTACAGCGACGGGTCGACATCCCGGCCGCCGCCCGCCACGACCAGGGCGTCAATCTGGGCGATCAAGCTCGGCACGGAACTGGACGGGACCGGCGGCAGGATAACTGGCGCGCCGCCCGCGCGCTCGACGGCTCGCGTGTAGCTCACCGGCGAGACGACCGCTTCGCGGATCCAGTTGCCCCAGCGAGCTGCCTCGAGCTCGCCGGTGATGCCGATTATCGGGCGGCCCATCCGTCGTCCTCCTGCACATAAGGTTCCACTGCCCATAATGGTCCATCGCGCCCACGTCAGACCTGCCCACCGAGAAAATCGCCTGCACCACCGGTTGATCCCGACTTGCCGGGAATCGATGATAGCGTTCCGCTCCTGATGCAACACTGAGAGTGTGACAATGTCGGCAGGCGGCGGAGCAGCGCGCCACGATGAGGGGTCCGAGCCGTTCAACGGTACCGGTGGAACCGCCCGCAATGCCGCTCAGGCCTCATTGTTTCTGCTCGAGCCGGCCGCGGACGCGGCGATGACCTATTTCTACGGGGCAGCTGTTCGCCCTGGACACCGAGATCCGGGCGATGTTCCCGGCCGCCATGGATGTGCAGCGCGGGCGTTTCTTCCGCGCCCTGGTCCGGATCGCCCAAGACCAGGACGACCCGGCCGTGCTCGTGCCCTACCTGGAGCAGCTCGGCCGCGCCCACCGCAAGTTCGGGGTCCGCGAGCAGGGCCCGGCCAGTACCTCAGCGTGCAGACACCGCACTGGCCCAGGCTGTGGCGCAGGTATTCGGTCGCGAACGCACCGCGGCCGGACGGGACGCTGCGCCTGCTCGTCCGCGCCATCGCCGGCGGCCTAGGGAACGCGGCGCTCCCAGCCACCTCATCCGCTACGACCTGGCCGATTAAGCGCTTCCGGGACGTAGGTGATCCTCGAAAAACGCGAAGATCCGCCGCCACGAATCCTGGGCTGAATCGAGCTGGTAGTCGAGCCGGGCCAGCCGGGCCAGGGGTACCAGGGCGGCGGGCTTGGTGCTCATGAAGGAGTGCCCGGCATCGGGATACACCTTCACGTCATGCGGCACGTCCAGTGCGGTCAGCGCCGCCTCGAGCCGTTGCGGCGGCTTGGCGCCCATCGGGTCCCGGCCGCCGAAGCTGGCCACGATCGGGCACGAGCCGGCCAGCACCCGCTCCGCGTCGGCCGGGACTTCGCCGTAGTTGACCGACGCGGCCGAGAACTCGCCGCGCGGCGCGCACAGCAGCGCGAAACCGCCGCCCATGCAGAACCCGATGACACCCGTCTTCCCCGTGCAGTCCGGGCGCGCGGCCAGGGCGGCCCGGGCCGCGTCGATGATGTCGAACGCGGACCCTGAAGCGGCGTGTAGCTGCCGGAACACGTCGCGCAAGCAGCGCACGAACGAACGGCCACGGTACAGGTCGGGGGCCAGGGCCAGATAACCGCCGACGGCGAGCCGGTCCGCCTGAGCCCGGATGTCGGCGTTGAGGCCCCAGGATTCGTGAATGACGACTATCCCCGGCCACGGGCCCGGCGGCGGCCCGGTCGGAACGGCCAGGTATCCGGACGTGGAACCGACCGTTACCTCAGGCATCGCCTCAGACCTTGCGCCAGCCGGGGACCCACGTGCCGTCGGTTACCGTGTAGTCCCCGAACAGGGCCGGTGCCTCTTCTCGCATGATCTCGCCGATCTTGCCGAATACCAGGCGGATCTCCTCCTCGGCCCCCTGGTCGGTCCGGGCCTCGATGGTATGCCGCAGCGTGCGGACGTTCGCCGTCCAGACCAGCCCGGTGGCCACGCCTTCCGGCGCGAACCGGCGCATGAACGAGGTCTTGGCCTTCTTCTCGTGCATCTTCACGCCGTCGTCGTCCAGGCCGAAATGCCCGGCCATCCACAGCTGGAACTGCTCGAGCTCGGTCAGCAGGGCCGTGGCCCGCTTCATCAGCTCGGCGTCCGCCAGTGCCCACCCGGGGAACCAGAACGGCAGCTCGTCCAGCCGGACGAAGCGCAGCGACTCCTGCGACACCGCCGTCCCCGGCCGATGCCTAACAACCTCGTGTGTAAATACACGCGATACGTTGTGCAGGACGAAGGTGAAGCTGACGTGCTCGAGCACCGAGCCGTGCGCCTGCTTCAGGATGTTCTGCAGGTATTCGTTCTGCTCGTCACGGACCTTGCGGACGTTCGGGTTGAGTCCGGGCTCCCAGGAGCGGTAGCACATCTTGCCCGCGAACTCGGCCAGGTCCTGGGCCTCGAGCTGGCCGCGGTCGACCCGCTCCAGCCACCCCTCGCCGCCGACCTCGCGCAGGTAAGCGGCCATCGCGTCGTAATCGACCTTCGGCCGGGCGACCAGGAATACCTCGGGCTCCACGCTCCTCATGGCACAGCACACTACCGGGGACCTCCGACTTTCTCCCGGACACGACACATGTAACACGGGAGTGGATCTCGGCGGTTAGCAAGAGTGAGCACCTGCCGCTTTTCCGGGGTGTAACGCGATCGGCCCGCCGGGCGGTTTGCCAGCGTGGCGCCTAGCGGCTTTCTCCCGGACCGGGCCCGGATCAACGGAGAGCACCGATCCGGGCCCGGCACATCCCCAGGACGTTGCTGATGACCTGGTGGCCAGCCCGGCCCGACGCGGTCAGGATCGACTCTGGGTGGAACTGCACGGCCCACCGCCCGGCCTGCTCGTCCTCGATGGCCATCACCACGGCGTCCGCGGTGGCGGCGGTCACCGCGAACCCGCCGCGGACCGCGTCCGGCGACGCGTACAGGCTGTGGTAGCGGCCCGCGGTGAACTCACCGGGCAGCCCGGCCAGCAGCGCTCCCCCGGCCACCCGTACCAGCCCCGGCTTGCCGTGCGCGGGCTCGGGCAGCAGCGACAGCACGCCGCCGGCGTGCTCCACCATGGCCTGCAGGCCGAGGCACACGCCGAAGGTCGGCAGCCCGCGCGCGTACACCTCGTCGAGCAGGCCCGCGCAGCCGAAGTCCGCGGGCCGCCCGGGCCCCGGCGACAGCACGACGAGATCCGGGGCGTAGGAGTCCAGCAGGGCCGGGGAGAACCCGAACCGCAGCGTGGTCACCTCGGCCCCGTGCTGGCGGAAGTAGTCGCCGAGGGTGTGCACGAACGAGTCCTGGTGATCGACGAGCAGGACGCGCAGGCGATGGCCCGCGGCCGGCGGCTCGGCCACGGCCGGCAAGACGGCCGGGGCGCTCTGGACATCCGGGGTACCCTGGCCACCCTGGGCGACACGCCCGGCCTCGGCCAGGGTCTCCAGCAGGGCCCGGGCCTTGATGTGGGTCTCCTTCTCCTCGGCGTCCGGGATCGAGTCGTACAGCAGCGTCGCGCCCGCGCGTACGGCGGCGATCCCGCTCGTGATGTGCGCGGTCCGCAGCGTGAGCCCGGTGTTCATCGACCCGTCGAAGCCGATCTTGCCCACCGCTCCGCCGTACCAGCGGCGCGGCGTGGCCTCGTGATCCTCGATGAACTGCATGGCCCACGCCTTCGGCGCACCGGTCACGGTGACCGCCCACATATGGGTGAGGAACGCGTCGAGCGCGTCGAATCCGGGCCGTAGCCGGCCCTCGATGTGGTCCACGGTGTGGATGAGGCGGCTGTACATCTCGATCTGGCGCCGCCCGATCACCTTGACCGTGCCGGGCACGCAGACGCGCGCCTTGTCGTTGCGGTCCACGTCGGTGCACATGGTCAGCTCGGACTCCTCCTTGGCCGAGCCGAGCAGGGTGGCGATGTTCGCCGCGTCCTCCAGCGTGTCCTCGCCGCGCGCGATCGTGCCCGCGATCGGGCAGGTCTCCACCCGGTCTCCGGTGACCCGCACGTACATCTCGGGCGACGCGCCGACCAGGTACTCCCCCTCGCCCAGGTTGAACAGGAACTCGTACGGAGCTGGGTTACGCTGCCGCAGCAGCTCGTAGAACGCGGCCGGCGACCCGCACCGCCCGTGGAACACGTGGCTCGGCACCACCTCGAACAGGTCACCGCAGGCGAACCGCTCCCTGGCCTGCTCGACGACGCGCGCATAGCTGCCGGGCTCCGGCGACGGAGGAAGATCTTTCGGCCGAACGGAACGTGGATCGTGCGGCCCGCCGGTGCGTGCCGTCAGGCGCTCGAGCCCGGCCGTCGACCCGCCGTCCGTCTCGAACTCGTAGGCGTACCTGACCGCCTCCTCCCGCTTGCGGTCCAGCACCCAGATCTCGTCGGGCAGGTGCAGGACCAGGTCCCGCTGCCCGGCCGGGCGCTCGCGGCGCAGCCGCACCGGCTCGAACTGGAAGGCCAGGTCATAGCCGAACGCTCCGTACAGGCCCAGATGCGGGTCCGCGCAGGCGAACGCCGCCGCGATCTCCCGCAGCGCGCTGAACACCGTGGGCCGCCGGCTGCGCTCCTCCTCGGTGAACTCCCGGTCAGGCTCGGGGATGGCCACCGTGTCCGCACCCGCCACCTCCCCCGCTCGCGCCATGGCCGCGCGGATCACCGGCAGCAGCACCCGGCCGCGATCGTTCAGGGCCCGTGCGGTGATCCGCCTTCCGGCGGCGACGATCTCGGCGCACGGGTCGGCGTAGGCCATGACCCAGCGGCTGTACCGCCCGGGGTACTCCATGCCCGAACTCATCACGCCGCCGCGGCGTTCATCCACGAGCGCCGCGATCCGGTCCAGCTCGGCCGGGTCGAACGGGGCAACGGTGCGGGTGACCCGCACGCCGCCGCGGGTCGTCAGTTCCGTGCGGTGGGCGTCCACGTGGCCCCTCCGGGGTTCGGGCCCGGCAGCGGCCGCGGAAACAAAAAGCGGCCGCCGTTCCCGGGCGGTCGCTTGGATGTCTGAGCGCGAGTCAGCGGGCCGCCTACGGGCGGCGCCACCACTGAAGCTCAGCTGCTCGCGTCACGCGGATCAGCGTAGCGGATGGCCGCGCGTCCCGCCAGCGGGGCCGGGCGGTACGGGCCTCAGCCGGGACAGGCCGGGTGGAGCTCCGGCATCCGCCAGGCCGTAGCCGCGGTCGAGATGAGCTGGGCCTCGGTGCGCAGTGTCCGCTGCGCCGCACTGTCCGTGCTCGTCGTCCGGCCGGCCAGGAAGGCCTCGACCATCTGGCGGACGAGCGGGTGACCGAGCAGCCCGCCGTGGAAGGCGGCGACGAACAGCACGTGGCTCGGCCACGGGCACGCGGGCAGGGTCACCGCGTCGGCGAGCGGGATCACCGCCAGCCAGGGCAGGGACTGCTGCCGGCTGACCTGCTCGAAGTAGCGGGCGCCATACTGGCTGACCGAGTCGATCAGCATGTCGGCGCCCGAGCTGCCGTACGGGGACATGCCGCCGATCAGGTTGTTCAGCGTGGTGAGCGCGGCGCCGGGGACGGTGCCGTCCGCCTGGAGCTGGCCCGGTTCGATGATGGGGCTCAGCAGCGTCACCGATTTGACCGGGACGTGCGGGTGCCGGGCCAGCATCGCGTACAGGCCGAGGGTGCCTTCGCTCTCGGCTACCACGTCCACCGGCACGCCGACCTTGTGGTACAGGTATTCCACCTGGGCCGCCATCCGGTCGCCGAGCTCCTGGATGGGCAGGTCTCCAGCCGCCGGGCCGTACGCGATCGGTTGCCCGGTGGCATTCAGGCCCAGGTAGGAGAACTGACGCACGAGCATGTCGGGTTCGGCGGCCGCGAGGCCGTCCGCGGCGTGGCAGCAATTGGACCCGAAGCCCTCGATGACCAGCACCGCGCCCCGGGGTTTGGCCGCTGCGGTCCGCGCCCCCGTCCCGCCTGCGTGCGGAGTCCCCCTGGCCTGGCCGACAACGGTCAGCCCGGCGTCCTCGCTGGTGGCCGCGGCGCCGCCCCCACCGTGACCGAAGCGCACGGTGCCGGTGAACGCCAGCCTGGTCAGGCCCACCACCAGGGCCAGGACCATCACCGCGGCCAGCGGGGCCACCGGCACCCAGCTGGTCCGGCCGAGCAGCGACCGCTGGATGCGCTGCAGGGTGGCGCGCCAGTGCCACGGGTGCAGAGGCCTTTCCGCCGAACGGCGGACCGCCGCGGCCGTGAGCCCGTACCAGGCCCGCGCGTCGACCACCCCGGCCAGCCCGGCCACGGCCACGATGCCCAGCGTGTCCAGGTGCGCCATCAGCACCGAGGCCAGGGACAGGATCAGGAACGTCGTGACCACCCACGCCGCCGTGGCGACCGGGGGCAGCCGCCGCCACCACGTCTGGCCCACGCCCCCCTGGCTCAGCGCCACCGCGGTCCCGAGCAGGATGGGTACGGCGGCCAGGTACGGCCAGGAGAACGGGAGCAGGGCCACCCCGAACATCAGCGTGACGACCGGGGACATCACCAGCCCGACCAGGACGGTCAGCACCGCGCACGACACGACCGAGGTCAGGAAGCGCGGCCGGGGCAGGCCCGGCCCGCCGAGATCAGCCTGGCCGGGCCAGGCGAGCTGGACCAGGACCGCGTCGACGGCCGCCCGCGCCAGGACCAGCAGCACCAGCACGGCGGTGAAGCCGAGCCAGGACTGGTTGAACGCGAACAGCCAGCGCAGATCGTGATAGGCCGCCAGCGGCGGAAGCGCCGTGACCTGCGGGGCGAGCGGCCGTGCGGAGGGCGCGAGGAACGACAGCCCGATCGCCTCGGCCATCGCGCCCCCAGCGGAGAACGCGATCAGTCCCCGGTGCCGGAAGAACCCGGCCACAGCCGCCTCCCGTATGCCTTTGCCCCCGCTTCGGCTGGTTTCAGCCTAACGCGCGCAAGTGCGCCGACCCGCTGTGGGGTGTAACCGGCGACGGCCTCCGGATATGCCCGCGGGATCCCCGGTTCATAGCCCCAGAGCTTGCGTGTAGCGGGCCAGCGCCGCGAGCTGAGCCTCCAGGCGGGCCACGGCCGCCTGCGACGTCTGCATCCGCCGCGCCACCTCCGCCCGCGACAGACCCAGTTCAGCCCGGCGGCTGGCGAGCACCGTGATCAGGTCGCCGCCGCTCGGAGATGCCTCGCGCTGGGCACCGGTGACGGTGCCCTCGGGCCGGACCGGCGGGCGACCGGGCAGGCGCACCTCCATGCTCCGCGGCCGGCCCGCGTCCCGGCGCAGGTAGCCCGTGCGCTGCAGGACGCTGAGCTGGTACATGACGCTCGACGTGCTGGTCAGGCCGACCGCGTCCGCGATCTCCTGCATCGACGGAGGGTACCCGCGATCCAGCACCGAGTCCCGTATCACCTGGAGTATCTTGCGCTGCCGCCAGGTCAGCACGTGGTCGGGGTCGGGTTTGTCCGGCGTGGCCACGACCACGGCGGGCACACTGCCTTTCGGCTTGCGGCCCGGCCGCCCCTTGGGCCGGGAATTACCGCTCAGGCTGGCAGGCCGAGCCTGCGTGGCGGAGTCGGTCATCGTCATCACGCTCCTGGTCGAAGGCCGGTTTGAGATTACCTCTCGGTACTGACATTCCTCCGACCCGAAGGGTCGAACTAGAACTCGAATCCGCCGGGGCGGCCGTTGCGGTCGGCCAGCAGTCCGGCCAGGGTCGAGATCGCGATCTCGGGCGGCGTCCGCGAGCCGATGTTGAGCCCGATCGGCCGGTGCACGCGGGCGATCTCGCCGGCCGACACACCCAGGTCGGTCAGCATGGCCACGTGCGGCCCGACATGGTGCGGGTTGCCCATGACCCCGATCCACCTGGCCTTGGTGGTCAGCGCGTCGCGGAGCATGAGGCCCAGCTCGGGCCGGTGATGGTCGGTCGCGACCACGTCCGCGGAGTCGTCGAGGTCGTCGGGCGTGGTGGTCAGGAGCGGGAACCCGAGCGCGGCGGCCCCGGCAGCGCGGGCCGGGTCCGGCTCCAGCAGGAACCCGCGGAAGCCCAGGTCTGCGCCGTATCTGAGCAGGTAACCGGCGACCGGTGAGGCGAAGATCGCGACCAGCGTACGCTCCCCCGCGTCGCGAGCGCCGGCCGTGGCGGTGACGGGCGCGACGGCTCCGTGGGCTGCCGCGCAGGCCGAGTCTTCGTCGTGGTGGTGGCTGTGCTCAGTCATGAGGCTAGTCTCGCACGGCGTCCGTCACCGGATCACTACCCGCAGCCGCTTGCGGGCCACGCCGAGCGCCTCCTCCACCTCGTCCTGGGTGTCGCCCTCGGCAAAGATGAAGCCCAGGTAGCGGTCGCCCTCGGGCAGCGGGCGGACCCGCTGGCCCCGGGGGATGGTAATGGTGAGCCCGCTGACGCCGGGGGTCGCCGCGGCTTCGGCCCGGCCTTCGACGGCCCGGAGCACACCGGGCCGCGGCACGGGAAGCATGAGCACTCCCGACGGCCGGCCGTCGCCGCGGCCGGTGACTGGCCGGCCCAGGGCGTGGGCCAGCACCATCTCCTCCAGGCTCATGCCGCCGGGGAAACGCAGCGCACGTGAGCACAGGCCGCCGATGGACCGCGCCGCCAGTTCGAGCATGACCGGCCGGGCCCGGCCGCCGCGTTCGTCGATGCGCAGCTCGGCGTGGACGGGGCCCTCGGTGAGGCCGAGGGCCGCGGCGGCCCGGGCGGCGGTGGAGACGGCCGCGGCGAGCACCGGCCCGGACAGCCGGGACGGGGTGATCAGCAGCGTTTCCTCGAAGGTGGGACCTTCCGGGGTCCAGGGCTTGTCGAACACGGCGGTAACGGTCAGGGCACCGGCGGTGAGCAGGCCGTCGATGCTCAGCTCGG
>Ga0335073_10005200_pt1 | contig 18268 bp, 15 predicted proteins | sample Lox_Sample_22_FD_207093 | JGI IMG/M metagenome (GOLD analysis project Ga0335073, IMG submission 207093) | Soil microbial communities from Loxahatchee National Wildlife Refuge, Florida, United States - Lox_Sample_2.2 | ecosystem: Environmental > Terrestrial > Soil > Wetlands | place: USA... | reverse complement strand
CTGGGGCGCAGTCGCCGGTTTCGCCGGCGGACGGCTCGATGAGTGGATGATGCGCTTCGTCGACGTGCTCTATGCGCTCCCCTACCTCTTCCTCGTGATCGTCCTCAGCACCCTCGTCGGGCGCGGCAGCATCGCGGTGCTGCTCCTGGGCGTGGCCGCGGTCGGCTGGCTCACCACCGCGCGCATCGTGCGCGGCCAGACACTGCAGCTGAAGCGCCGCGAGTTCATCGAGGCCGCGCGCGCCACCGGGCTTCCCACGCGCGCAATCCTGCTGCGGCACATCGTGCCGAATCTCGCCGGCACGGTCGCGGTGTACGCCACGCTCACCGTGCCGCAGATGATCCTGTTCGAGAGCTTCCTGTCCTTCCTCGGCCTCGGCGTGCAGGAGCCGCACGCCAGTCTCGGCAATCTGATCAACGCCGGCGCGCAGGAAATGGAGTCGGCGCCGTGGATGCTGCTGGTGCCCGCGCTGTTCCTGGTGCTGCTGCTCGTGTGCCTCAATCTTCTCGGCGACGGCCTGCGCGATGCGCTCGATCCCCGTGAGTCCTGAGGGCCGGGGCAGCGGGGCGGTGCTCGCGCTCGAGCGCCTCGCGGTCACTTTCGCCACGGCGGGCGGCGAGGTGAGCGCGGCCACGGACGTGACGCTCGCCGTGGCAGGCGGCGAGTGCCTCGGCGTGGTGGGCGAATCGGGCGCGGGCAAGAGTCAGACCTTTCTCGCGGCCCTGGGGCTGCTCGCCGCCAACGGCCGCGTGCGCGGCAGCGCGCGCTTTCTCGGGGGCGAGCTCCTCGGCCTGCAGCCGGCCGCGCTCGACCGCGTGCGCGGCGCGCGCATCGGCATGGTGTTCCAGGATCCGCTGACTTCCCTCACCCCGCACCTGACGGTCGGCGCCCAGATCACCGAGGTGCTGCGGCACCACCTGCAGCTCGGCGCCGCCGCGGCGCGCCGCCGCGCGCTGGAGCTGCTCGAGCGGGTGCAGCTGAGCGATGGGCAGCGGCGCCTCGGGCAGTACCCGCACGAGCTCTCAGGCGGCATGCGCCAGCGCGTCATGATCGCGATCGCCATCGCCTGCGAGCCGGCGCTCCTCATCGCGGATGAGCCGACCACGGCGCTCGATGTCACCGTCCAGGCACAGATCCTCAAGCTCCTCGCCGAGCTCAAGCGCGCGCGCTCGATGGCGATGGTGCTGATCACCCATGACCTGGGCGCGGTGGCCGGCATCGCCGATCGCGTGGCGGTGATGCGCGCGGGCCGGCTGGTCGAAGCCGGTCCGGTCGCGAGCGTGCTCGGGGCGCCGCGCGAGCCTTATACGCGGGAGCTGCTCGGGGGCGTCGCGCGGGTCGCGGCTGAGGCCGCGGCCGCGGCGCCGGTTGCCGCGGCGCCCGCGGCGCTGGCGCTCGAGGACGTGAGCGTCGTCTACCCGGTGCGGGGCGGCTGGCTGCGGCGGGCCGCGCCGCTCAGGGCGCTGAGCGGCGTCACCCTCGAGCTCGGCGCGGGCGAGGCGCTCGGGGTCGTCGGCGAGTCGGGCGGCGGGAAGTCCACGCTGGCGCGCGCGGTGCTCGCGCTGCTGCCGCTCGCGGCGGGACGGGTCGTGTGGCTCGGCCGCAGTCTCGGCACGCTCACGCCGCGCGAGCTGCGCGCGGCGCGTGCCGGGCTGCAGATGGTGTTCCAGGATCCGCTCGGCAGCCTCGATCCGCGCATGACGGTCGGGGAGATCGTGGGAGAGCCGCTCGCGGTGCATCGCCCGGGGCTCGAGCCGGCGGCGCGGCGCCGTGCGATCGCCACGATGCTCGAGCGCGTCGAGCTCGGCGCGAGCCTCCTCGGGCGTTACCCGCACGAGCTCTCGGGCGGGCAGTGCCAGCGCGTCGGCATCGCGCGCGCCATGATTCTCGAGCCGCGCCTGCTGGTGTGCGATGAGCCCCTGAGCGCCCTCGACGTTCCGACGCAGCGGCAGATCCTTGCGCTGCTCGCCGAGCTGCGGCGCGAGTCGGGCCTGACGCTGCTCTTCGTGAGCCACAACCTCGCGCTGGTGCGGCAGCTGTGCGAGCGGGTGCTGGTGCTGTACCTGGGCCGCATGATGGAGCTCGGCCGCACCGGGCCGCTCTATCGCGAGCCGCGCCACCCCTACACGCAGGAGCTGCTCGCGGCCGTGCCGGTTGCGGATCCGGCCGTGCAGCCGGCCCGCCTGGAGCGTGCGCGTCCCGGGGAGCCGCCATCGCCGCTCGCGCCGCCGAGCGGCTGCGTCTACCGCACCCGCTGTCCCCATGCGATCGCGCGCTGTGCCGCGGAGCTGCCGGCCTGGCAGCGGACGGCGGGCGGCGAGGGAATCGCCTGTCACCGCTGGCGCGAGCTCACCGGCCCCTGAGCGCCGCCGGCGCTGCCGGCATCACAGATCGACCCGCGGGCGCGGGCACTCGCGGCGCTTAAAGGCTATTCTTCCCCCCCATGAAAACCGACCCGCACGTCCGTCCCAGCGAAGCATTGCAGCACGTGCGCTATGAGATCCGCGGGCGCCTGGCGCGGCGCGCGCAGGAGCTCGAGCGCGCCGGCTACGAGATCCTCTCGCTCAACATCGGCAACCCGCGCGCCTTCGGGCTGCGGACCCCGGAGACCATGCGCCTCGCCATGATCGAGAACCTCGGTCAGGCCGAGGGCTACTGCCACCAGAAGGGCATCTTCCCGGCGCGCGAGGCGGTGGTGATGCAGCAGCAGGAGCGCGGCGTCGCCGGAGTCACGGCCGAGGAGGTCTTCATCGGCAACGGCGTGAGCGAGCTCATCGACCTGACGCTGCGGGCGCTGCTGAACGACGGCGACGAAGTGCTGGTACCGAGCCCCGACTATCCGCTGTGGACCGCGGCCGTGACGCTGAACGGCGGCCGCGCGGTGCATTACCCCTGCCGCCCGGCGCAGGGCTTCGTGCCGGACCCCGCCGAGATCGCGCGCCTCGTGACCCCGCGCACCCGCGCCCTGGTCGTCATCAACCCCAACAACCCGACGGGCGCGGTCTATCCGCGCGCGGTCCTCACGGAGCTGGCGCGCCTCGCCGAGCGCCACGGACTGGTCGTCTTCAGCGACGAGATCTACGACCAGATGACCTACGACGGCGCCGAGTTCGTGCCGATGGCGACGCTGGTCCACGACACGCTGTGTGCGACCCTCGCGGGTCTCTCCAAGGTCTACCGGGCCTGCGGCCTGCGCGTCGGCTGGGCGGTGTTCTCCGGGCGCGTGCACGCCGCCGCCGACTATCTCAACGCGCTCGAGCTGCTGTCCTCGTTGCGGTTGTGCTCGAACGTCATGGGCCAGTGGGCGGTGCAGACCGCGCTCGGCGGCCACCAGAGCATCCGCGAGCTCATCGCGCCGGGCGGGCGGCTCTACGAGTCCCGCGCCGCGATCCTGGAGGCGGTGCAGGCCAGCCGCTTCCTGAAGCTCGCGCCGCCCCGGGGTGCCATGTACGCCTTCGTCGGTGTGGACGAGACGGCGCTGCCCGACTTCGACGACCAGCGCTTCGCCCTCGACCTCCTCGAGCACAAGCACGTGCTGGTGGCGCCCGGCGTGAGCTTCAACGTCCCGTACCGCAGCCACTTTCGCATCACGAATCTTCCCGACCCGGCGACATTGCGCGAGGTGTTCGCCCGCATCGAGGAGTTGCTCGGGGAATACGCGAACGGCGAACGCCGCGCCGGCGCGGCTGCGGCGAGCAACGTGCTGAGCGCGGAGGCACGCTTCAAGTAACCTCTTCAGAGGGTATCTTAATACTCTGTTTTGTATAGACTTCCTGTCCATCTAAGCGAGCACCTGGAGTGCGGCGGCACGCTCGTCGTGCCGTCTGCGCAGCGCGCGCATGCGGTGCGCCTCGCGCACGCGGCGGCGCAACTCGCCGCCGGCGCACGGGTGTGGACGAGCCCGGACGTGCAGTCGGCGTCCGCCTGGGTGCGGCGCGAATGCGAGCGGCAGGCCGACCTCGAGGCAAGCGATGCGCCGCGGCTGCTCGGGGTCACGGAGGAGTGGTGGCTGTGGCGCGCGGCCGCCGCGGAGGCCGCCCGCGAGGCGGCCGGCAGCAATCCCTTCCTCAGCACGGAGTCCCTCGGCGAGGCCCTGCAGCGCTCGAGCGAGCTCGCCGCCTACTGGCGCATCGCGCTCAGCCCCGGCGCCCCCGACAGCGAGGCGCGGCTGCTGCTGCGGGCGCGCCGCGCCTTCGTGGCGCGTTGCGCCGAGCTCGGCGCGACGAGCGCGAGCGAGCGCCTCGCCACCCTCGCTCCAGGCGAAGGTCCGGCGCGGCCGCTGCTCGCCGGTTTCGATGTGCCACCCCCGGGCCTCGTGCGCCTCGCGGGCGCGGCGGCCACCGGCGCTGGCTTCGCCAGCGCCCCTGCCACGGCACGCGCCGTGCGCACCGCGGACGCCCAGGCGCAGGCGGAGACGATCGCCGCCTGGTGCCGGGAACGCCTCGAGGCGCAGCCCGATGCGCGGCTGCTCGTGATGCTGCCCGGCCCCGCGGCGGGGCGCGAGCGGCTCGCGGCGCTCATCCGCGGCGCCCTCGACCCGGGCGCGGCGCTCGCGCAGGGCGGCGCCTCGGGCAACCTCGTCGGCATCGAGGGCGGCGAGGCGCTGACCGCTCAGTCACTGCCGGCGCAGGCGCTGCTGTGCCTCGGCATCCTGGCGGGGACCGTCGTCGAGACCGAAGCATTCGGCCGCTGGCTGTGCTCGCCTTACTGGGGAGCGCCCGGCGCACCGGCGCGCGCCGCGCTGGCGCAGCTGCTGCGGCAGCGGGGACTCGCGGCGTTGAGCCTGCGCGAGCTCTTCGGGGCGCTGCAGCTCGCGCCGCCGCAGCTCAAGGGCGCCGCGCATGAGCTCGAGGCGCTCACCCGGCGCGCCGCCGGGCTGCTCGGCGAGGGTAGCGCCACCCCGCGGCGCTGGTCGGAGCATTTCGAGGCCGCGCTCGCGGCCCTGGGTTTTCCCGGCGCGCTGCCGCGCGAGAGCGCGCTCGAGCAGACGCGGCTGCGCTGGCGGGAGCTGCTCGAGGAGTTCGGTACGCTCGCGGCCGGGGTCGCGAGCCTCGAGCGCGCGGCGGCGGTCGCGGCGCTGACGGCGCTCGCCGCGCGCACCGCCTACCGGCCGGCGGACGAGGACGCCGCGGTGATGCTCTCGCCCATGCTGGCCGATCCGGTCGTGCGCTACGACGGTATCTGGGTGGCCTCGGTGAGCGCCGACGCGCTGCCGCAGCCCGTCGCGCCCGATGCCTTCCTGCCGCTCGCCGCGCAACTCGCCGCCGGCGTGCCGGCCGCGGGTGCACGGCAGCGCCGCGCGCAGGCGCAGGCACTGCTCTCGGCCTGGGCGCGGGCGACGTCCGATCTGGTGCTGTCGGTGCCGGCGCGCGAGGCGGACCTGGAGCTGCTGCCGAGCCCGTGTCTTGCGGGCCTCGAGCTCGCGGAGCCGGCAGCGGGGACCCTGTGGCTGCCGCTGCGGCAGCACCGCGAGGGCTGCACCGAGGGACGCGAGGACGCGCGCGGCGCGGCCTTCACCTCGCCGGCGCCGCTCCCCGGAGGCACGCGCGCGATCAGCTTGCAGAACGAGTGCGCATTTCGCGCCTACGCGGAGTTGCGTCTCGGGGCATCGGCCCCCGAGGAAGCCGAGCCCGGAGTGCCGATGGATCAGCGCGGACTGCTGCTGCACGCGGCGCTGCAGCTGCTGTGGGAGCGCCTGCGCGACTCCACGGGTCTCGGCGGCCTCGATGCGGGCACGCTCGATGCCGCGATCGCCGACTGCGTGGCGCGTGCCGCCGAGATGCTGCAGGTCGAAGTACGCGGCCGCGGCCGCGGCCGGCGGGCGCGGCGGGCACCCGACGGACAGTTCGATCTCTTCAGCGTGCTCTCGCCCGCGCTGACGCGCGAGTGCGCGCGGGCGCGGCGCCTGATCGGGCGGCTGTGCGAGCTCGAGCGCACCCGCCCGGCGTTCACGGTCGAGGCGACCGAGGCGCTGGCCGAGCTGTCGCTCGGCGGCGGCCGGGTGCGCATGCGGCTCGACCGGATCGATGCGGTCGCCGGCGGGCGCGTCGTGCTCGACTACAAGAGCGGGCGTGCGCTGACCCCCGACTGGTATGGCGAGCGGCCGACGTATCCGCAGCTGCTCGCCTACCTCGCCGCGCTCGGCGGGGAAGTGGTGGCCCTTGCGACCGTCAATCTCACCGCGCGCGAGGTGCGCTTCACGGGCGTGGCGGCAACCGCCGGGGTGCTGCCGCGGGTCAAGCCCATTCCCGCGGTGACCGGTGCGGCCCCGAGCGACTGGCGCGCGCAGCAGCAGCGCTGGGAGGCGCTCATCGAGCGCCTGATCCGCGCTTTCCTCGCGGGCGATGCGCGCGTGGACCCGGCGCCGGGGGCCTGCGACTACTGTCACCTCCCGGACCTGTGCCGCATCGGGGCGCAGCCGGGCGCCGAGCCGCCCGCGCCCGCGGACGACGCCGATGAGTGAGCCCCGCGAGCGCCTGGACGATGCGGCGCGGCGCGCCGCGGCGCAGCCCTCCGCCTCGATCCTGCTCGAGGCGCCGGCCGGCTCGGGCAAGACCGCGGTGCTGACGCAGCGCTACCTCAAGCTCCTCACCACGGTCGAGGATCCCGGCGAGATCCTCGCGATCACCTTCACGCGCAAGGCGGCCGCCGAGATGCGCTCGCGCGTCATCCGCGCGCTGCGTGGGGAGCTGCCGGCGGCCGATCCCGGTGCGGTGGTGCTGCGGCCCCTGGCCGCGGCGGCGCTCGCGCACGGTGCGCCGCGCGGCTGGCAGCTCGAGGCCTCGCCCGAGCGGTTGCGCATCCAGACCATCGACTCCTTCAACTACTGGCTGGCGAGCCAGCTGCCGGTCGCCTCGCGCGCCGGCGGCGCGCTCGCGATCACCGAGAACGCCGCCGAGCTGTATCAGCGGGCCGCACGGCGCACGCTGCTCGGCGCCGACGCCGAGCCGGCGCTCGCCGCCGACGCGCAGCTGCTGTTCGAGCGGCTCGACAACCACTGGATGAATCTCGAGCGGCTGGTGGCGCAGATGCTCGAGCAGCGCGGCCACTGGCTGCGGTTCGTGGCCGGCGAGGCGCCGCGGGCGCTGTGCGAGCGGGTGAACCAGAGCCTCGCCGCCGAGACGCGCCGGCGGCTCGATGCGCTGCGTGCGCTGCTGCCGCAGGGCCTGCGACGGCGGGCCGAGGGCCTGCCGGGCGCGGGGCTGCTCGGGCCTGCCCCCGAGGACCTGCCGCACTGGAAACGCTTCGCGCACCTGGTGCTCACCCGCAACGACTGGCGCCGGCAGCTGTCCGCGCACCGCCTGCAGCCGGGCTTCACCGAGCCCGCCGTGCGCACGCACCTGAAGGACCTGATCGAGGAGCTGCGCGCCACCGCGGGGGCGCGCGAGGCACTGCTCGAGCTGCGGCGCGCGCCGCCGTCGCAGCTCGCCGGCGGCGATCGTGCAGCGCTCGAGGCGCTGTCGCGCGTGCTCGCGCGCGCGGCGGCGGAGCTGCACGCCGCGTTCGCGGAAGCCGGGCGGGTCGATTACACCTACGTGACCGGCGCCGCGCGCCAGGCGCTCGCCGAGGAAGGCGAGCCCACGGATCTGGCGCTGCGCACCGGACTCGCGCTCAGGCACATCCTGGTCGATGAATTCCAGGACACCTCGCTCGCGCAGGTGCAGCTGCTCGAAGCGCTCACCGTCGGCTGGGAGCGCGGCGACGGCCGTACGCTCTTCGTGGTCGGCGACCCGATGCAGTCGATCTACCGCTTCCGCGACGCGGAGGTGGGACTGTTCCTGCGGGCCCGCGCCGCCGGCATCGGCCGTATCGCGCTCGAGCCGCTGCGGCTGCTGCGCAACTTCCGCGCCGCCGAGCCGCTGGTGCGCTTCACCAACGAGCTGTTCGCGAGCGTATTCCCGCCGGCCGATGACCTGCGCGCCGGTGGTGTCAGCTACCGCGAGAGCCTGCCGACGCGTGGCGCCGGCCCGGAGCTCGCCGGAATTGCGGCGGTGACGCTGCGCCTGTACCCGGGCAACCCGGCGGCCGAGGCGCGCGCGCTCGCGGCGCGCGTGGCGCAGCTCACGCGGCTCGACCCCGAGGCGAGCGTCGGTATCCTGGTGAGCGCGCACGCGCACGCCAGTCCCGTGGTGGAGGCGCTCGAGGCGTGCGGCGTGGTCGCGCTCGGCGTCGATCTCGTGGCGCTGCGCGAACGGCACGTGGTGCGCGACCTCGTGCAGCTCACCCGGGCGCTGCACGACCTGGCGGACCGCACCGCGTGGCTGGCGGTGCTGCGTGCGCCCTGGTGCGGCGCGCGCCTCGCGACGCTCACCGCTCTCGCGGACGGCACAGACAGCGGGTTGATCGTCGAGGCGCTCGCCGATCCCGCGCGGCTCGGGCGCTGCGACCCGGCGGACCGACTGCATCTCGAGCGCCTGCGCGCGGTGCTCGGGGAGGCGCTCGCCGGGCGCGGCGCGCAGCCGGTGGCGGACTGGCTCGAGCAGACATGGCTGCGCCTCGGCGCGAGCGATGCCTACCGGGCGCAGGAGCTCGCCGACGCGCGCACCTTCTTCGCGGCGCTCGCCGAGCGCGCCGCGGTTTTCGGCTGGCGGGGCGCTCAGGATCTGGAGCCGGTGCTCGCCAATCTCTACAGCGCCCCGGCGGTGGGCGCGAACCCGGTGCAGGTGATGACCGTGCACCGCGCCAAGGGGCTCGAGTTCGATCACGTGCTGGTGCCTGCGCTCGAGCGCACCGCGCGGGCACCGCAGCGCCGGCTGCTGCGCTGGATCGATCTGCCGAGCGAGACGAGCGACAGCAACCTGCTGATCGCTCCGGTGCCCGCGGTCGGGGAACGCGAGGAGGAGGGCGATCTCAACGCGTATCTGAAGGATCTGATCCGTCAGCACGACGCCCACGAGCGGCGGCGCCTGATGTATGTCGCCGTGACGCGTGCCCGGCGCACGTTGTGGCTCTCGGGGGCGCCGGCCGTGGCGGCCGACGGCACCGTGAAGCCCGACCGGCGCAGCGCGCTCAGCGTGTTGTGGCCGGCGCTCGCGGAGCGTTTCGAGACGGTGGCCGCCGCGGCCGCGGACGCCCCGGGCCGGCCACCGGCCGGCGCGCTGCTGCGCCTGCTGCCGAGCTGGCGCCCCGCGCCGCCGCCGCCGCCCGTGGCGGCTGTCACGCTGCCGCCGGCTTACCTCGCCGCCGCGGCCGCCGAGTTCAGCTGGGTCGGGGAGACGCAGCGCCACGTCGGTACCGTGGTGCACGCCTGGCTGGCGCGCCTGGCGCTGGCGCCGCGCCTGCCGGCCCCGGCGGAGATAGCTGCGGAGGCGGCGGCGGTGCGCGCCGCGCTCGCGCGCGCCGGCGTCCCCGTGCACGAGCGCGCGCGCGCCGTTGCGAGCGTCCTCACCGCCCTCGAGCGCACGCTCGCCGATGCGCGCGGACGCTGGATCCTCGACGGCACCCACCGCGAGGCGCACAGCGAATGGGAGCTCTCGGGCGTCAGCGGCGGACGGCTGCGCAGCGTCGTGATCGACCGTTGCTTCATTGACGGTGAGGGGACGCGCTGGGTGATCGATTACAAGACGAGCGCCCACGAGGGCGGCGCACTCGAGGAGTTCCTCGGTCAGGAGCTCGAGCGCTACCGCCCGCAGCTCGAGGCCTATCGCGAGCTCACGCGCGCGCTCGGGACGCAGCCGGTGCGCGCCGCGCTTTACTTCCCGTTGCTCGGGGCCCTGCGCGAGCTGCCCTGAAGGAGGGCGCGCCGTGCCTCAGAGGGTGCCGGCGACGCTGAAGGAGCGGCGGCCCGCGGCGTCGGGGCTGCCGAGGAACTGCAGGTCGCCGAGCAGCTCGGGCGAGGCGCTCGCGCGCGGTGCGACCTGCCCCTCGAGGACGTAGCCCGGCTGACTCGTCAGCCGCAGCGTCCCCTCAACCGCCAGCGGCCCGCCGAGATCGACCAGAGTGCCGAGCGGAGCGCCGCTGCCCCCGGGGAAGGTGAGCGCGTAGCTGCCGAGCTGCGTGACGTGACCGGTGCGGCGCGTGAGGTCGCGCGCCTCGATGCGCCCCTTGAGCTCGACGAGGGCGCCGTGCGCCACACGCGCCAGCGCGAGATCCGTGTGGATGTTGCCGCGCAGCTGCGGGGGGAGGTGCGGGATCTTGCGCGGATCGAGCACCAGGTCCACGACCAGGTTGCGCGCCTCGAGGCCGCCGCCGGGCGCGCGGGCGAGATCGGCGCTCCCGGTGACCGGACCGTTGCGCAGCACCACGTGTGCCGCCAGGGTGCCCGTCAGCAGGCGCAGCGGTGCGACGTCCCAGGTCAGGTCGCCCCACGGCGCACGCGCGAGCGTCAGCCCGGCGCAGGCACCGCTCCACACCGAGCCCTCGACGCTCTCGCATCCGAGGGTGCCGTTGTGCGGCACGACCCATCTCGCCGGCAGCCGCGCCAGCAGGATGACGAGGAAGGCGCACGTCGCGAGCAGCGCGATCCGCAGCGGCGGCCTCACGTCAGCCTGCGTGCAGCACGAGCGCCGCGTTGACCAGCCCCGGGGTGCCGGCGCCGTCGATGGTGGCGGAATCGACGCGGATACCGTTCTGCTGCGAGAGCCGCGCAAGCCAGCCGACGAGGGCATCGAACGGCGCCTTCTGCAGCCGCAGTGAAATGGCCGCGGGACCCGCCGGCTCGCTGCCGGCCAGCGCCCCGGCGAGCCCCGACTCGCGCGCCGAGCGGTCGACGATCACCAGCAGCGACTCCCCGCCGCCGGAGGGCGCACGGGGCGCGACCGCGAGCTCCCCCGCCACGCTCTGCATCCACTCGAGGTCGGTGCGCTTCTTCAGCAGCCGCTCGTGGGTCTGCGCGACGCTGTGGTCGAGCGGCAGCAGTATCCCAAAGACGAGCAGCACCGGGGCGAGCACCGCGCCGAGCTGCACGATGCGCCGCTCGCGCGTGGAGAGCTGCGCCAGGCGCTGCTCGAGGGCGTCGAAGGAGAAAGACTCGCGCGACAGTTTCACGGCGGCGCTCTCACGAGCCCTGCGCGTGGATCTGCACGCGTCCCTGGTAGGCGCTGCCGACGGTGCTGCCGCCGACCAGGTCCGCCTGCCAGCCGTCGCTGCGCAGCCGCTGGCTCAGGTGATCGAGGCTCGCCGCATCGGGCGCATTCAGCGTCAGCTCGAGCAGCCCGTCGTGGAAGTTGAGCGATTGCACGGTCGTGCCCGGGACCGCGCCGCGGGCCGCCGCGACCGCCTGCAGCGCGCCGAGGAGCCCCGTGGCGCCGCCGCCGCTGCGCACCGCGGCGAGGCGCTGCTCCATGCGCCGCCGCGCATCGTTGCTCGAGGTTTCCCCTGGCATCGCGCTATGGAAGGTCTCGCGGATCGAGGCGTCCACCTGGCGCTCCTTGCTCCTCAGGGCCTTCAGCTCCGCCGCCTTGCCGGCGACGTGCAGCGCGACGAGCGACAGCAGCAGCAGCGCCGCCACGCGCCAGGCGGAGAGCCCGAGCGCGCGTGCGCGCTTGGGGGCGTAGGCGCCCTGCAGCAGATTGATCGCCGCCGTGGTCGGGAGCTGCTGCGCGAACAGCGCGAGCGGTCCGTCGCCGAGCAGCTGGACCTTGAGACTGACGAAGTGCTCGCGCGCCGCCTCGACCTCGGCCGCATGCCGCTGCCACTCGGCGGTCGCGCTATAGAGGATGAGGCCGAGGGTGGCCGCGCCCCCGGCGGGAGTCGCCGCGGACTCATCCGGCGGCGCGGCGGTCCCGCCGGGCAGCGCCGCGATCGTGAGCGCCTCGCCGAGTGCGTCCATGGGCAGACACACGGGCAAAGCGCCCGCGGCGCGCACGCACACCGTGTCCTCCTCGAGCAGTGCCACGGCCTGCCCGGGGTTCACCGGCAGCAGCTCGCTGTCGGCGTACAGACACTCGGGCTCGATGCCGGCGGCGCGCAGCTGCGAGAGCCAGGCGTCCATCAGCGTGCGTGCCACCACGGCGACCGGCGTGCGGGTGGCCCCCGCGGCGCGCTTGCCGATGGCGAAGTGCAGCGCGTCGATGTCCTCGGCGAGCTGTTCCTCGAGCGCATAGGGCACGAGCTGCTGCGCCTTGACGGCGTTCTTTGCCGGGATCTCCGGCTCCGCGAGCGCCACGTCCGTTCCCGGTACCACGACGCACACGCGCCGGGTCGCAGTCGCGGCGGCGGCCGCGGCCAGCGGCCCGCTCTGCGTCGCGGTCAGCGGCGCGCCGGCGGGGCTCGCGATGAGCCACGCGGCCGGGCCCTCCGGCGTACGCGGCAGACGCAGCAGCAGCCAGTCAGCCATGCGGCTCCATCAATCGGGGGTGTAACTGCGCAGGATGGGTCGCACCTGCCCCGTCGGATCCTGCAGGAGAAGACTGTACAAGTTGAATTCCGAGCTGCCAATAGCGATGAGACTCGTCAGGCGGAAGTAACTCGAGGTCATCTGCAGCTTGCCGGCGATGTTCTTCCACACGGCCGGCTCCGCCGCGGCCTGAAAGTCGCTGATCTTGGGGAAGCACCCGGTGGCGGCGGCGCGATTGCGGGTGAGCCCTTCGGGGTCGCTGGAGAAGTCGCCGTGCCCGAGGTAGGCATCGAGCACCGGTCCCTTGGCGGTGCAGAGGTTGAGGCTGACGCCATAGGGAAGCGCGGTCACGTAGGGTGCGAGCGTCGCATAGCGGTCGCGCCCGAAGCCCGGCAGCGCCAGCAGCTCGCTCGCACTGGTGATGTAGCGGTTGGGTGTACGGTAGGGCGGCGTCTGTCCCATGTAGACGCTGTCCTCGGCCCCGTCCGGGATGCTCGGCACGATGTCGCGATCGATCCAGTCGACCAGGTAGCCCGCCCACTTCGGCTCGAGCCCGAGCATCGCCAGCAGCTGCTGGAACGCGGTGACCTGCACCGGGTCGGGGGTGCCGTCCTCGCGCACCAGGTTGTTGAGATTGAAGCGCCCCTGCAGGTCCTCGAGCTGCGCGGTCAGCATCACGCCCGGCACGACCTCGACCGGTCCCACCGGCTGCGCCCAGCCCTCGGAGGCGTAGGTATGCTGCGGATCGGATTTCTGCGCGAGCCGCAGGCCGTAGGCCGCGAGTGCCTCCGCCGCCTGCTGTACCAGGAGCGCCTGGTCGAAGGCGTAGGTGGCCGCGCCGCGGCGGAACGTCATGGCATTCTCATAGGCGATCGCCGCGGCGAGGATGGTGCCGAGCGCCACGATGAGGATCGCCACCAGGAGTGCGATGCCGCGCTGCGCCCGCGGCGGGGGGCCGGCGGGGATCCGCGGCGTGGCGCGCGGGGCCGCGCGCATCAGCCGGCGACCTCGAAGATCCGCGTGACCTGCCCGAAGTCCTCGGTGTCGATCGTCACCTGTACGGCGATCGGCCGGATGCGCAGGCTGCTTTCCAGAGCCGCCGTGCCGGCAACGGTCGACGGCGGCCACTGCGGCTGCCAGGTGTGGGTGAGATCCATGTACTGGATGGTCACCGACTTCACCTTCTTCAGCAGCTCCCGCCGCGCGGTCGTGCTCGAGAGCGTCGGGTCGAGCACGTACCAGTACTCGCGCCGCAGCGTGCCGTTCTCGAGGTAGTAGGCGACGCGCTGTTCCGCGGGACGCTGCAGCCCGTTGGGATTGGCCCAACCGGCGCGCGTCAGCGCGACCAGCGGCGGCGTGCCGCTGGTGGTGCCCTGCGCGGAGGACGCCGTGCCCGACGTGCCGCCGAGCGAGGTCACCGTTCCCGAGGATTGGGTGGCGCCGGGGCTCGCCTGCAGCGCCGGCTGCGAGGGCTCATCGCCGATCGGCTGGCGCACCGGGCGGGGTGTCAGCTGCACGAAGTCCTGCTCGAGCACGCGCATGGCGGTCTGCAGCTCGAGCAGCCGCGCCTGCTTCTCGAGCAGTGCGCCGCGGGTGGTGGCTGCCTGCCTGAGGGTGCCGTAGCCCATGGCGAACATGAGCGCCGCGATGAAGATCGCCACCAGCAGCTCGAGCAGCGTGAAGCCGCGCAAGGCCACGTGCGGCGCGCCCGAGCGGCTCACCGCGCCCCCAGCCTCTGCACCGGCTGCACCGCCGGATTCTGTGGCGGAGCGCCCGGGGTCGTGCCCGGCGCCGGCGTGCCGGCGGCGCCAGGCGCGCCCGGCGTGAGCAGCTGGCTGCCCCAGTCGGGCAGGTCGCCGCGCGGCAGCCCGACCGCATCGCCCCACATGCCGCTCACCGTGCTGTACCAGCCCTTGTCCGCGTCGCTCGCCTCGACGTCCGCAGGGCGCACGCTCACGTCGATGCGCAGCATGCCGGGCACCTGGGTGGCGCTCACTTCCTGGTGCCAGTGCCACTTGCGTCCGCCGAGCTCGCTGTCGCCGTCGCTCTTGCCGGCGGCGGGTGCCTGGCCGGTGAGACGCAGCTGGGCGATCTGATTGAGCGCGACCCAGTTCGCGAAGGTCTTGTCGCGCAGGTACGCGACCGTATCGGCGGAGGAGGTGAGGGTGCCGAGCACGGCGGCCATGCCGATGGCCACGATCGCGAGCGCGACCAGCACCTCGATGAGCGTGAAGCCGCGCCGCGATGCGCCGCGCGCACTCATCGGGCCGCCGCCACCACCATCGGCTGCTCGACGAGCGCGCCCTTGTCGTCCTCGGTGACGGTGACGCTGCGTACGCCGCCGTCGCGCTGCAGCGTGGCGGCGAAGGAGGTCAGGTCGCCGTCGGAATAGATCATGACCTGCGGCGTCTTGTCGTGCGCATCGGCGGGACGGCGCAGCACCACGGGACGTGTCTCGACGACGAGCTGCACCCCGATCCCGTCGGGGAGCTTGCGGGCCTGGAAGGCATCGTCCTCGGTCGGATCGCGCCAGGTGTTGAGCAGGGCGTCGTAGACCAGGAACTCGTAGCCGTCCTCCTGGAAGAGGATGCCGTACTCGCGCGTCTGCAGCTCGCCCTGCTCGCGCGCGTAGTTGATGAGGCTGTACAGGCGGTCACTTTCGCGCTCCAGATCGCGGTCCCGCCCGGTCAGGCTCACGCTGAGCAGGATCCCGGCCGAGATCAGTCCGATGATCAGCACCACGATCAGTATCTCGATCAGCGTGAACCCCGCGTCGGCACGGCCGGAACGAAGCCGGCGCGCCGGCGGACTACTGGTTGAGATTCCAGTTACAGATGTCCGCATTGATGCCGTCGCCGCCGGGCTGGCCATCGGCGCCGAGGGAGCAGATGTCGTAGGCCTTGCCGTGCGTGCCGGGGAACGTGAACACGTAGTCGTTGCCCCAGGGGTCCTTGCTGATGCGCTCGATGTAGCCGCCCTGTTTCCAGTTCTTGATCGAGGGATCGGTCGGCTGCGTGGTGAGTGCGGTGAGCCCCTGGTCGTTGGTCGGGTACTTGGAGTTGTCCATGTAGTACATGGTGAGCGCCGTCTCGAGGCTCTGGATGTCCTCCTTGGCCTTGGCCACCTTGGCGTCGTCGACCCGCTTCATCACGCTCGGGACGATCACCGCGGCCAGCAGGCCGATGATGATCACCACCACCATGATCTCGATGAGGGTGAAGCCGCGCGCGCGGCGGGACCCGCCGTGGCAGCGTCTGTTAACCTCGTGGACGTTGTAGTGCATGCGTAGCGCTCGCGGGCGGATTCGAGGCCGCCGATCATAACAAATGGGGGTGTCCGGACCTGTGACGCGCGTGCGGGAGTTGCTGCGGTCGCTCAATGGCGACGCCGGCTACGGCTGGGCGCTGCTCGGCTGCTGCGCGCTGCTGCTCGCCCTGACGGCGACCGGCGATGCCGGCCGTGCGCTGCTGCGCTACGACCGTGCGCCGCTCGCCGCCGGGCAGTTGTGGCGGCTCGTCTCGGCACATCTGGTTCACCTCGATGCGCACCACGCGCTCCTCAACTGCCTCGGACTCGTGCTGGTGTGGGCGCTGTTTGCCCGCGATTACCGTCCCCGCCAGTGGCTGCTCATCACGCTCGCCTCGATGGCGGCGATCGATGCGGGCCTGTGGCTGTGGGATTCGACTGTCCGCTGGTACGTCGGTTCCTCCGGCGTGCTGCACGGCTTCATGGCCGCCGGCACCCTGGCGCGGCTGCGCCGCGGCGAGACCGAGGGCTGGGTGCTCGCGGCCTTCCTGGTCGGCAAGCTCGCCTGGGAGCAGGGGGTCGGACCGCTGCCGCTCTCGGGAAGCGATCCGGTGGTCGTGGATGCCCACCTCTACGGGGTGGCGGGCGGACTCGCGGCCGCGGCGTTCCTGAGACGCGGGTCCGAGCCGCTATAATTTTCACCTGCACGCGCACAGCGAGGTACTCATGTCGTTCGCGTTCGTTTTCCCCGGTCAGGGCTCGCAGTCGGTCGGCATGCTGGGCGCGCTCGCCGCCGCCGATGCCACCGTGCGCGCCACCTTCGAGGAGGCCTCCGGGGTGCTCGGCTACGATCTGTGGAAGCTCGTGAGTGAAGGCCCCGAGGCCGAGCTCAACGCGACCGCGCGGACCCAGCCGGCGCTGCTCGCCGCCGGGGTTGCCACCTGGCGCGCGTGGCGTGCGCGCGGCGGCGCGGAGCCGGCGGTCGTCTCCGGCCACAGCCTCGGAGAATTCACGGCGCTGGTGTGCGCCGAGGCGCTCGAGTTCCGCGCGGCCGTCGGGCTGGTGCGCTACCGGGGCGAGGTCATGCAGGAAGCCGTGCCGGCCGGTGCCGGCGCCATGGCCGCGATCCTCGGACTCGAGGATGCGCAGGTCGAAGCGGCCTGCCGCGAGGCGGCCGCCGCGGGCGGCGGCGTGGTGGAGCCGGCCAATTTCAACTCCCCGGGGCAGGTGGTGATCGCCGGCGAGGCCGCCGCCGTCGAGCGTGCCATCGCCGCCGCCAGGGCGCGCGGCGCCAAGCGGGCGGTGGCGCTGCCGGTGAGCGTGCCCTCGCACAGCAGCCTGATGCGCGGCGCGGCCGAGCGGCTGCGCGGGCGGCTCTCGGGGCTGAGTCTCAAAGCGCCCCGCCTGCGTTACGTGAGCGCGGTGGATGCGGCCGCGCATGCCGAGCCCGCCGAGATCCGCGACCTGCTGGTGCGGCAGCTGTCGAGCCCGGTGCGCTGGACCGACACCGTGCGCGCGCTGATCGAGAGCGGCGTCGAGGAGATCGTCGAATGCGGTCCGGGGCGGGTGCTCACGGGCCTGAATCGCCGCATCGAGCGGCGTGCGGGCCTGGAGTTCCTGGCGCTCGAGGATCCGGAATCGATCGCCGCGGCGCTGGCCGCCACGCGGGAGGACCCTCATGCTTGAGAACGACGTCGCGCTGGTGACCGGCGCTTCCCGCGGCATCGGCCATGCGATCGCGCTGGCGCTCGCGGGTGCCGGGGCGAAGGTGATCGGCACCGCGACCACCGCCGAGGGGGCGGCGAAGCTCGGCGCGGCGCTTGCGTCGCACGGATACAACGGCCGGGGCGCGGTGCTGGATGCAAGCGCCGGGGACTCGGTCGATGCGCTGCTCGCCGGGCTGGAGAGCGCGGGCGAACTGCCGACGATCCTCGTCAACAACGCCGCCATCACGCGCGACACGCTGCTGCTGCGCATGAAGCAGGAGGACTGGGACCGGGTCATCGCCACCAACCTGACCGCGGTGTTCCGCCTCTGCAAGGGCTGCGTGCGGCGCATGATGAAGGAGCGCCGCGGCCGCATCATCAATCTCACCTCCGTGGTAGGTCTCACCGGCAACCCCGGACAGGCGAATTACGCGGCTGCGAAGGCCGGACTCCTCGGTTTCACCAAATCGCTGGCGCAGGAGCTCGCTTCGCGCGGCATCACGGTGAATGCGGTCGCCCCGGGCTTCATCGACACCGACATGACCCGGGCGCTCACCGAGGAGCAGCGCGCCGCGCTCCTCACCCGCGTGCCGCTCGGGCGTCTCGGCACGCCCGAGGACATCGCCGCCGCCGTGGTATTCCTCGCGTCCCCGCAGGCCGGCTACATCACCGGGGAGACGCTGCACGTCAACGGCGGCCTGTACATGCCCTGAAGGGGCGTGGGGCCGGCGCCACAGTGGCGGGCCGCCGGGCGGGAGCAAACGGCCGGTGCACGGCGAGTTTCGCGAGCAAAAACAATCACTCGCGAGGAACCCGACCGAGTGGCACCCCGGGGGTCGTTCACCTACAATACCGCGCCCGCCGTCCGGCTCCGGCCCGACCGGCGGGCAGCTTTTAAGAGCCCTGGAAAGCCTACATGAGGACCAACCGCTAATGAGCACAGTCGAGCAGCAGGTCAAGGCCATCGTTGCCGAGCAGCTGGGCGTCAAACAGGAACAGGTCACGAACGACGCTTCGTTCGTCGACGATCTGGGAGCCG
>Ga0335073_10005199_pt1 | contig 18269 bp, 14 predicted proteins | sample Lox_Sample_22_FD_207093 | JGI IMG/M metagenome (GOLD analysis project Ga0335073, IMG submission 207093) | Soil microbial communities from Loxahatchee National Wildlife Refuge, Florida, United States - Lox_Sample_2.2 | ecosystem: Environmental > Terrestrial > Soil > Wetlands | place: USA... | reverse complement strand
CAGCTCCAGGCGGACGTCTTCGTCCCGGTGCCGGCTTCCGCGCTGAAGGGCTCGGGCCGGCAGCTGTACCGGATCTCGACCACCTGGGTCAGCGGCGACGGCGCCAGCCGCGTGACGCAGCCACCGTCGTACCTGTACGTGACGCCGCTGCGCCTGAAGAGCGGCAGCGGCAATGGCCTGGGCATACCCGCGTCGGACGGCACCGGCACCGGATGTGTGGTGGGGGACGGGAGCTTGCTGCCACCGGGAACGAGCCCGTTCGGCACGCTCGCGCAGTCCACGGCGAGCTGCTGGTCCCGGGTGAACCAGTACGACGTGCCAGGGAGCGCGCACACCGAGGCCGGTTACTACGTCACCTGGAACATCCCGGTGCTGATCGCGGCCATCGACCCGGACGCCGAGGCAAAGCTGGACGGGCTGAACAAGGCGGTTATTTCCGGTAGTTACCTGAAAGAGAACGAGGCCCTCTACCAGAAGGAGATCAATGGCGTCACCCATCTGGGGGTGCCGGTGCTGGCCTCCTCGAACAGCGGCATGGATGAGTACGCCCAGACCACGTTGCAGCAGCTCACGGCGCCGTCGGCGATGCCGGACATGGACGCCGCCTGGGCGAGCGCGCAGGCCTCGGTCCCCGGCCGCACGGTGGCGACCGTGCGCTCCACGGCACAGCAGGTCTACAGTGCCGTGCTTCGAAATCCGCCGACGGTCCAGGTGATACTGGGGCCTCACGCTCCCGTTTCCACTCCCACTGACACCGGCATCGGCACTCCGACCGCGGGGTACTGGTCCGTCGGCCCGCTGGACTACCGGCGCACCGCCGGCGGTGCGCTGACGGTGCGCCAGGTGACCAACCCCGCGTGGGCGACCTGGTACACCGGCGACGGGTATCCGGTCTCCATGGACAACGGGGAAAGCCAGTACCGGACGGTGACCTCCCATCAGCGGGCGCCGAAGAGCATCGCATCGAATCTGGAGCCCTCCACGCTTTCCCTGATCAAGATCACTGGTGTCTTCAATCCGGCCCGGATGAAGGTGTTCAGCGCGCTGTCGGAGGTTCCGCTCGGTGACTACCAGCCGGTGGCCGCGGCGCCGGCGAACGCGGCCACCCGCCGGGCGCTGCACGGGGGCGACCTGCTGCCCAACCAGAACATCGGCGGGCTGGTCAGCCAGCCGGTGAACCTGATCACCACGCTGTCGGCGCTGCCGCAACTGGAGCACGCCCACCAGTACACCGGTGTGCCGGCCGCCGATCCGATCAGCGTGATCCGGGTCAGGGTCGCGGGGGTGACCGGGCCGGGCGCGCTGTCGCGCGAGCGGATCAAGGCAGTCGCGCAGCAGATCGAGCAGCGCACCGGCCTGGACGTGGACGTCGTGGCCGGGTCCTCGCCCGCGCCGGTGACCATCGACGTGCCCGCGGGCAAATTCGGCCAGCCGCCGCTCACCCTGACGCAGAACTGGGTAAAGGAAGGCGTCGCGGTGCTGATCCTGAAGGCGGTCGACAAGACCAGCGTGGCGCTGTACATCCTGATCCTGGTGGTCTGCGTGCTGTTCGTCGGCAACGCCGCGACCGCGGCGGTGCGCGGGCGCCGGCGTGAGCTGGGCGTGCTCGCCTCGCTGGGCTGGCGCCGCTCGCGGCTGTTCGCCACGGTGCTCGGTGAGCTGTCCGGGATCGGGCTGGTCGCCGGGCTGCTGGCCGCGGCGATCGCGATCCCGATCGCGGCTGCCCTCGGCCTGAACGCCGCACCGCTGCGGACGCTGCTGGCCGTGCCGGTCGCGATCGCGGTGGCCGTGGCCGCCGGGCTGGCACCGGCCTGGCTCGCCGCGCGGGCCGACCCGGTCAGCTCGGTGCGCCCGCCGGTCCTCGCGGTCCGGCGAGCCCGCCAGCCCGGCAGCATCACCGCGCTGGCGGCACTCAACGTGACCCGGACGCCCGGCCGTACCGCGATCGGGGTGGTCAGCCTGGCCGTGGGCATTGCCGCGGTGACGATGCTGACCGCAGTCACGTTCGCGTTCCGCGGCATAGTCGTCGGATCCCTGCTCGGAGATGCCGTCGCCGTGCAGGTCCGGAGCGTCGACTACGTCGCCGCCGCCGCAACGGTCGCGCTCGGCGTGCTGGCCGTCGCCGACGTGGTGTTCCTGAACATCACCGAGCGCGCCGCCGAGCTCGCCACGATCCGCAGCTTCGGCTGGCGCGACACCGCGCTGGCCCGGCTGGTGATCACCGAAGGCGCAATCATCGGTGTCACCGGCTCCCTGGCCGGCGCCGCAGCCGGGCTCGCCGCGGCGGCCTGGTTCGCCGGGCAGCTGCCCGGCCGGCTGATCGCCATCGCCATCGCAGCGGTCGTGGCCGGCGTGCTCATCACGTCCGCGGCCGCGCTGCTGCCCGCCGCCCTGCTGCGCCGCCTGCCCACCGCCCACCTGCTGGCCGAGGAGTAACCACCATGACCGATTTCACCTCCCGCAGCGGAGCGGTTGAGCTGCGCGGCGTCTGCAAGCGATACGGCACCGGCCAGGGCGAGCAGGTGACCGCCGCCGACGGCGTCAGCCTCACGATCGAGGGGGGCGCGTTCATCGCGCTGACCGGTGCCTCGGGCTCGGGCAAGTCAACGCTGCTGCACATGATCGGAGCGATCGAACGGCCCGACTCTGGCGTGATCACCGTCGGCGGAACCACGGTCACCGCGCTGCGCGGCGGCGCCCAGGCCGACTACCGGCGGACCGTCGGCTTCGTGTTCCAGCGGTACAACCTGCTGCCCGCGCTCACCGCGCTCGACAACGTCATCGCGCCGGTCCTGCCGTACCGCACCCCCTGGGACAAGCGCGACCGGGCCAGGGAGCTGCTCGCGGCGGTGGGCCTGGCGGGGCGCGAACGCTCGCTGCCCGCACGGATGTCCGGCGGCGAGCAGCAGCGCATCGCGATCGCCCGCGCGCTGGTCAACACGCCGGCGCTGCTGCTCGCCGACGAGCCCACCGGCAACCTCGACTCCGCCAACGCCACCGAGATCCTCGACCTGCTCGCGCGGCTGCGCGCCGAGCACCAGATGACGATCATCCTCGCCTCGCACGACCCGCAGATCGCCGCCAGGGCCGAGCGGCTGATCCGGCTCCGCGACGGCGCGGTCATCGACGACATCCAGCTCACCGCGGACCGCCCGGTGGAAGACCTGCTCCGCGACGTGGGCCAGCTCGGCTGATCTATCGCACCCACGCCACCCGCCCTCCCGCAGCCGCTGGTGTATCCATGAGGGATGGATCCGGGAGAGGCGCTGCGGCGGATCGCCTTCGAGCTGGAGCGTGCCAGCGCACCGACGTACCGGGTGCAGGCGTTCCGCCGGGCCGCCGCGGCGCTGGCGGCGATGCCGCCCGGCGAACTGGCCCGCCGCATCGCCGACGGAACGCTGCAGGACGTGCGGGGCATCGGGCCGTCGACCGCGGGCGTGATCACCGCCGCCGCAGCGGGTGAGCGGCCGGACTACCTGGTGCGGCTGGAGGCCGACTACGAGCCGCCGCCGCGGACCGCGATGCGGGCAGCCCTGCGCGGCGACTGCCACGTGCATTCGGACTGGTCCGACGGCGGCAGCCCGCCGCTAGAGATGGCCGAGGCCGCCCGGGTGCTGGGCCATGAGTGGATCGCGCTCACCGATCACTCGCCACGCCTGACGGTGGCCAACGGGCTGTCGGCCGAGCGGCTGGCGGAGCAGCTCGCGCTGATCGAGAAGCTGAACGCTGGCCTGGCGCCGTTCCGGATTCTCGGCGGGATCGAGGTCGACATCCTCGAAGAAGGCGGCATCGACCAGCGCGAGGACCTGCTCGCGCGGCTGGACGTCGTCGTGGCCAGCGTGCACTCCAAGCTCCGGATGCCGTCCGGGCCCATGACCAAGCGCATGCTCGCGGCCATCGCCAACCCGCACGTGGACGTGCTCGGGCACTGCACTGGCCGGATGGGGATGGGACGCCGCAGCCGGCCGCAGTCGGAGTTCGACGCCGACGCGGTCTTCGGCGCCTGCCGGGAGCACGGCGTCGCGGTGGAGATCAACTGCCGCCCGGAACGCCAGGACCCGCCGGACGACCTGCTCCGGCGGGCGGCCGACGCCGGCTGCCTGTTCGCCATCGACACCGATGCGCACGCGCCCGGGCAGCTCGACTGGCTCGACAACGGCTGCGAGCGAGCCGAGCGGGCGGGCATCACGCCCGACCGGGTCATCAACACCCGCGCCGCGGCGGACATCACCAGCCGCTAGCCCGGCGGCGCGGCCGGGAGGTCGAGGCTCATGGCGGTCAGCTGCGCCCGGCTGGTGATGCCGAGCTTCGGGAAGATGTGGTACAGGTGGCTGGCCACCGTGCGATGCGACACGTAAAGGCGCTGGCCGATCTGGCGGTTCGAGAGTCCTTCCGCGACCATCCGCGCGACCTGCAGTTCCTGGGCGGACAGGGAGTCCCACACCGCCGGGGCCGGGGTCCGGCTCGGAACGCCGGCGGCGCGCAGTTCTTCACGCGCCCGCTCCGCCCACGGCCGGGCGCCCAGGCTGTCGAAGCCATCCCGCGCCGAGCGCAGCAATTCGCGTGCTTCCTGGGTCTGCTTCCGGCGCCTGCGCCGTGATCCGAGGATCAGCTGCATGCGGCTGCGCTCGAACGGCCAGCTGCCGACGTCGCTCTCCAGGGCGGCGCGGATGCGCTCCTCGACGAGATCGTCGGGCGCCAGCAGCGCGTCGGCGTACGTGAGGTTCATGCGCAGCGTCCGCTCGAGCGGTTCCGGCGGCAGCCGCGAGGTCAGCTGCCGGAGCATCTCACGCGTGCGTTCGACCCGGCCGCACTGGACCGCGGCATAGGCCAGATGGGACAGCGACCACAGAGCCTGGAACGGGCTGGAGCCCGGGTCGGCGTCGTCGTGCTGACGGCTCAGGTAGTCCCAGGCCGCGGAGAAGTCGCCTTCCGCCGCCGCGGCGGTTGCGCGCGCCAGCAGAGAGATCGCCGCCACGTTGGTATTGCGGTTCGGGACGGCGATCCGCTCGGCCTGGTCGGCGGCCGACGCCGCCTCGGCCACCTCTCCGCGCAGCGCCGCGACCATCGCCCGCCCGGCAAATCCGGCTGCCTGCCACTCGGCCTGACCAGACTCCTCGGCCAGGCGGCGGCCCTCTTCAGCCAGGGGCATGGCCGTCGACCACTGGCCCCGTCGCAGGCGGGTCCACGCCTGCATCACGATCGTCCGGGCCAGCACCTGAAGCCGCCCCTCGGCGCGAAGCCGTGCCGAGGCGTCGCCGAGGAACATGTCGGCCAGCTCCAGTTCCCCGATGCAGGACGCGGCATGGCCCAGGGTCCACACGGTCACCGAGTCCAGATCGCTGGTGACCACGGTGTGCATGATCTCCGTTACGGCGCCGAAGCTGCCAATCGGGTCAGCGTAGGCGAGCAGGATCGCGCGCTGCGGGTCGCCGAGAACGCCTCCCGCGTCCGCGACGAGCTTCGCTATGGTGCCCGCCACGGCGTGTCCTGGCTCCCGCATCCAGCAGCGGTACGCCGCCGACCGCAGGAACGACTCCATGAGCCGCTCATCGCCCAGCCGGCGTGACCGCTCGGCCAGGCTGATGAGCGCCTGGATCCGGGCGACCCCACCGCCGGAGCCGACATCGGCCATCTCGCTCAGCTCTTCGAGCAGCAGACGGGAGTGCTCGTCGTCGGCCAGCAGAGCCAGGACGGCACGGTGCGCGTCCCCGACATCCGCCTGGCCGAGCTCGTAGGCCAGGGACGCCGCCCGGAACAGGTACCCGCGCTTGTCCGGCGCCGAGGTCGTGAGCTCTGCGGCGCGGGCCAGCGTCGCCACCGCGGCCGAGATCGCACCGCGTCCAACAGCCCGGTCGGCCACCAGCCGGAGATCGGCGGCGAGGGCCTCGTCGTGTCCCGTCGCCGCACGGGCACGGTGCAGTATTCCGCGGTCGGTGCCCGGGCCCACGGCTTGCGCCAGCGCCAGGTGCCCGGCCGCCCTGCTGCTCGGCGACGCCAGGTGATACACGGCGGATCGCATCAGCCCGTGCCGAAATCGCAGCTCACCGTCGGACAGCTGGACCAGGCCCGCCGCGATGGCCGGCTCCAGCACTTCCAGGCGCGCCGGTGTCCCGCCCGCGGCGAGGGCGTCGAGTATCTCCGGCAGCGACTGCGAGTCGTGCAGCGCCAGCAGGGTCAGAGCGTTTCGCGTCGCAGCCGGGAGCCGCTCGACACGTGCCGTGAAGGCGGCCTGAAGACGCTGGGTAAGCGGCAGCCACTCGGGTACTCCCGTCGCCCGCGGCGTCAGGCCGGCGGTCTTGGGCAGCTCGACGAGCGCGAGCGGGTTGCCCTCGGCGGCTCTCAGCACCCTGGCCTGCGCCGCGGCGCCAAGGCCCGGCGCGACGTAGCTCACGAGGCGGTGCGAGTCATCGGCCCCGAGTGGTTCCAGGTCGAGCACGTAGCCGGCGGCGCCCTGGAGGGGGTCGGGTTCGTCGTCCCGCGTCGTGGCCAGCAGCACGACCGGGTCGTGCTCGAGCCGGCGCCCGACGAAGCGGAGCACGCCGATCGTCGCCGGATCCAGCCATTGCAGGTCCTCGGCCACCACCAGCAGCGGCTGCCCGGCGGCCGCGTCGGCCAGCAGATCCAGGGTCGCCATGGCCAGCGCGAAGGGCTCCGGTGGCGGGCCGACGGTGATGCCGAACGCAGTGCGCAGAGCCGCCTGCCGGGGCTCGGGGATCAGGTGCGCGAACGGCAGCAGCGGCTGGAGCAGCTGGTAGAGGCCGGCCATGGCCAGGCCGGTCTCCGGGGAGCTGCCGGCGGTCCGCAGGATCCGCCGGGACGGGATGGCGTGCCGCACGGCGTCGTCGACGAGCGCGGTCTTGCCGACGCCGGCCGGTCCCCGGACCACGATCGCGGCGCCGGTCTCCCGCTGCGCCAGGCGGGCGGCGATCAGGGCCCGTTCGGCATCCCGGCCCAGGAGCAGGCCGCCGCGAGCATCGCCGTTCGCTCCCGTCACGACTCCCGAGTATCGCACCCCGCGGCTACGGGGCCTGCAGTCCTGCCCGGCGGCACACCGCGTACTCCGGCCGGTTCGTGATCAGGACCTCGACGCGCTCATCCTTCAGGAACTGATCAATCAGGTCGTCCGCATCGACCGTCCAGATCATGGCGCCGATCCCGTTCTGGCTGCACAGTCTCAAGACACCCAGCCGGGCCAGCTTGTGATTCACGGCCACCCAGTCGGCGCGGCACGCCCGGATGCGCCGCATCGGGAAGCGCTCGCTGTACCGGACGCTGGCCCACCTGGCCCGGGGGATGTCCGCCAGGTCACGGCCGAGGGAAAGCGCGGCCGTCACCTCGGGGAAGCCTTGCTTGATGCTCAGGATGGACACGTCCTCCAGGCTGGTGGCGACGAAATTGCCCAGCCCGAAGGTGTCCAGGGCGAGGTTGACTATCTCCGCCTCGTAACCGGTCTCCTTGAGGTCAAGGTGGCCGATCACCTTTCCGGCCAGCAGCTGCATGACGTCCTCGACCCTCGGAACGGCGTAACCGAGCATGTCGCACAGCTGCTCGTACGGCAGATCCTTTACGAGCGGCCCGGCCTCGCCTGCATGCGGATCGTGGTACACGACCAGAACGCCGTCCCGCGTTCTTCTGATATCGAACTCCGCGTATTCGGCACCGGTATCGGCTGCGCTCTTGTACGCCTCGTATGTGGCGGCCGCCGCGTGCTCAGAGCCGCCCCTGTGCGCCGAAATCGCAGATCTCTTTGCCATCGCTTCTCGCGGCGTGCTTCAGCTCTGCGAAGCGAACCTGAACCGCGGCGCCGCCGGGCTGAGCAGGGCAGTCGCGGGCACGGCAGACCAGACGGCTTTCAGCTCGTCAGCGAGCGCTGCGATGAGTTCCGGCACGTCCGACGAGCCCGACTCGTGCATGGCCTCGGCCACGATCAGCACGGCGGCCGTCGAGTCCGCCGCGGCCGACAGGCCGCTTTGCCGGTTACACCACCGGCGGGCGTGCACGTGTCGCGCCTGGTCTGCGAAGATCACCTCGTGCGGGCCGGGATGCTCGGTCTCCCCGGAGAAGGTCAGGTAGTCCTCATCGCCATCGGCGTACCGCACCTCCAGGCGGCCGGTGAGCTTCACGACGTCGAAGACGGCGACCGGGATCGCGAAGGCGGCCGACACCGCGTTGCACAGGTCGACGATCGGGTGCAGCCGGGGGAGGTCGCCTTCCTTGCGGATGCGCCGCAGCAGCGCCTCGCTCGCGCACCGGTACTGCGTCGGCTTGAGCCCCATCCGGGTGAACGCCCTGCGCCAGGCGCGGATCTCGGGCAGCTCGCTCTCGGTTGCGTCCGCCAGCCGGGAACGCGCGATCCCGGAGAGCCTGGCGACGCGATCGCCGACCGGGGCATCCGGGGTGATCCCGTCGGCGAACACGGCCCCGGCGACGAGTTCGGGAAAGTCACGCCAGATCTCGCCGGAATGCTGGAACTCCATGGGATTAGCCTTTCACCTGACGCGAGGAGGTGTGCCGTGGGCACTGCCGAGCCTGATGGCCCCGGGCCGGCGGACGAGCAGTCCGCCGAGGAGGCCCGTGAAGCAGCGGACGCCCGTGAATACGCGCGGCAGCTGCGTGTCTTTCCGGTCGACCAGGTTCTCCGGGACTTCCTGTTCAGCCTGCTCAATGCGGCGCAGGTGAAGCTCGGCCGGCGAGACGCCCGGCTGCTGATCGACGTCACCGCGGTCGCCCACGAGCACGTGCGTCCCCACCTGCCGGACGAGCTCACCAGACAGATCGACGGGGCGCTGGGACAGCTGCGGATGGGCCAGGTCAGCGCGGAGAACCGGGTGAGCCAGCAAGACCAGCAGGAGCAGAACGACCTGGGCACGGCTCCCGCGCCCCCGGCCGGCACGGGGCGGCAAACGCCGTAGCCGGCGCGCTCCCCGCGGACGTCAGCGTGCGGCGTCGGCGAGCGCGCGCGAGATCGCGCGGGCGACCGCAAGCACCGCGGGCCTGAGCACGGCCGGCTCGACCTGGCCGGTCAGCGTCACCACGGACAGCGCGGCGACCGGGTCCTCCTGCCAGCCGCGGATCGGCGCGGCCACCGACGTCACCGGCTCGGGCCAGGTCCGCGCCGCGATCGCGACGCCGTCACGGCGGATGCCGGCGAGCTGTGCCCGAAGCTCGCGGGAGGTGCGGACTATCCCCTCCGGGCGCAGCGTCAGGTCCTGGCCCAGGACCTCATCCTGAAGCTCAGCCGGCGCGTGCGCGAGCAGCACCAGGCCGACCCCGGTCGAGTGCAGCGGCAGCCGGCCGCCGACGCGGTACATGACCCGGCCGGCGCCGCGCTCCGACAGCCGCTCGACCAGGATGGCCTCGCTGCGGTCCCGGACCGCGAGCAGCACGTGCTGCCCGGTGGCCAGGTGCAGGTCTTCCATGTAGGGCAGCGCGGTGGCGCGCAGCCCGTGGCCGCGGGGCGCGAGCGAGGCCACCTCGAGCAGCCGCAGCCCGACGACGTACTCGCCGTTGTCGGTCCGCTCGAGCGCGCCGAGCTCGGTCAGCTTGCGGGCCAGCCGCAGCGCGGTCGGCTTCGGCAGCGCCGCCCGGATGCTCAGCGCGCTCAGGGACAGCGAACGGTCCGGCCCGAAGGCGGCCAGGATACGGAACGCACGGTCGAGCACTGGCTCACCGCGGGCGGGCCTGCGGCCCCGCGGCCGGCCGGCAGCGTCCATGACCGTGCTCCTTCGTTCCATTCAATGAAATCATGCCTGTACAGACGCCGCGCCTGGGCCGACCATCCGAGGTATGACGGACCCGGGCAGGCCCAGCGGCGCCAGCACGCCGGTGCTCGTCGCCGGGGGAGGCCCGGCTGGCCTCGCGGCGGCCGCGGAACTCAGCCTGCACGGCGTCCCATGCATCGTCGTCGAGCCGCGGACGCAGGTGTCGCACCGGCGTCCCCGCGCCAAGACGACCAGCATCCGGACGATGGAGCACCTGCGCCGCTGGGGCGTTGCCGGGCGGCTCAGGGCTGCGGCGCCGCTGCCGGTCGCGTGGTCGCAGCGGGTCGTGTTCTGCGACTCCCTGGCCGGGAAACAGATCACCGAGTTCGACGGCGCCTTCGGCCTGACCACGAGGCGTGATGACCACTTCGCCGAGCCGGGCCAGCAGGTGCCGCAGCCAGTGGTCGAGGAGGTCCTGCGTGCTCACCTGAGCGACACTCCCGGCGTAGAGCTGCGCCTGGGCCACACCGTGACCGGGCTGGCCCAGGACGAGGGCGGCGCAACCGTGACGGTCCGCGACGGCGACGGGCACGCATACGCGGTCCGGGCCCGGTACGTGCTTGGCTGTGACGGCGCGAGCGGTGCGGTCCGCGACCAGATCGGCGTGCGCCTCGCCGGACGCTCGGATCCGCGCCCGAACTTCAACGTGGTGTTTCACGCACCGGGCCTGGACACACACCTCGGTCCCGCCGTGCAGTACTGGGTGGTCGGTGGCCGCACGACGGGGCTCATCGGGCGGCTCGACCTGGACGGGACCTGGTGGGCGGGGTTTCCGGGCGTCGACGCCGGCCACGGGAACGCGCACGCGTCCGAGCTGATCACCGGGCTCGCTGGCAGGCCCGTCGCGCACGAGGTGCTCGCCACCGACCCCTGGACCGCGCGGATGATGCTCGCGGACGCCTTCGCGGTGGGGCGCGTGTTCCTGGCCGGCGAGGCGGCGCACGTGAACCCGCCGTGGGGCGGGCACGGGTTCAACACCAGCGTCGGCGACGCGGTCAACATCGCCTGGAAGATCGCCGCGGTCACCCGCGGCTGGGCGCCGCCGGAACTGCTGGTGAGCTACGAGGCCGAGCGCCGCAGCGTGGCCGAGCAGACGCTCGCCTGCGCCGAGTCGAACATGCGCGCGCTAGCCGGTGACCTGCCCGCCGACGCGGCCACCATCCAGCGGGTGAAGAGGTTCGAGTTCTACAGTCCCGGCCTGGTGCTCGGCTACTCCTACGCTGGATCGCCGCTGATCCAGCCCTCCGGCCCGCCGTCGCCGGAAGCGGACACCACCTGCTACACACCCGAGGCCCGCCCCGGTGACCGGCTGCCGCATGCGTGGTTCCCCGACGGCACGTCGCTCTACGACCGGCTCGGCACCGGCTTCACGCTGCTGGGGCCCCCAGGCCGCGGCACCGCCCTCGCCGGGCGCGCCCGCGGCCGCGGGATCCCGCTCGCCGTCACGGAGCCGCCACCGGGGTACCCGTGGCGTGACGACTTCCTCCTGGTGCGGCCGGATCAGCACATCGCGTGGCGGGCCAGCGATCCGGACACCATCGACCTGGACGTCGCGACCGGGCTCGCAACGATGACGGCGGGAAGGCCCTGAATGAAGACCGCGCTGACCAACGTGCGCGTGTTCGACGGGCGGCGCCTCGTGCCGGGCGGCACCGTCGTCATCGAGGACACGCTGATCGGCTCCGATCCGGCCGGCGCACGGCGCATCGACGGCGCCGGGCGGGTGCTGCTGCCCGGCCTGATCGACGCGCACGTGCACATCACCGGCTCCCGCCAGCCGACGGCGCTCGCCGATTACGGCGTGACGACCGCTCTGGACATGGCGTCCGTGCCGGAGGTCACCGCCCCGCTGCGTGGCCTCCCGGGCCGGGCCGACATCCGCAGCGCCTGCATTCCCGCGATCGCGCCGGGCAGCCTGCACGCGAGCTTTCCGGGCGTCGGCCCGGCCGGCCTGATCGGCGGCCCCGACGAGGCCAGGCAGTTCGTGGCCGACCGGGTCGCCGAGGGCGCGGACTACATCAAGATCGTTATCGGCAGCCCGTTCGCCGATCACGAGCAGGCCACGATCGACGCGCTCGTCGCGGCGGCGCACGAGCGGGGCAAGCTCGTCGTGGCGCACGCCTCCTCCGCGGACGCGGTGGCAAAGGCACAGGCGGCTGGCGCCGACGTCCTCACCCACGCACCGCTGGATCAGCCGATGAGCCAGGCCGCGGTGGCGCTGGCCGTGGCGGCCGGGCGGGCCGCGGTGCCCACGCTGACGATGATGGAGGCCATCGTGTCGCACCTCGCGCCGCCCGGCGCGGATTACGCCAGCGCGAAGGCCAGCGTCGCCGCGCTGCACGAGGCCGGGGTGCCGATCCTGGCCGGCACCGACGCGAACGATTCGCCCCTGATCCCGGGCGGCGTACCGCACGGCCAGAGCCTGCACCGCGAGCTGGAACTGCTCACCGGTGCCGGCCTGTCCACCGTCGACGCGCTGCGGGCTGCGACCGTGGTGCCGGCCACGGTCTTCGGCCTCGCCGACCGCGGGGTCATCGAGCCGGGCAAGCGGGCCGACCTGGTGCTGCTCGACGATGACCCACTCGCCGACATCCGGGCCAGCCGTTCCATCCGCCGCGTCTGGATCGGCGGCGTCGAGGCCGGGCCAGCCGGGGAGGCTGGCCAAACGGCCGGATAACCGATAAGGAGACTGCCATGAGCCTGCACGGACTGCTGTCGGTCACGATGGGCGTGCCGAACGTCGCTGAGACCGCCGCGTACTACACCGACTTCGGCCTCGCGCCGTCGGGTGACGGCTGGTTCAGCACCACCGACGCGGGCCGGCAGCTGCGCATCGAGTACGCGCCCTCCCGGCGGCTGGTCGAACTGCGGGTCGCCGCCGACGACACCGATGACCTCGGCCGCATTTCGGCCAGCCTCGCGAGGCTCGGCGTCGCCGCCGCGCAGAGCGGCGGGGCACTGGAGACCAGCGAGCCGGCGACGGGCACCCGCGTCCGGGTCGAGGTTGCGCCCCGGCTGCACCAGGACCGCGTGCCCCCCGCCGCGTACAACGGGCCGGGCCGCCCCGAACGGGAGAACCGCCGCGCACCGGGTTTCAGCCGCCCGGAGCGGGTGCGCCCGCGCAAGCTCGGGCACGCGGTGCTGGGCAGCACCGATCTCGAGCGGAGCATGGCGTTCTTCATCGAAGGCCTCGGGTTCAAGGTCAGCGACCGGGTCAAGGGCGCCGGTGCGTTCATGCGCTGCTCGACCGACCACCACAACGTGCTGGTGCTCGGCGCCCCGGTGAGCTTCCTGCACCACACCTCCTGGCAGGTCGACGACGTCGACGACGTGGGCCGCGGCGCGCACGCGATGCTGGAGGGCAGCCCGGAGCGGCACGTCTGGGGGCTGGGCAGGCACTACGCTGGGTCGAACTTCTTCTGGTACCTCAAGGACCCGGCGGGCAACTTCTCCGAGTACTACTCCGACATGGACTGCATCGTCGACGACCAGCTGTGGACCCCCGAGGACCTCGAGGGCGCACGCGGGCTGTTCGAGTGGGGACCGCCACCGCCGCCGTCGTTCCTGCACCCCGACGACCTGGCCGCGCTGATGACCGGCACGCACGCGCCCGGTTAGCTACCGCATCCGCTCGAGGATCTCGCGGACGAGGTCGATCGTCGTGTGCGGGTGCAGGAACGCGAACCGGGCGACGGTCTCGCCTTCCCAGGCGGACGGCGGTATGAACGCCACCTGGTCGTGGAGCAGCCGGTCGGCCCAGTCGGTGTACTGCGCGGGCGTCCAGCCGGTGCGGCGGAACAGCACCACACCGAGCTGGGGCTCGCGGATCAGCTCCAGGTAGTCGCGGTCGGCGATCTCGACGGCGGCGCGCCGGGCCAGGCCGATCGATGCCTCGATCGCATCGGAGTAGGCGCGCACGCCGTAGACCGCGAGCGAGAACCACAGCGGCAGCCCGCGGGCGCGCCGGGTCAGGTGGTAGGCGTAGTCGGTCGGGTTCCACTCGGCGGGGTTGTCGTGGATCACGTCGAGATACGAGGCGTCCTGCCTGTGCACGGAGCGGGCGAGGGCTGGCTCGCGGTACAGCAGCGCGGCGCAGTCGAACGGCGCGAACAGCCACTTGTGCGGGTCCACGATGAACGAGTCGGCGTGCTCGATGCCGTCATAGGCCCGGCGGACGCTGGGCGCGAACAGCCCAGCCCCGCCGTAGGCGCCGTCCACGTGGAACCAGGCGCCGAGCTCGCGGCAGACCCCGGCGACCCCGGCGAGGTCGTCGATGATGCCTGCGTTCGTGGTGCCCGACGTCGCGACGACCGCCGCGATCGACGACGGGCCGCCGTCCGCCTCGATCGCTGCCCGGAGCGCGGCGCCGGTCAGCCGGTGATCGTCGGTGCGCACGGTCAGCGGGTCCATCTCCAGGATCCGCAGCGTGGAGGCGATCGAGGAGTGCGCGTCCGTGCTGACCGCGACCCGCCACCGGTGCCCGGCCGGGGCGGTCCCGCCCCGGCGCTTCGCCACCTCCCTGGCCACAACGAGCGCCGAGAGATTGGCGGCCGAGCCTCCGGAGACGAAGCAGCCTCCGGCTCCTTCCGGAAGGCCGGCCCGGTCGGCGATCAGCCGCAGCACCTGGTTCTCGGCGTGGATCGCGCCGGCGGCCTCCAGCCAGGAGATGCCCTGGATCGAGGCGCAGGAGATCAGCATGTCGAACAGCAGCGCCGCCTTGGTCGGCGCGGCCGGGATGAAGCCGAGGAACCGGGGGCTGTCCGCCGAGATCACCGCGGGGGCCAGGCACGACGTGTACACGCCGAGCACCTGGTCCGGGTTGTGCGGCAGGTCGCCGAGCAGCCCCCGCACCGCGAGGTCCAGCTCGGACGGGTCCCGTGAGCCCTCGTCCAGCGGGACCGGGTCAAGCCGCAGCCGGTTCTCCGCGTACGCGAGCACCGACCGGATCATCTGCTCCGTCGTGGCATCAACGCTGTGCATGTCAGGAACACTGTGCATGTCAGGAACACTGTGCATGTCAGGAACACTGTGCTTGCCGGAAACCTCGCGCATGGCGGAAACGTACATCGGCCGGCCCCGGGAGCACCCCGGGGCCGGCCGATGTGTGCCGCGGTTCAGGCGCTCTGTGGCTCGAGAGCGCCGTTCGGCAGCCGCGATGCCCGGACGCGCAGCCCGGCCGTGCGCACCAGCACCATGACGATGGCCATGAAGATCAGCCCGTCGGTGATGGCCGCCTCGGAGACCTGGTTCGCAATCGCCCAGGTCACGATCTGAGATGTGAACCAGTGCGCCGCTCCGTAGGAGAAGGCGGCTCTGGCGGCGATGATGACGGTCCAGAAGATCGCGTACGGTGCGCCGGCCCTGCTGACGGGCTTGCCGGTCTTGGGGCTGCGGTAGACACCCATCAGGGCCACGGCCGCCAGCCCGCAGAGGACGCCGGCGACGGCGCCTGCGATCTCGACTACCAGGCCGTTGCCGTGCGTGACCGGCCGGTCGACGAACAGCGGGATGATGACGGCGGCGGCGATCACCGGGCGCAGCAGCCGCGCCGGGCCGATCTTGCGAGCGGGGCCGAGGTCAGTGGCCAGCACCGTGGCGAGAACCACGCCGTTGACGATCATCGCTTCGGTGAGTTCGGAAAGCATCTCGTGCTCCTGGGGGATTCGGTTTTCGACGACGAACTCACGATCGCGTTTATCGCCAGATTCCGGATCGGAGCGCGGTCTGGCCGCCGGCGCCAGACCGCGCGGGCGGCCTGGTACCGGGCGGTACCAGGCCGGACCGGCCGGTTTCAGCCCATGGGCTGACGTGCCCGTGCTGCCCGGAAGCCGATACTGGAGGCATGCAACGTACGGTGAACTGGGTCGCGCGGGCGCTCGGGTTCGCGTGGATAGGCCTGTTCACGTTCCTCATCGCCCCGCCGCATGGGCCGCTCGCCTGGGCGGTGCAAATCGCGGGATACTTCCTGGCGGCCGCCGGGCTCGTGGGCTGGAGTCTGGCCGACCTTGACAACGCCTCGGCCAGGTACAAAGCCTGGGTGATGCCCGTCGCGCTGGGCGCGATCGCTCTCGGCGCGGGTTTCGCGTCCAGCGCGGGCCAGGGCGGCACCTCCCTGGTGATCTTCACGTTTATCGCCACGATGCTGGCGGGCGCCGACACCGGCCTGGGCCCGGCGATCGCCGTGACCGCGATCGGCATCCTGGCGATCGACGTCAGCGGGCTGATCTTCGGCGCCAGCTACGGCGTGCTGATCGGCTTCCCCGCATTCGTGGCGGCCGGCCTCGTGGTCGGGCGTAACCGCTTCGGCTGGCGGCTCCGGGCGGAGCAGGCCGCGGTGCTGCTTGCGCAGCGCGAGCGGCTCGAGGCCGAGCAGCGCCGGGCCGACCTGCTGGACGAGCGGACCCGGATCGCCAGGGAGATCCACGACGTGCTCGCGCACTCCCTCGGCGCGCTCGGGATCCAGATCCAGGCGGCCCGGGCCGTGATGACCCGGGACGGGGACATCGACCGGGCGAGCGAACTGCTCGGGGTCGCCCAGCAGATGGCCGCCGAGGGCCTGGAGGAGACCCGCCGGGCCATCCACGCCCTGCGCGCCGACACCCTGCCGCTGACCGAGGAACTCGCCGGGGTCACCGACACCTACGCGCAGCGCTACCGCGTCGCGGTCAGCTTCGACACCAGCGGCACCCCGGCGCCACTGGCGCCCGACGCCACGATCGCGCTGCTGCGCGTGGCGCAGGAAGCCCTGGTCAACGCCACCAAGCACGCGGCAGGGGAGCGTGTCGCGGTGTGCCTGGACTTCGGGGACGCCGACGTCCGCCTCACCGTACGCAACGACCTCGCCGCCGGTTCCACCGGCAGGGGCGGGACCGGCGTGAACACGGTCAACGGCGGCTACGGGCTCACCGGCATGCGAGAACGGCTCCGGCTGCTGAACGGCACCCTCGAGGCCGGCCAGCGCGACGGCCAGTGGGTCGTCACCGCCGAGGTCCCGCGCCCCGAGCCGCAGCAGCTGGACCAGCCAGACCAGCCGCAGCAGCAGGTCGCGTCGTGACGTCCGGGGAGGCGGGCCCGCCGCTGCGCGTCGTCATCGCCGACGACCAGGCGAGCGTGCGCGAGGGCCTCGTGCTGCTGCTCGGCGGGCTGCCCGGCATCGAGGTGGTCGGCGCCGCCGCCGACGGCGAGCAGGCGCTGGCGCTCGTGGCCGAGCACAAGCCCGATGCGATCCTGCTCGACCTGCACATGCCCGTGCTCGACGGGATCGGCGCCACCCGTCGGCTGGTCGCCGAGCACCCCGAGATCGCCAAGGCGCTGCAGGCCGCGGCCGGCGGACTGACGGTGTTCGACCCGCGGGTGCACGCCACGCTGCTGGCCGCGACGGCGGCGAGTGCCATGCCCGAGCCCGCCGCGGCGCCGCCTCCGGACGGCCTGACCGACCGCGAGGCCGAGATCCTCGGCCTGATCGCGCGCGGCATGACCAACCCGGAGATCGCCGCGCAGCTGTTCCTCAGCAACCACACAATCAAGACCCACATCAGCCGGATCTTCGCCAAGACGGGGTCGCGGGACCGTGCTGCCGCGATCGGATACGCGCACCGGCACAACATCGGCTGACCCCACCAGCCCCAGGCGTGCGTGGCACGGGACGCCAGCGGGTAATCAGGCACTATCCGCTCTTATGACAGCAAAGAGCGGCCCGGAAGTCCGGAGGGGTCACGATGACAGACTCGCCACCCAAGCTGCGCGGCATCTCCGACCTGCGGGAGTTCTTCCGGACCAACACCGAGCCGATCTACTTCGTCTCGCCGACAGCGTTCAACCTGCTCGGGATCGACCGGTGGGTCCGTAACTTCCACTACATCTGCTACTACGACTCGTTCGAGGGGAGCCACCCGAACGTGTTCGTGCCCGCTGACCGGCAGGCGCCGGAGTTCGAGTCGATCGAGGACATCTGCAACTTCCTGCTCTCCCACCGCGAGGTCACCACCTGGATGCGGTCTCAGGGCGAGGGTGGCCGGGTCGTGTTCGTGATGTTCGACGAGGAGACCGAGCGGCTGGCCGCCGAGGCCGGGCTGCGCGTCGCCCACCCCCCGGCCGGGCTCAGGCACCGCCTGGACTCCAAGATCGTCACCACGCAGCTCGGCAACGACGCCGGCGTGCCGAGCGTGCCGAACGTCCTCGGCCGCGCCGCCAGCTACCAGGATCTGCGCGACGCGGCCGCGCTGTCGGACCTGGGCCAGGACCTCGTGGTGCAGATGCCGTACGGCGACTCCGGCAAGACCACGTTCTTCATCAAGTCGCAGGCCGACTGGGACAAGGCGGCGGCCAAGGAGCCGCTGGCCGAGAACGAGCTCAAGATCATGCGCCGGATCGACCACCGCGCGATCGCCGTCGAGGCCGTGCTGACCCGGTGCGGCACGCTGGTCGGGCCGCTGATGAACGACATCACCGGCCATCCCGAGCTGACCCCGTACCGCGGCGGCTGGGCGGGCAACGACTACCCGG
>Ga0335073_10005198_pt1 | contig 18272 bp, 15 predicted proteins | sample Lox_Sample_22_FD_207093 | JGI IMG/M metagenome (GOLD analysis project Ga0335073, IMG submission 207093) | Soil microbial communities from Loxahatchee National Wildlife Refuge, Florida, United States - Lox_Sample_2.2 | ecosystem: Environmental > Terrestrial > Soil > Wetlands | place: USA... | reverse complement strand
CAATAGAAAATATCGACGTGGTTGTACGGCATCGAATACGGATGATCGACGTGCGCCACTCTTTCAACGCTCGAAAACAGCCGTTCCAGGTTGCGCTGGTTGTCGCCGATCACAATCATGCTCGCGCCGGTGTACTCGCGCGGTCCCCACAGGAAATAACTTTGATGCCCGCTGATCGCCGCGGGCAACCCGTACTTGGGCCCGAACAGGTCGATCGCGCCGGCCTGTCCGTAGCTCTGCCCGAAGATCGCGGTCTGGCCGCGAATATCCTCCGGCAGGCCATTGTAAACGTGCGCGACCGTCGCCACCATCTCCGCCCATCCGAACTGGTCGGCGAAAAGCTGCGGCAGAGGACCCAGCTTGTGCGTCTCGATGGCCGGCGGCGCAAGGTGCAGAGCCTTCGTATACCGGATGTAAGTTTCCGGCGGCAACAACGGAATCGCCAGCGGAGCGAGGATCGCGCCGGTCACCATCAGCACCGCCGGATATGCCACCTTCAGCCACGCGGCCTGCGCGCTCAGCCACGTCTCCCAGATCACCGCGCCGCCCGCGAACAAGACCGGAAACGCCGGAAACAGATAGTAAATCCGCGGGCTGATCGCGACGATCACCGCCGCCGCGAACACCCATGCCCATCCCAGCGCGCGAAACCGGCGTCCGCGTTCGCTCGCAAAGAAGAACCATAGTCCGGCAAGCCACACCGGCAGCGAGAAGGGCTGCATCGCGAGCGTCTCCTGCGCGAAAAATGCAACCGGACCCAGCTTGACGTCGCGGCCGCTGGCGCGGATGTTGGCCTGCAACTCCAGAAACGGAAAGTGATGCTGGATGTTCCACACCAGGTTCGGCAGGAACAGCACCAACGCGATCGCCCCTCCTATCCACAACCAGCGGTTCGCCAGAATCCGCCTTTCCGGCGTCAGAATCAGCCCGACCATCAAGCCGGCCCCGAAGATCAGCATCGAATATTTATTTTCAAGACCAATCCCCGCCAGCACGCCGAACCAGATCCATAGCCGCTCGTTTCCGGTCCTGATCATGCGGATCACCAGCCACGCGCAGCCCATCCAGAAAAGCGGCTCGAACGCATTCATCGACAGGAAATGATCGACGCCGAGAATCCCCGGCGCCACCAGCACGCCAATCCCGGCTAGCAATTGCGCGAACCATCCGCCGCCCAGCGCGCGCGCGATCAGCGCCGTCATCGCAACCTCGCCCGCCCCGGCGAGCGCCGGAAGCAGCCGGATCGCCCACAGCGACTGGCCGAGCACCACGCGCTCCAGCCAAGTCATCAGCGCAATCAACGGCGGCTGATCGACGTAGCCCCAAGCCAGGTGCCGGCTGCACGCCAGGTAATACAGCTCGTCGACAAAATACCCATAATTCCGGCCCGCGTACTGGTCAATCGCGAACTTGGCCGCGGCCAGGCCGAAAACGGTCCCTCTTTCGGCAGTTGTCATGGTGATTGCTATAGAACCATCCTACGGAATCCGGGTACGGCACGTTCGCAATCTGACACGTCCAGGTACGCCCGGCGACGGCGTCGAACACGTCCGAAGGGATCATGCACGCACTGTCCACGACCACCGCGGCGCCGATCGTCCAGGCATGGTGGAATTGTTTCGGAAATAGCGCAAGGGAAAATTAAACGTGAACGCGAAAGATTCCGACGCATTGCGCTCGCGGCTCCATCATTTGCAGGTACGATACGCTGTGGTCGTGCCGGGCCGAACCTGGCGCGGTCCCAAAGCTTACTTCCACCGATCACCATGATTCAGGACATAATGCGCGAAAACATAGCGCCATGGGATGAGAGGAATAAAGATAACAACCATCAGTACGGATTTGATGTCCTCTGCGGTAGCGTCGTTGATCTGATGGGCAGACCATAACGGCAGCGCGAAGGCTATCAAATAGATCGCCTTCCAGGTCAGCTCGAACAGTAAGATCGGTAACATTTTCAGCGGGTATCGAAGACCCAGTGCAGCGGTCAGGCCGAGGCCGGCGAGCAACGCGGATTGGATCCCGTGTGTTACCGCGAACTCATTTGTGTGGTGGATGACGTTGGGCCAGAAAAAGGCGCCAATCCCCGCAGACATGATGAGATAGGCAACCCGCAGCGTGTACAAGCGAAACAGCGAGAGCTCGCGAGTCGTGGCATGTGGCGTCACCCCATCTGCCGGAATGGACGACCCGACCACCGAGTTCATGGACGCATCCTAACACACGGACGCTTCTAAGGGTGTGCACGCGTCAACGTATCGTTCGCGCTCCGGGACCGCTCTTTGGCGACGACGCGCTGCTTTCACAGTGTCGGGTTATCTTGGGGTTTGTCGCGAGCGATCGATGCTTTCCAAGGACCATTGCAGTACGGTCCCCGCGACCACTTCGCCGAATGCGCAGCTTTGGCGCCGGTCAGGAAGAAGCGTTCTTCCCGGACGCCGTTCAGCCATTCCTCCAACCCTTGCGATTCGATCCCCTGGAAGCTCTGCCCATCTACGCCCTGATTGGACTTTGCCAGTGCGTAAGCGTGGGCCAGAATGTCTTTCCGGTACATCTTGTCGTAAAGCAGGTAGAAACGGTGGTGTTTCCGGGCTCATCTCATGGTGCGAAATAGGCGAACAAGTCCAGGATTAGATAGGTGGGATTGGTGGCGTAGGCGCTGACTTCCGTATTGTTGGTCGGCACGATCGCCATGTTATTCGTAATCGCCCCATCCAGCGCGTTCAGTGTCGCCACCGTCGGTCGCGTGGTCCCTTGCGGCCACATCGTCAAGTAACCCAGTGGCCCGCTCGGCACCACCGTCGCGTTAAACACATATGCCTGCGCCGAGGGAGTGCCTCCACAACCGTCAAGCACGTTCACATCAAACTCCCCAATAATCGTCGAGGAGATCGGCACCTGACGCGTGTCCAGCACTCGGCATGGCGGTAATGCGTACAGCGACAATCCCTCTGCTTCCGCCGGCGCGAAGTAACCGTTGAGATCCACCACCAAATCGGTGTTGTTGGTCGAAAACACATTAATGCTCCCACCGGCTCCCGCCGCCACGATCGCGGCATTCGCCACAATCGTACCCGTCAGGTCGTTCAGCGTCGCCACGACCGGCTGCGCCTGCCCAGTGGCCCACGCCGTCAGGTACCCGATCGGTCCCGGCGGCACCACCGTAAAATTCAGCGAATAAGCCTGAGCCGTCACCGGAAGGTTGCAGGTGCTCGACAACAGCGGCAGGGTTCGCGTCGAACCCGCCGTTAAGGCCCCGGTGGTGAGCAGATTGATGCGTGTGTCTACCAGCCGGCACGGCGTCACCGGGTAAAATGCGAGCGCGCCCGCGGTACTGGCTGGCACGAAATAGCCGTTGATGTCCAGGATCACCTGCGTATCGTTGGTCGAATAGACGCTCACGGCGCCGTTGGTCCCGGCTGGCACGATCGCCGCATTGGACTTGATCCGCCCATCGAGCGAATTCAACGTCGCCACTGTGGGCTGCATCTGTCCCGTCGGCCACACGGTCAGATAGCCGAGGACCGTCGAAGGCACCACCGCCACGTTGAACGAATAAGCCTGCGCAGTCGTGGGAATGCCGCAAGAACCGCTCGGGATGGTGAAGCTGCGCGTCGTTCCGGTCGAGATGAGAGGTCCGCCGAAAGGTCCGTTGGCGTTGCGTGTATCGACCACGCGACAGGGCGTTACCGGGATGAATCGAAGGCCTGTCGCAGCCGCTACCGAGATACTCCCGCTGGTTCCGGTAATTGAAGATGCGGACGAATCGGTTGCATTCAGCGTCTGTGACCCGACGGTTGCGAACGAAGCCGTGAAGGTTCCAATTCCACTCGTCAAGGCCGTACTGGTAGGCAGAGTCGCTTGCGGGTCGCTGCTCGTGAAGTACACTGGATCGGAAAATGTGGTGGCGGTGGTGTTCGCGGCGGTGAGCGCCGTGACGGTGAACTGAATGGGAACTCCGGCGCTAGCGCTCGACGGTGCGGTCACCAGGAAGTGTGTAGCGGCCGCGCTAAATACGGTGAACGACTGAGTTACTGGGCTTGCGGCTGCATAAGTCGCATTACCGGGCTGCATGGCAACAATCGAACATGCGCCCACCCCGACGACCGTTACCGTGCTCCCCGACAGGGTGCACACAGCAGCCGTCGTCGAACTGAAAGCGACAGGAAGGCCTGAACTCGCTGTTGCACTTATTGAAAACGGAGCGACTCCGAGGACGACGTTGCTGAGAGCTCCGAAAGTGATCGTTTGCGTCAAGCTTGAATCGTAGCCAAGCGTGGCGAGCACGGTTATTTCGGGTCCGGACCCTACCGGCACAACTTGACCGATGCACAGAATGGCATCCTGAACGTGAACGGTCGCCGAAGGGCACCCATAGTTACCGTAAATCCAGTCGTTCCGGTCTAAGTCAGTGTCTCCAAGGGCGCTGTACGCCTGGTTGAATTGAGCAACGTTGGTATTGCCGCCGTCGTACGAAAAATAGACTGCTGCGCTTGGATTCGTGGTGATGGCGCGTGCTCCTGAGCCGTCGTAACGAAAATAGTCCTCCGCAGAGTAATAATCCGATGGAAGCGGGCCGTTATCAGCTAGTCCTGTTAATGCAGAACCTATTCCGAGAACTTCGTCGAGCTCGTGAGCGGCAACGTCCAGGAAATCCGCGGCCCCAGTCGTGGCCACGCCACTGTACTCGAATGTGACCGAATTGCTGAACGTGATGGCGCCGTCGAGCGCGGTATTGGCAGTAAGGCCAAGCGCTCTTGCGTTGGCCGTGTTCACGGTGACGTGGCCGCCGCCGATCGGATCGCTTACCGGAAGGCTGCCTGCCGCCGCTGCGGCGTAAGTGTTGCCAGGATTCGCGCTGGCGTTGGCCATCATTGCCGCCCTCCAGGAAGTATAAGAGGCATACACGATTTCCGAGGAGCTTGCGCCCAAGTCCGTGTCCCCGAAAGTGACATCCACGTTTACCGTAATATTCGTTGTGAAGACACTCTCATAGGTGTGGGCCAGGTTATTGAAGGCTGTTTGCGCCGCGGCGGGCACACCCGGGTCATAGGTCACATTTATCTGAAAGCCGCTGGCGTTCGTGCGAGTGTGCACGGGAGCCTCAACTGGGCTGGCAGGCTCGTTCGCCTCGGCTGCCGGAACAAGCCGAATGTGCGGGCGGCCCGAATCTGCGACGTAGAGGTTGCCGCCGGAATCCAAAGCGACGGCGCAAGGAAAGCTATGGCGCGAGTCGCGATAAGCGAGGTCACCATGGGCGACCGTGATGATAGTGCCATCGGCCGCGTTCACTCGCCGAATGCGCTGATTCCCGGAGTCCGCGATGTATAGGTTGCCCGAGGGGTCCACCGTGAGGCTCAGCGGGTCGTCGAGCTCAGCCCTTACCGCCAGCCCGCCGTCGCCCAACGAACCGGAAATACCATTGCCTGCTACTGTCGTGATGACGCCAGTTGCCGCGGATATCATTCGGATCCGATTGTTGAAGTTATCCGCGATAAATAGATTTCCGGAAGTGTCTACGGCTAAACCTCCCAAGGATCGAAATTGGGCAACGATTGCGGGACCTCCATCGCCGGAATAGCCCTGAATTCCGGTGCCAGCAATCGTCGTGATTAGATGACTTGCTGCCGCGACTCGGCGAATCCGGTTGGCGCCGTTCTTGCTGGCGTCGGCTATGAAAATGTTGCCCTCGGAATCCACTGCTACGCCGGTTGGTCCATCCAGTAGTGCATCCGTGGCGAGGCCGCCATCTCCGCCGAAACCTCTTATCCCGTTTCCGGCAACCGTCGTGATCACACCTGTTGACACATCCAATTTGCGAATACGATTGTTGCCGGCGTCCGCGATATAGAGATTCCCGGCGGCATCCGTGGCAATCCCGGACGGATTGACTCCTGCGTCGATCGCGGGGCCTCCGTCGCCGGAGTACCGCCATCGCCGCTCGGTTCCGGCGATACGGGTGCCAACAGCCGAACCATCAAACTTGAAAACGCCATCTCTCACCGACAGATAGAAGTTGCCCAAAGAGTCTGAAGCCAGCACGCCGGGGCCAAAAAGTTCGAGTGGGGTACGCGTTCCCGGCAGGCTTGCCGAAGGAGCCTGACGTTGCTCACTGTGCACACGGTTCGTCGCATTCTGGGCGAAGACGGAGCCCGCACTGATCGCGAGAAGAGCTGTGAGTCCCGTCAGGGATCTGAGCGAATACATACTAAAATAAAGGCAGCAGCACCCATTCAGGCCTCGCACCGGCCTCGTGCGAGTCTACCACGACGCAAGCGAGTAGGGTCGACGAGCCACCCAAGTTCTATCCCCGCGCGGAAATGTTTGTCGGTTGGCCGAAGGATTACCGATCAGATGCTCGCGGAGCGAAATACCGCGAACCGTCGGAAGCGGCCGGACGCGGTCCGGAAACGGCGGGCACGCCACCGCCGCTGTCAAATCGGAATAGCTGCCGATACGACGTGGAAGTAAGGAACGGGCAACAGCTCGCACTTGGCGCGGGCCGTGGCCTGGCACTTGGGGCAGTGGCGATTGCGATACGAGTTGAATACTTTGACGCGATGTCCGCACCGCGCGGGTGTAATGCAGAATAGCGTACAAGAGGCCCCGATAAGGATGAGCGTGGTGCCGTAGGAGTTCGGCACACAATGGTTGTTGAGTCCGTTCGGAATTCCCTTGACCACCCTCAGCTGCGGAGCGCGCAGCTTCGCCTTCATCTCCGGCGGCTCCACGACAAGCGTTAAACCGTTGTAGAATGCCTCGTATCTGGCCCCCGGTCCGCCGTCCAAACACTCTCTAGCTCGCGATCACTCGCGCAGCCCAACCCTTCGCTCCAGCGCGACGAAACGTGAATCCTTCCGAATCGACTCGAACCAGGAATCGATCTCCCGGTAGAGAACCATCGTCCTCCCGTAGCTCGGCCGACTTCTCGAGATAGTACATCGCGCGATCGGCGTCTCCCAAGGCTCCGTACGCCTCCGCGATCGCGCACGGCAAGATGAAATCCGCTCCGCCCGCCGTCCGGCCCGGCACCGAATCGAGCGCGTTCAACTCCTTCCGCGCCTCGCCCGGCTTGCGGCACGCCAGCGCATCGAAGACTGCTTCAAGCGGCAAACGCACAAACCACTCCTTTAAAGCCCCGCTGCTGGCCCCCCAGTTTCGCAATCGCTTTGAATCGCGGCGATCCATTCGAGATCGTGTTCGCCTTGCAGCGATTTCGGATTCAGTCTGAAAATCCCACCCATCTCCTGTTTCGCCCACGCGGACTTCCGCTCGAAGATCAGGTCCGTCACCATGTTGGTCCGCGATCCGGGAGACGCCGGATCCAGATCCTCGGCGAGCTGCAACTGCGCCCGCGCCTCGTCGAACCGCCGCCGGGTAATCAGCGACCAGCCGTACAGATTATTCACCTGTCCATGAAACCGGGAGCCGCCAGCGCGCGGTCGAACTCCCGCTGCGCCTTGGGCCAGTTTCATTCCAGCGTGTAGGCGTCCATCGCGGCCCAGGCGTGTCCGTCGCTGTAATCGGGATCGAGCTCCAGCGTTTTTTGACACGCCGGGCGAACGGTCCGCCGCTTCGCGTGCTGGAATCGCTCCGAGCACGTCCAACGTCGACAGCGCGCGGACCATCGCCCCGTACGCGCGCACGCAGCGCGGATCGAGCGCGACCGCTTTTTGCGCCAGCGCCAGGCTCTCGCGCGCCGAATCCGGCGGGCGATGCTCGAGCTGGTAAATCGAGCGCGGATACAAATCGTGCGCCGCGGGATTCGACGTATCCGCGGCGCGGTCCGGCTCCGGTGCGGGCGGCTGGTCGAAGACAAATTGCGGAACGTAGCTGCGCAGCGGCGATTTCAGCCCTCCGCCGCGTATAAGGGCGCGGTCGCCAAAATGGCATCGACGTGCGCGCGGATCGCGTCCCGCCGGGCCTCGTCGAAGGAGGCATCCGGGCTGGCCCCGATACGGGCGGGGTTCATGCGTCCCACGTTCTATCGCAGCCGGCCCGTCGCGTTATCGCAGCCGCCGCGTGCCTTCAGGCAGGTGGAACGATTCGTCCTCGCGGTGGTGGATGTGCGGCGGCGCCGGCGGCTGCGCAAGCTGGAGTCGACGTTTGCGGATCGAATCGGGCTGATTCCGTATTCGAAGGCCTGGTGAGAGTACTGGATGAACGAGTGTGGCGAAGTCACCGCGAATCCCTGCTTCGGGCGGCAGCCCTTCTGCAATTGTGAAAGAAAGGCTACGTCCCGCCGATCCGGCCGCCTTTGGTGCCGTTACGCTGACGTCCAGCAGGGTGCTGAAAAATGGGACAGACCGCTCTGTCCACGGCCACGGTCGCACGCGGCAGGAATAACTTACAGGCGGGGACAGAGTAGTCTGTCCCCTTTTTCAGCACCCTGCATAGGTTACGCGATCGGACAGATTTGGGAGAGCATGGATCTGCTGAAGACGAATTTGTGAGATCCTGCGTCCAGTGAGCGACCTTGTAGAGCGAATCTACGCCGCTGCCGTCGATGCGTCGCAGTGGCAGCCGGTACTCGACAAAATCGTCGGCGCTGTTCACGCGCGGTACGGCCTGTTGATCTTAATTCTCGCTGGAAAAGAGGATTTCAACGTCCTCCGAATGAGCGGCTGGACTCCAGATGAGATCGAACTTTATTCTTCCCGCTACGCCTCGACCGATCTCTGGCGCGTGGGCGCGGCGCGTTGGCCGGAAGGAAAGGTCGGGACCGATCGCGACCTCTGCGCGCGAGAGGAAGTAGAGGCCAGCGACGTTTACCGTGAGTTTTACGCGCCGAAAGGAGCCGCATATGGATGCGGCACGTCGATCCTCGCGGGTCCTCACGGACACTCCATGGTCACGCTTATGCGATCGCTCGAAGATGGGCCGTTCGGAGAGAGCGAACTGGCGGTTCTACGCGGGCTAACGGCTCACCTCAAGCGGGCCGCCCTGTTGCACAGTGAACTCGGATCCCTGCGCACGCAGCTTGGCATCTTCACTAGCCACCTCGAACGCTCTCCGCATCCGTTTCTGTTGACCGATTCGGAACTTCGTATCCTTTATGAGAATGCGCGGGCGAGGGAGTTGGCAGCTCTGGGCCAAGCAGTGATCATCGAATCCAGCTGCCTGAGGCTTGCCTCGGCGAGACTAGACCGGCAGTTGCGGCAAATAACCGCCAAGATGAATGGATCGTGCGACCACGATCTCGAGTGGCTGGAAGTACCCCGCGGAGCGGACCAAATTCCGTTGCGTATGCTCATAATGAAAGCACAGGACTCGGGCGCGATAGCGCTGGGAGTCTCCCGGCCCTCTTTTGCGATTCAGATCATCGATGGCGATTCAGGTGCGGCGCTGAACCCGGAAGTTCTAGAACGCCTATTCGCGTTCACTCCCTCCGAGGCGCGAGTGGCGGCGAAACTCGCGGTCGGACGGAGTCTGGAGGAGATCGCGGCGGAAACCCGAACGTCTGTCGAGACGGTTCGCACACATCTGAAACGCGCTCTCTTGAAAACCGGAACACGCCGGCAGGGCGAGCTGATCTCCTTAATCCTGCGATCCTTTCCGTTCCGCATCTAAATAATCGTCCGAGTACCGCATTTGGGTGACGACAGTGATCGGCTACCCGGCTGATAATCAGGACTCCATCAGCGCGGAGGCTGAAAAATGAGAAATCTAGCCATTTTCACGGTCTGGTGTTTCGCCACGGCGGGTTTCATTCAGGCGGGCGATATCACTTACCAAGTCGACGAGACGGGAATTGGTATCTTCGGTGGAAGCATCGTGGGAACCATCCAAACCGACGGGACGATTGGAGGGCTGACGGCGAGCAATATTGTCGGCTGGAATCTGATCGTCACGGACGGCTTGGGCCCCTGTTGCGGGTCTGCCACCTATTTTCTCACCGGAGGATTGGCTGGCGACTCCAGTGTTTCGGTCACAGGCAGCGCGTTGAGCGCTACGGCAACCAGCCTCCAGTTCAATTTTGGCTCCGGGCCTGCTTTTGGAACCCTGGGTGATTTCGAGATCCTGGACTCATCGAACGGAGCCGGTTATGCGATCGCCGTTCCTGCGATTGGCTCCTCGTTGCTTGCGGTGCTTCCTGAGGGTGCGGGTGGTGATGCAGGGCTGTACAGCTTCAGTCCGCAGCCGATCACCATAGGGACCGCGGTCACGCCGCTGGCTCTTCAAGGCGGCACGACATCATCTCCGGTTTTTCTGATAGGAGCGCAAACCTCCGAGGTCACCGGCACAATCTCCGGCCTTGGGGCTGAGGATTATTATTCGTTTTACTGGGGCGGCGGAGCGTTCTCCGTTACCGCCTCGGTTACGGGTGCTGCGAGCGGAGGGTCTTACATCTTTTCGGCGGGGGCGGCATCAGCCTGCAACTCTATTGGAAGCCAAACGCTCAACAGCGGAGACGGGTTTTCGAATACCATTTCCGACGCCGAGATGCCTGCCGGAGAGTACTGCATCGGACTGGATGCAAACAGCGCAAACGATCCTAACTTCTCACTGACCTTCTCCGGCCCGGTGGGCGAGACGCCGGAGCCAAACACGTTCATGCTCCTGTTGGGCGGCTTTGTCACGATGGCTATCGCGAGCCGGGCCGCAAGGAGAACAACGCGGTAGGTTCGAAAAAGGCAACAACAGCCCTCTACATTTGTCGGTTTAGCCAGCGAATGCCAGCGTCGATCCCCTCGGCCATCAGAGCTCGATGCGCCAGTTCGTACCCACATGCTGGCGGCGCTTCACCACGCAATCTTGGCGGAGACATTCTGGAGACGCGTGCTCTGGAGAAATAGAAACCGACAATGGGTCGCATCAGGGTGTGCCGAACTCTGCGAAAATAGCCGGTTGGAAGCTGCGGGGCGGTCACTCGCGTGACGGCGCTGGTGGTTCCGATGGTGACAGCGCGGTGGGCGGGATGGGTCCGGGACGCCCCCGAACGTGAGCAAGAAAATTGGCGCGTATCCTGATCGTCGCTGACGACCTGTCTGGGGCGGCCGATTGCGCGGTCGCTTGTGCTGTTGAGGGGATCGATAGCCTGGTCGCCCTGAACGAAGCCGCCGGTGACGCGGACGCGGACGTGCTTGCCCTCGACGCCAATACTCGGGCTATGGCGCCACACGAGGCGGCCACAGAAACCGCGCGCCTGGTGCGCAGCTGTGCTCGCGGAGACGGGCAGATTCTGTTCAAGAAACTCGATTCGACTCTGCGGGGGAATATCGGCGTGGAGGTCGCGGCCGCGCTTGAAGCCTGGAGGAGTCTGGCCCATCGGAGTTCCGCAATTGTGGTGGCGGCGCCGGCATTTCCCGCCACCGGCCGAACAACGATCGGTGGCCGGCTATGGTTGGACGGTGTACGGCTGGAACCGGATCTGCCGGAAATGTTGGAAGCCGCAGGCCTGCAAACCGGGCGGATCGGCCTGGAGGCGGTGCGGTCCGGCCGGCTCCCGGCATTTTTGCAAACGAATGCGTCCGCCTGCACGGCCTTTGTCTGCGACGCCCAAACCGAAGCAGATCTGCGTTCGATTGCCGAGGCTGCCGCCTCCTTGCAAGATAGTGCCATCTGGGCGGGCTCCGCTGGCTTGGCTCGCTGTCTGCCCGCGGCCCTGAATCTTTCTCGCTGCGCAGATCGCGGAGCTGTAGTGCCGGCGCGCGATGGCCCCGTGCTGATCGTGGTGGGAAGCCTTGCCGGCTTATCCCGCAGCCAGGCTGCGGTGCTGTCTGCGACGAACGACGTGGCTGTGATAACGCTGAGGCCGCGGGCCTTGCTGGCTGGCCCGCGCGCTGAGGAGTGGCGCGATAGCCAGGATCTTCTTGTTCGTACCCTGGCCGGCGGCCGCGACGTGCTTATTTTGTTGGCGGCCGAGGAGCGCGTCGATCCCGGCATGGCGCCTCGCCTTTGCAGCGCCGCGGCATCTTTGATAGCGCCTTGCCGGGCTGGCATCGGAGGTCTGATCTTGACGGGCGGCGAAACAGCGCGCGCGGTGTTGGCGGCGTTCGGTGTGCAATTTCTGGTCCCGTTTCGTGAAGTGGAGCCCGGGGTCCCTTTCGCTCTGGCTTCTACTGACCATGGCGAACGGCTGCCGGTCATCACCAAGGCCGGCGCATTTGGTGACCCGGATACGCTCGTACGCTGCCGGGGCGCTATGAGAAATCTGTTCAGATAGAAATAGCAAACCCCGGCATTGGAGGAATCAGCGGCAGTGGCGAAATCAGAGAGGGACCGGCCGAGAATAGCGATCACGATGGGCGATGCAGCCGGTGTCGGTCCCGAAATTATTATGAAGAGTCTCGCTCGCCGCGAGGTCTATGAATGCTGCTGTCCCCTGGTGGTCGGCGATGCCGGCCGGCTGCGCCTAGCTGGACGCATTGTCGGCGCCGAATTGGCCGTCCGAAGCTTTCAGCCCGCCCAGACCGAGGAAGCCGGCTACACTGCGGGCACGGTCGATTGTATCGACTTAGGTCTGATTCCGCCCGATCTTGCCTGGGGCAAGCTATCGCCGATCGCCGGGGATGCGGCGTTCCAATTCGTCAAGACCGCAGCCGAGCTGGCCATGGCAGGTCGGGTGAGTGCGATTTGCACCGCGCCTCTGAATAAGGAAGCGCTCCATGCCGGCGGTCATCGCTACCCGGGCCACACGGAACTCCTGGCGGAATTGACCGGCACACCCGAGGTATCGATGATGCTCACTGCGCCGAACCTGCGTGTCATTCACGTGACCACCCACATCGGGTTGCTGGATGCGATTCAGCGAATCGAGCCGGGGCTGGTGGAGCGTACCATCAGCCGCGGCCACGAAGTGCTCTTGCGGGCGGGAATTGCGCGGGCGAAGATCGGAGTTTGCGGGATCAATCCCCACGCCGGGGAGAATGGTCTCTTTGGCCACGGCGAGGAGGAGACGAAAATCGTTCCCGCGGTCCAAGTGTGTCGGGCCAGGGGTTGGGATGTGGAGGGACCTCTGCCCGCCGACACGCTATTCTTTCGTGCTGCGCGCGGCGATTTCGATATGGTGGTCGCGATGTACCACGATCAGGGCCATGGTCCGGTGAAGGTCCTAGGGTTGGAAGCCGGAGTGAACATCACCGTCGGCCTGCCAGTCATCCGCACGTCAGTGGATCACGGCACGGCGTTCGATATCGCTGGAACGGGCAAAGCGGACGAACGCAGCCTGTTGGAGGCCCTCAGGCAGGCGATTGAACTCGCCCCCCGCTCGTAGCGACAGCTGCCATCGCGATGGGTCCATCGGAAATGCATCCGGTGAATGGCAAAATAACCCTCCGCACCCTGCTAGACGTTTGCGGCCTCAACAAGCGGCGCGCCGGGGCACGACTCGGGGGAACCGGGCCAGCTCGATCCGCGGTATTTGCCCAGGACGCGCCCGAAAAACAGAATGACGGGGAAAACGATACGCTGAACGGCTTGGGGCGGAGTCGCGAGCAACTGCGTGTTGCGATGGCGCCATAGCACGTGGGCTATATAGAACACCGATGGTCTGCCGTTCGGGCTCGCGTTGAGAACCGCAAACACTCCCTGGAGGTAGCGATCCAAGTCAACCGCCGGAATTGCCTGGCCGCTAAATTCCAACGGATCTTCTCCTGCGTTCCACCAGCGATGACGACTACCGGCGGCAAAGAGCGCGGTCCCCCCGGCTGGCACGACAATCTTCTCTTTTCCAACTTCGGCGCCAAGTGTTCCCGCTTTGACCTTGCCTTCTTCCCGTTGATGGAAATGCACGTGAAGAGGCGGGCCGTCCGCCCGAGGTGGCAGGGAGCCGTCCAGATTCAAAACGATTTGTCCCTCGGCGTCACGCACTCGGCTGAGCCGCAGCGTCTCTCCGGTGTGCCGGTTCCGGATGGTCAGGAAATTATCCACGATCCGTCCTTCTTGGCGTAGGCTCTCCTAAAAAAACTTCTTGCGATTGTATCATTGGCTTCGAACTGGCGGCAAACCGCGGCCGTTATCGCACGCTGCGCGCCCAAGCCCGTGGCGCCCTTCGTTTTAATAGTTCGCGGCAGCAAGGTATGTTTCATCCGCCAACGATTGACCGGGGCGTGACCTCGGGGATCGGCGCGTTTCAATTCCAAGCTTTCGCATCTTGTAAATCAGCGTCGTCCTCGGTAATCCAAGGCGATTGGCGGCTCCGCCCTGTCCGCCGATCATCCAACTTGTTCGCTTCAAGGTTTCGAGAATATGTTCCCGTTCGGCGTCGGCCAGCGTGCGGGCAGCGCTCTCCGAATTCTGCTTCACCGTCTGCTTCAAGTTCAGCGGCAGGCGCAGCACCGACCCGGGCGAAAACAGTACCGCGCGCTCGATCAAATGTTCTACAGCCCGACCCGTTTGACGAAGCTCTTGAAGCGCGGATCTCCCCGCACGCGGTCGAACTTGGGATGCAGGTGCAACATAAGCAGCGCTCCGCTTCGTTCGGAAAAGGCTTTTTCCAACCACGGGACCATTCCATCGGCATCGCCCAGAGCGGCGTACGTCGATGCCACCATAACCTCGAGTCCGTGCTCCTGCTCGGCCGTTTCGACAAGCTTCTTGAGCAGCAGCCGCGCATCCGCTTCACGGCCCTCCGAGGCATAGGCGTAGGCCAGCGCGTCGAGCAGAAAGGCATCGGACGTCTGGGGCGCCGGAGCCAAAACAGCGGCCGCCTCCGCAAAACGATGTTGTCCCGTGTACGTCCAGGACAGCCAGGTTTGCACCAAGGAGAACGACGGATCGATGTCCAGCGCCTGCTTGCCAAGGGCCTCCGCGTCTCGCAGGCGGCCTGTGAACACGTAGGTCTGGACCGTATCGGCCATGATGATCAGGGATGCGGGGTCCAGTGCCTGCGCGACCCTCAATTCCTGAAGGGCGTCGTCGGCGTGGCCGGTCACCAGAAGATTCGCCGCGCGCCATTGGTGCGCCGTCGCATAGCTCGGATTCAAGTCGAGGGCTCGCTGATACTCCTTCTCCGCGTCGGCGCATTTCCAGTCGTAGTGCATCAGGATGAACGCCAACGCAGTGTGCGCCTCGGCGAGACCGTCGTCAAGCCTGATCGATTTTAGGGCCGCCGCGCGCGCCTTCTCCATCGCTTCGGCACGCGGCAGCTCCTGGTTCGGATTGGAACCGAGCAGCGCATACGCATCGGCGAGACCCGCGTAGGCCAACGCGTAATCAGGATCGATACGCGCGGCGTTCTCGAACTCGGCGATGGCCTTGCGGTAGCCCTCCGCCGTGCGCCGGCTCCACAGATACCGCCCGCGAATATACGCCTGCCAGGCTTCGGGGTTTTCGGTGTAGCGCTTCAGCAAGCGCTCGCGCTCGGGAGCCGTCAAATCGAGCACCAGCTCACGGGCCACCTGTCCTCCGATAGCGTCCTCCAGTGTGAACAGGTCCTGGTACGGCTGGTCGAACTTGCCGCTCCAAAGCGCCGCGCCATCGGAGATCCTCAATAATTGCACGGTCACTCGCACCCGGTCCCCGTCGTGCTGGATATTGCCATCGAGCACCGCGTCCACGCCCAACTCCCGGCCCGCGGCCAAGGGGTCCGGCGCGACGCCGTCGGCAAACTTCCGGATCGCGCTGGTCGGCCGCACCGCCAGTTCAGACAGTTCGCCCAGCCGGTTGATCAACACATCGGCAAGGCCCAGGCCCAAATGCGCGGGCTCCTCGTCAATCGCGCGAAGCGGCAGGACCGCGAGACTTTGGATCCGCGGCTTGGCCCGCTCCCAGCGGAGCGCGGCGAAAACCGCCACGGCCGCGATGATGAGCATCGCCGCCAGCCTCCATCCGGGAAAGCGCGACCAAAAGTGTGGAATGACAGGAGTCGCCGGGACAGCTTCGCGTGCTAACGGAGCCGTGACCTTCATCGCGAACCGGTACCCGCGCCGCGGAACGGTTTCAATCGAGGCTGGATTCTGCAGCGTCTTCCGCAGCGTCAGAATATTCTGCGCCAGGATGCCTTCCTCGACGAAGGTGCCGGGCCAGACCGTCTGGAGCAACTCTTCTTTCGAGACTACCTTGGGCTGGTTCCGCACCAGAACAATCAGCGTATCGAGAGCCTTCGGAGTCAGCGCGACGATCCTGCCGTCCAGCAGCAAAGTATGTTCTGATTCTTCGATTTGAGAACTCTTTGATCTGCCCTTCATCGAGATCTCACCAAAATTTGAAGCCGGTTGCAGGATTTCCTTGCGGAGATGGCTCATGCTCGTTTGCCAGGAGTCGGGTTCTCCGCTGTGTCGTTATTTTATCATCGCTGACCTGCGGCTTGATAGGAGGAAATGATGTTACGAACTGAATCTGCCCGGATCGCCGATGATCGAGATAAGAGCGCGTCGCGGAATCAGTCGATGCCCGCTCTGCGAGCGATCCTGCCTGCGCTTGTCTTAACTCTGATCCTGTTCCCGCACGACGCCAGGGCAGCTACCAGCTTTTCCGGCACCGGGCCAGATAGTTGTTTCAGCACGGTGCCTGACGGCGATCCGTACTATCCAGACTGCATAGATAGCGCCTGGGCCTCCCTGACAGGCCCTGGGTTAAACGGCAATAACCCACTCGTCGAACAAGGCCCCACGTTCGCCGAACAGGGCCCTCCCGCGGGTATCACGTATATTCCAACGACTGGCGGATGGGACTTTCCGAGCGGCGACTCGGGGCTCTGCACTGACTGCGGCGTCTTCGACTGGTACAACACAATGGGCTTCATCGTATCGGGACTGCCGTCTTATTGCGACACGTACGCTGATTCGCTAGGCAACTCGAACTGCGAGATCACCATCAGTGGGGCGTTATCGGGCGAAGGCTATGTCAGCATGGCGGTTGGCCCGGATCCGGGGGATAACTCTGGCGGCTATCTTGAGAGCAGCCCGGGCGACCCGATACTGTTCACGACCGCTGCGGCAACTCCGTTCTCCATGACCGTCTATGTTGCTAACGGGTTCAATACCGTGGACCTCATCTTTACCGGCTGTGACAGCTACGATCCTGCGGGCGACCCTTACAATCCCTGCTACCTGGACCAAAATGTGAATGAACCAATTACCGCCCTGTACGTCGATCCATCGTGGTCGATCGCCGCTCCCGGCACGCCAGCTGTGGATATATCGGAGTCCACGTTGATCGCCAATGCTGGTATCGAGCCTTCGTCTTCCGCGCCGGAGCCCGGCAGCCTGTGGCTTCTAGCCAGCCCGTTACTAGTGCTGGTCTGTACAGGCATCCTGCGGCGCAAGCGCGCAAACTGGAACCTCGGATGTAGGTGAGGGGAAACTCCGAAGATCACATGCGGATTCCTTATTGGCGTAGTACAAATGCCGCATTCGGCATAAGCGCCGCACGTGCGCGAAGCTGTGTCAGGTAGGAACTTCTCATCGACCGTTCCTCAGCGGATCGCGATGGTGGCAGTATTGCTTGTCACGCTGCCATCGGCGGAAATGACCTGGATCGGCACCTGATTGCCGGTTGGCGCGTTCTCCGGAATCACGACATTGATTTGGTTCACCCCGGGGTGCCCCGGCGCCTGCCCGGCGAACTGCACCTCCGCTGTAGTGGATGAACAGGCGTCTGAGGTAATTGAAGTCGATCGGACCCGATACCCTGAAACGCTCGCCTGGGCTGGCTCTCCGAAATGCCGGGGCCTCGCGCTGGTGGTAGTTCACGGAGAACGCCGATCGCAGAGAAGCTATGGGGATGCGATTACCCATCCTTGCCCGAATTTACCCAAGCTTGGACCCTGGGGTCCCCCAAATTTACCCCCGGTGCGAGACAATACGGGGAATATGGCTGAATTGGAAATTCATCACGAGGGTAACGAATCCGATCCGACAGGCAAGAAGGTGGGCGTGCTTGCCGGCGTGCTGGCGGTCCTGCTGGCTGTGGTAACCATTTCGTCGCACCGGACTCACACCGCAGCTCTCATGCACAAGTCCACCGCCAACGACGAGTGGGCCTACTATCAGGCGAACAGCATCAAGTCGCACATCCAGGAAGTCGGGGAAAGCATCCTGAGCCTGAATGGGTCCGGGAATGCGGCTGCGGATACGATGCGTGCACGCTTTGCCGATCAACGGAAGAAGTACGACGCGCAGAAAGACGAGGAACAGGCGAAAGCCCGGCAATCCGATGCAGCAGCCGAGACCGACGAAAAACGCGCGCTCCGGTACGATTTCGGTGAAGGCCTGCTGGAAATGGCACTGGTGCTCTCGTCACTCTATTTCATTGCGCGCAAACCAGTGTTCCCGGTGATGGGTGTCATCGCTGGCGCAGTGGGGGTTGCACTCGCCATCACGGGGCTG
>Ga0335073_10005197_pt1 | contig 18273 bp, 13 predicted proteins | sample Lox_Sample_22_FD_207093 | JGI IMG/M metagenome (GOLD analysis project Ga0335073, IMG submission 207093) | Soil microbial communities from Loxahatchee National Wildlife Refuge, Florida, United States - Lox_Sample_2.2 | ecosystem: Environmental > Terrestrial > Soil > Wetlands | place: USA... | reverse complement strand
GCACCATCAGCCCGCCGTTTCCTGACCTTCCAGCTGAAGCGATAATTCTTCCCACTCTCTGTTGAGCAGCGCCTGTTGACTGCGCAGCGTTTCCAGTTCCGCGGACAGCCGCTGCGTCTCGTCGGCGCTGATGTAAACACCCAGGGCCCGCTCTGTCTCAGCGAGCGACGTTTCCACGCGCGGAATCTCGGCTTCCACCTGAGCCAGCCGCTCCTGCATCTGGCGCAGTTTGATCGGATTCACTCGCTTCGCCGGTTGCGCAGATGGCTCGGGCGCCGTCACAGGGGCCGGCGCCTCGACGATCGGCTCCGCCGCGGCTGCCGTTTGTTCGGCAAGCGCCGCGGAGCCGCCTTCCTTACGCCACAGATAATCTTCGTAGTTTCCCGGGAAAACGTGTATTGCGCTGCCCCACGCGGGGTCCTCGCTGCGCGCCACTTCAAAAACCTTCTGCGCCAGGCCGTCGATGAAATACCGGTCGTGCGAAACAAAAATCACGGTCCCGTTGAATTTGCCAATCGCCTCCAGCAGCACATCCTTCGCGCGCAGATCCAGGTGGTTCGTCGGCTCGTCCAGCAGCAGGAAATTCGCCGGGCTAACCAGAATCCGCGCCAGCGCGTAGCGATTGCGCTCGCCGCCTGAGAGCACGCCAAGCGGCTTGAAGACGTCGTCGCCGGAAAACAGGAAACACCCCAGCAGGCTGCGCAGATCCTTCTCCGCCACCTTCGGAGCCGCGCGCCCCATGTCGTCCAGCATGCGCGCGGTTGGGTCAAGCACCTTGTACTGATCCTGCGCAAAATACTCCACGATGACGTTGTGGCCAAGCTTCAGCGTGCCCGTCGTCGGCGACTCCTGCCCCGAAAGCAGGCGGATCAGCGTCGACTTCCCTGCCCCGTTCACGCCAACCAGTGCGATGCGATCGCCGCGTTCGATGGTGAAGTTCACATCTTCGAGGACGCGCTTGTCGCCGTATCGCATCGACAGGTCGGCTACTTCGACGACGGTGCGGCCCGAAGGCGGCGGCTGCGGAAAGCTGAAATGCGGAACCGGCTCTTCGAGGGGAATCTCGATCCGCTCGATCTTCTCGAGCTCCTTGATGCGGCTTTGTACCTGTTTCGCCTTCGTCGCCTGATACCGGAAGCGGCTGATAAACGCTTCGAGGTGCTCGATGTGATCGCGCTGGTTGCGGTACGCCGATTCCAGTTGCGCGCGCCGTTCCGCTTTCTGCGTCAAATACCTCTCATAGTTTCCGTGATAAACATGCAGCCCCTTGTTCCAGATCTCGATGATCTTGTTGACCGTGACATCGAGAAAATAACGATCGTGCGAGATCAGAATGTAACCGTTGGGCCAGGTGCTCAGGTAGTTCTCGAGCCAGTTGCGCGTCTCCAGATCGAGATGGTTGGTCGGCTCGTCCAGCAGCAGCAGATCGGGCTGCTCCAGCAGCAATTTGGCCAGCGCGATGCGCATTTGCCAGCCCCCGGAAAACTCCTCCGTCCGGCGCGTCCAGTCCTCTTTGGAAAATCCCAGGCCGGTGAGCACCGCGCCCACTTCCGCATCCAGCGCGTACACGTTGTGATGGCGCAGCCGGCCCTCCACGTGCGAAAACCGATCGGCCACGGTTGCATACTCCGCGCCCGCCGGATCCAGCTCAGACAGCTTGTGCGCCAGCGTCTCGAACTCCTGCTCCATGGCGCGCAGCTCGTCGAATACGCTCAGGCACTCGTCGAAGACCGTGCGCCCGGAGAGCGCGAGGCCGTCCTGCGGCAGGTAGCCGATGCTCATGCCGCGCATACGCTGCATGGTCCCGTAGTCGAGCGAGTCCATGCCGCCCAGAATCTTCATGAGCGTCGATTTGCCCGCGCCGTTCGCGCCCACCAGCGCCGTCTTCTCGTTGGGCGTGATCAGCCAGTCTGCGTTTTCAAAGAGAAGCCGGGGACCGAAGCGCTTACCGGCGCCGGAAATCTGCAGCATAGCTTCATTTTATCGGGAGGCTGGCCGCCGCGGCCGCGCCAGACGGGCGACGCTACGATCGCCGGCCCAGGCGGAGCACGAGACTCGGAGCTGACGGCACCACGAGATCCGCGCCACACGTTACAATCCGATCACGGCCCCTGCTGTGAGGAGAGTGTTGAATCGGCAACATGAGGTTCAAATCATGGGTTCCCGCTGCTTTGCTGGGATGCGCTCTCCCCATGGCGGCACAGGTCAACGCTCCCACTCCGCAATTCGATGCCGGCGACTGCAAGCTCGGCGCGCTGCAGATATGCGTCAAACATGTTGCCCAGGATGAGGCGGGCGTCGTGACCAGCCCGCTGCACTTCCGCGGCGAGGATCTGTTGTGGGTCATTCCGTTTGGCGTGGCCACCGGCGTTGCCGTGCACTACGACACCCGGGCCATCCGCGATCTGGGTGTGCATCCGAATCGCGAGAATGACTTCAACAAATTCTCCGACTACGGCGGACTCTACCTGCCCTTTGCCGCGGCGGGTTTTGGCTACTTCGCCGGAGAAGTGCGCAACGACAGCTACATGACGGAGACCGCGGTGCTCTCTGCCGAGGCCATGGCCGATGCCGGCATTCTCGACGAGGGCCTGAAGTACGCCCTCGACCGCGAGAACCCGATGCTGGACAACGCCCGCGGCGGACTGTGGCCGAAGGGGCCGAAGGGCTGGCCGAACAGTCCGTCTATGCCTTCGGAGCACGCGATGAACGTGTGGGCCTTCGCCCACGTCGTGGCCGGACAATACAACGGCATCGCCACGAATGTACTGGTCTACGGACTGGCCAGCGGCGTTTCCGTTTCACGCGTCCTGGCGCGCCGCCATTTCCCCTCGGACGTGGTGGTCGGCAGCACGCTCGGCTGGATGATCGGCGGCTACGTCCTGCATCATCGCTCCCGCGAGCACGGCCTGCCGGATGTCTCCGCCGTGGACACGCCTCTGGGCCGCGGCATCGGACTCAGCTGGGATCTGAACCGCGGACAATAGACACCGCGATCTGAATAGAAGAAGTATTCTCATTGGCGCGATTGGTGCATGTAGGGGCAAATGGCCAATGAGGGAGTTCTTCCGGCGAGTCAGAGTTCTGCAATCCTATAACGCTTTTTTTCGCGGAAGCGTGAAGCACTTTCAGGAGCGTATCTACAATCGGGTCGATTTACCCGTTGATGTAACTCTTGAGAAAGTATTTGAGAGAATCGATTCGAATAAGGTATTTCTGAAGATTGATATCGAAGGCTGTGAGTATCGAATCATCGAAGACATTGGGCGTTTTGCCGGCAGGATTTCCGGGATGGTGATTGAGTTCCACGACATAGGACCGCTCCGCCTCGTGTTCAATGCTGCGATAGCGCGGCTTCAGAATTTCTTCGAGATTGTCCACCTGCATGCGAATAATTATGGGGGGCTTGCGGCCGACGGCGTCCCCGAGGTCCTCGAGGTGACGTTCGCGAAGAAGCCATTGCAGGGCCCAGCGAAGCGAAGGACCGAGTTGCCGCTTCCAGGAAGCGACGCACCCAATGACGCGCGACGCGCGGATTATAAGATGAGGTTTTGCTTCTAAAAACTCGCGATACCACCGCAGTTGGCAGGATTGTCCTGGCTGGAGCCAGGGGTACGACGCTCCGAACCGTCGAGCGGCGAAATCTCGATTCACCGGACGAATCGGCTTCAATGGTGGACGCGGAAGGAATCGAACCTTCAACCTGTCGATTAAGAGTCGAATGCTCTGCCAATTGAGCTACGCGTCCACGGTTGGCTTGCGGGCGGGATGGCGCTCGGAAACAAGCAGAACTTTGCCGCATCCTGATAGTGCGCCTTTTTCAATATAGCACAGCAAAAGCAGCCGACCGGAGCGGCCTGGAGCTTGCCGCGCCGTGGCCTTTGCGGTGCCGCCAGGCACGGGTTACGCCCTCAGAATGAGTAGGAAAATCCGCCTTCGACGCAGCGCGCCGCCTGCGCGAAATAGAGCGTGCTGCCGTCTTTGGACACGAACGGCCGGTACCCTTCCGCGAAGAGATTGCGCACATCGACGAGCGCCTCAACTCCGTTGGGTATGACCCGCCGGAAGTGGATCGGCTGGCGCAGCAGGAAGCTGAGATAGGCGTCCGGTGCCGCCATCGAGAACGCGTCGACCGGCGTCAGAGAGTGGGGATCCTGCCAGCGGTAGGAGGCCCGCCAGTGCGTGCCCGCTCCCGCCAGCTTGCCGTGCACCGCGGCGCTGACCATGGGCGTCTCGTGGGCGCTCATCGTCCCCAGGGCACTTTCCAGCGGCTCCGAACCCTGCGTCGCGCCGGCCATGCTCAGCGCCTCGCCGACGGCAACGTCGAAGGAGATCCAGGTGCTTCCGTTCACCCGATCTTCCACCTCGCTCATGATGCCGTTCCCGCCGAAATTCTGCCCGGCCGCGCGCAGCAGCCCGCTCGATTCGTCGTAAAGCAGGTCGCCGGTGGTCCAGTCTGCCCCCGAGATGTTTCCCCCGCCGCTGACGATCGGATGGTCCACCCGCTCCCGCCAGGCCGTGATCCTCACGCGCACCGATCCCTGCGCGCGCTCCACCGAAATCTCCTGATGCAGCCCCTGCTCCACAGCCAGCGCGCCGTTCCGCTCAGCCAGCTTGGGTTCCACCGTCGCCTGCCGATCCAGATCCTCCACCTGCTGCAGTCCAGGCGCGGTGGAGACGCGATACGCGAACGACGTATTGCCGCCGTGCACCGCCACTGAAGCAAATGGATGATTGGCCAGCAGCGTGTCGCCCAGGTGGATCGCTTCCGTCTCGTCGCCGAACTCCGCCTGAATCCCTTCGCCAAAACTCAGCGTCTCGCCCGTGCGCATCTCGATGGCCTGCAGCCCCTGCGCATCCGGGCCTCCGGCGATATCGGGCCGGTCTTCGATGGCGGCAACGGTGCGGAAGCTGCGTCCTGTGGCCAGTTGCTGCTCGTAGCCCGCCATCGCATTCAGCGCCGGAACTTCGGCCTGGCTCAGATCGGCGCGAAAGATCATCGCCCGCTCATCGTCTGGCGAGCGCTCCATTTCGAAATCGTTGTGAACCCCGCCATCGCCGAATCCGCTCTCCCCGCCCCGCACCGTCACGCGCGCCTTCAGCTCGGGCGCCGAGCCGTCGCCGTTCGTCACCACCACCAGCGGCCCGTCCTGCAGCAGGCGCAGCAGCGGCCGATTGGCCGACAGCCGCAGCGTCCACGTCCAGTCATCCTTCGGCTCGTCGGCCTGGCGCGGCTTCGCCGGCAGCCACCGGAACGCCTCGTAGAGCGTATCCAGCGTCAGGTTGACCACGATCTTCGACCCGCCCAGCACGCGCAGGTTCTCACGCAGCGTCGGCAGGAAGAGATCCGCAGAGGCTTTGACCTCGTAGACCCCGGGAAGGATCGAATCGATGCGATACCGACCGCGCTCGTCGGTAACCGTCTCCAGTGCGACGGTAAAGTCCGGCCGCAGCAGCTCCACCACCGCGCCGATCTGCGGCACGCCCCGGCTGTCCCGGACCACGCCCGTCAAACTCGTGGACTGTGCGCCAGCCTGCGCTCCTGCCGCGCACAAAATCACTATTGCGGCAAGTAGGGGACCGGAAATGGAAGGACGTCTGATCACTTCTTCAGTTCGTTAAATTTGCTCCCTGGCTCAGCTCCCTTAAATCGATTCGGCCCCGCGACTCTGCTGGCCGCTGGGGCAGTGCCTCCGGTCGAACGTGAACTGCCCGGAAGCTTCCGTCTGTGAGCCTACTCCACCGTAAACGGCGCCGACTGCGCAATCTGCTGGTGCGTCACGTCGTCGTCCACGCTGATCTTAACCATATACTTCCCAGGCTCAAGACTTGCAAGGGGGAGGGTTTTTTCCAGCGTCAGCTGATCGGAGCCGGCGCTCAGTTTCTGCGACTCTTCCTGTGTATCCAGAATCGTCTTGTTCGTCGCAACATTCAGAATCTGATAGTCGATCTTCGCGTTGTTTTCTTTGCTCTTCTGGTCCAGACCCAGATTATAGACCTGCATCCAGAAATTCAGATTCTGATCCCGATGGAAAGTCGCCGGCATGGCCGGATTCGACGTCACCCGGGGCCGCACGTAGGTGTTACTGATAATGAACATCCCCGCGCCGATCTCCTTCGCGGGAACCCGCTCCATCTTGTCCGCCAGGATCAGCGACGACGACGACAGCCGGTCGTCGTCATAACGCGGCACCGTCACCGCCTGCGCCCAGATTCCCACGTGATCCGGATTGTTCCCGTCCTTGATGGCGATGTCAATGCGGTAACGGCCCGGACGCAGCGGCAGAGCCTTCCAGTACAGTGACTCGTTGTTCATCGTCCGCGGCAGCAGCTCCGCCGGCTCTTCCACATACACCGGATCTTCGAAGCTCTGCACCACCCGGTCGGTTATGGTCGACACCCGGCCGATGATGTCCACGTCCCCTTTTGAGACCCCGTCCCTGGTGTTGAACGTGATGTCGCGGTTCTTGATCTGGATGGTGATCGGCACCAGCACCGTGTCGTCCGTGACTTTCACGAAATCGGTGCGAACTTCAAACGGGAAAATCGGCCCCGTCAGCACCTTGTGGCTGGTCAGGTATTCCGCCAGATCCATGTCCTTGAACTTGATCTCCGGCGGCGCCATCAGCTTGGCGTACTGCTCCAGGCGGTCGAATTCCTTTGCCTGGTTGGTGGACGAGTCCGGGCCTGGCCCCAGGTCTTCTAACCCGCCCTTGAAGCGGTCCGCCTTCTTCGCCATGCCCATCTCTTCGTACAGTGTGTCGCCGGCATTCGGCACGTGCAGCAGCGCATCCTTTTCGGAGCGGTCGATGGTCATGTGGTAATCGCCGCACATGCAGGTGTCGACGAATTCGATATCGATGTTTTCTCCGATCCCCTCGATGTACCGGTAATGCCAGACTTCAAACGGGAAAGTCGTCGTTTCGCCGCCTCCCTCGTCCATGGGACGGTCGTAGGGGCCGCCACTGGGATGGGAGTCGGTCGAGTCCGGAGGTCCATAGGCGATGTAGATGTGCCCCCGATCCGTCATCCAGCCCGGCTTGCCCGCCGCAAAATGCTCGTTCGCGTAGGCGATCCGGCGATAGTGCTCTTCGCGGAACTCGTTTTCCGGTGAATCCGGGTTCGGATTCCGCCGCCGCCAGAACTGTTCGATGAACGCGTCCCGCTCTTCGTCGTTGCTCAGACTCAGAAACGCTTTCTTCTCCTGGTCCGTGATGATCCAGCGAACGTCCTCGTTCAGCCACTTCTTATACGTCTCGCTCAATTCCTGATGCAGCTCTTTCTGCTGCTTCAGTCGCTCCTTATCGGAAAGCTGGCGTGTCAGCGGGTTCTGGTCGTCCTGGGACTGCGTGGCGCTGTCCTGCTGGGGGGTGGACTGAGCCTGGACGGCGAGGCTTCCTGCGCCGGCGAGCATTGCGATCAGGAGGGCGGAATAGAGCGGAAATCGATGCCTGCACATACGCGAACCTACTGCTCCTTCGGGGCGTTTCCAATTTTACGGGGGCGCAGCGGGCCTTTCAAGCAATTCCTTTCGAAATTCCCGGCCGCCGCCCTTTCGGCCTCATCTGAGTGAGACTGTTCCGGCTACCAACCTGTTATCATGGCGTGGAAATCTCTTCCGGCAACTCACGGGACGCCGCGGCGGGCGTCCAATCTCTGGCTTCGCACCGGTATCCCAGTTCGCTGCAGCTTTCCGGTTCGTTGATCTGCCGGAGTCGGATGTCGTAGGCCCGGACTGTCCGAATTTACGGAACTGTCGTCGTCGAAAATGCGTAATCGTTCGCGAAGGAATCAACTGCCTTGAAGAAAATTCTGCTCATTATCGGCATTGTCGTGGTTCTTGGCGGGATCGTTGGGCTCACGGTCGTGCGTGCGCAATCCGGCTACACCAAAGTACTCATCGGAACGGTCGGCAAGGAAAACCTCGTCTCCGTGGTGAACGCCACCGGCCAGATCAGGCCCAAGACTTATGTCAATGTGGGCGCGAACGCCATGGGCCGCGTTACCCACTTCTTCGTTGCCGAAGGCGACCATGTGAAGAAGGGCGAGGTGGTGGCCACCATTGAAAACGTGCAGCAACAGGCCAATGTGGCCGCCCAGGAGGCCACCATTGCCGCTGCCCGTACTGACATTGCGTCCTACATTGCCGCTGAGAAGACTGCCCAGGCCAATGTGGATCATGCTCTGGCCGATCTGGAACAAAAGAAGCTCGACTACCAGCGCGCCCAGGCCCTCGTTGCCGCCCAGGTCATGTCGAAGCAGAACTTCGATGCCGCCAAGGCAGCCTACGACCTCGATGTCGCCTCTCTGGAGCAGGCCAAAGCCGGTCTCGCCCAGGCAAAAGCCAATACCGCCTCGGCGCGCGGCCATCTCGCCACCCAGCAGGCTGACCTCAAGGTCAATGAGGATCTTCTCAGCCGCACCATCGCAGTCGCCCCCTTCGACGGCATCGTGACCAACGAGCCGGTGCGCCAGGGCGAGATGGTCGTGCAGGGCATTCAGAACACCGAGGGCTCCACCCTCATGACCCTCGCCGATATGTCCGTCATCACCGCGGAAGTCAAGGTCGATGAGACCGACATCGTCAACGTCGCCGACGGCCAGGAAGCGGATGTTACCGTGGATGCGCTGCCCGGCAGGATTTTTAAGGGCCATGTCACCGAAGTCGGCGACCAGGCGCTGCTCCGCTCCACCGGTGTCGCCACCAGCCAGTCCACCAGCGGCGTGGAAGAAGCCAAGGACTTCAAAGTGGTCGTAACGCTGGACCATCCCTCCGATGAACTGCGCCCCGGCCTCTCCTGCACCGCGGCCATCACCACGGCGAGCAAAAACAATGCTCTCGCTATCCCCATCCAGGCGCTGACCCTCCGCGATCCGAAGCATCTGACGGACACCGGCCACATGCAGACCGTGTCCGCCGCCACCAGCAATACCCAGCAGCCCTCGCAGATGGTGCAGGGCGTCTTCGTGGTGCGCCGGGAGAAGGGCAAGGACCGCGTCCACTTCGTGCCCGTCCAGACTGGAATCACCGGAGCAACGGATATCGAGGTCACGAAAGGGCTCGAGCCCGGTGACCGCATCGTCGTCGGAACCTACAGGATTCTCCGCGACCTGAAAGAGGGAGCTCTCGTGAAACAGGATTCCTCGCTCGCTGCACCGGTCACCGAGAATTCGTCATCCACATAACAATGCGGCCGCGCGGCCTCTGGCCAGGCGGGACGCTAAGCACCGGGATCCTGCACCGCGCGTATCACGGCACTTTGGCAACAGGGCACTATGGCAACAGGAGTCGCAATGGCGGCAGAAACAACAATCGAAGCGGAGCGGGCGACCGCCCCCAACGCACCCCAGGGCGACATCATCGTCGTCGAGGATCTCTGGAAGACCTATGACATGGGTTCGGAGCAGCAGGTCCAGGCCCTGCAGGGTATTTCCCTGCGCATCCGCCGCAACGAATATGTGGCCATCATGGGCCCATCCGGCTCCGGCAAGTCGACGCTGATGAATCTGATCGGCTGCCTTGACACCCCGTCCAGCGGCAAATACTGGCTCAATGGCCACCTGGTGAGCGAGCTCAACGACGACGAGCTGGCCCGCATCCGCAACAAGGAAATCGGCTTTGTCTTCCAGACCTTCAATTTGCTGGCTCGGGCCACGGCGCTGCACAACGTCGAGCTGCCGCTCATCTACAACGGCACTCCAGCGGCCGAGCGCGATGCTCGCGCTAAAAGCGCGCTGGGGGCCGTTGGCCTCGAAGCGCGCATGCTCCACAAACCCAACGAGCTCTCCGGCGGTCAGCGCCAGCGTGTCGCCATCGCCCGCGCCCTGGTCAACAATCCGTCCATCATCCTCGCTGACGAGCCCACCGGCAACCTCGATTCGAAAACCGGTGAGGAGATCATGGCCCTGTTCGACGATCTCCATGCGAAAGGCAACACCATCGTCCTCGTAACCCACGAGCCGGACATCGCCGAATACGCGCATCGCGTCGTGCACATCCGCGACGGCAAAATCTTCTCCGATCAGCCTTCCTCGCGCGCGCACACTTCCTGAGCCATAGCCGATACCGAACAAAAAAAGGGCAGGCTCACAGCCTGCCCTTCGATCGTTCCGTGGTGTTTGCACTCTACTCGTGAGGCTTTTCTTCTTTAGGCTTCGCCTCCGGCGCCGGATGAGCTGCAGGCTTGGGTCTGGCTGCCGGCGCGGGATGCGCCGCTGGACGGCTCTGCGGCCTTGCTGCCGGTCGTGCCGCTGGGCGGCTTTCCGGATGCGGCGTTGCAGCCGGACGCGCAGCAGAACGGCTCTCCGGGTGCGGCGTTGCGGCCGCCGGATGCCGAGCAGGTGCCGCGTGCGGCGTTGCAGCCGGTCGCGCGGCCGGACGGCTCTCCGGGCGCGGCGTTGCAGCCGCGTGCGGAGTAGCAGCCGGATGCGCTGCAGGACGGCTCTCCGGATGCGGCCTTGCCGCCGGACGTTCAGCCGACTCCGGACGGCTCCCCGGACGAGGCGTCGATTCGGTCCGCGCCATCGTTGTCGGGTGGCTCTCTTCCGTTCGAGCAGCGGGGTGGCTCTCCGCCCTGGCATGAGTCGTGGCCTTCGGACGGCTTACCTCAGGACGCGCGGCCATCTCAGGACGTTTCTCCGCCGGACGCGCGGCCGTCTCAGGACGTTTCTCCGCCGGACGCGCTTCCTTGCGAGGAGTCGTCGCGGCGCGGCTGGTCGTAGTTGCGCGGGGAGCAGTCTCGCGGCGAGCCTCAGTCCTGGGCCGCGCTGCTTCCGGATGGCCATTCTCCGCCGTGCGATTCGCCGGACGAGCGCCCGGTCGGTTCTCGGCCGTGCGGTTATTGGCCGGACGCTTGGCTGCGGGACGGCTTTCTTCGCGCGCCGGAGCTGCTGCCGGATGCGCGCTCACCCTCTCCAGCGCCGCATGCTGAGGATGCCCGTGGTTGACCGTATACCGCGCCTGCGGGTCTCTCGCCGCCGTAGTCCGCTGCTCCCTTTGCGCCGCCGTTGGCGGGTAGTGGTGCTGGTGCATGGCCGCTTGTTCCTGCGGAGTGGGCCGCGCGGTCACACCGCCGGGGCCGTTAAAGCTCGCGTGGCTCACCGTCACGTTCCGAATCACGGTGCGATCGACGTAGGTGTTGTGAATCACGGTGGTGTTCACGTTCACGACCGCGGTGTTGTAGCGGAAGACGTTTCCGGCCCACATGCCGCCCACGAACCCCACTCCCGTATAGCCGAAGCCGTAATCTACGCCGCCATAAAAGCCCACCTGCGGTCCCCAGTAGCCCTCAGACCATCCGTAGACCCCGTTGTTCCAGCCCCAGTAACCAGGCGTCCACAGCAGTCCCGGCTCCGGTGGCGCGACCCAAACTCCGTCCACCCAGTAGTAGCCTGTGTCCTCGCTCCATGCCCAGTAGCCGGGTTGCCAGAGGTAGCCCTCCACCGGACACGGCGGCTGCACATAGACCGGCAGCACCGGCGGCGCTGTGTGCACGGTGATGGAAAATCCAACGCTGATCTGTGCCGGCGCAGCGGCCGGTACAAGGCACAGCAGCAGGGCGGGCAGCAAATACCCGAATTTCAGAAAAGCTCTCATGTCAAACTCCGTCGTGGGTTATGCCCGCTTTCGAACGCGGCGTCTCGTCGCGCCATTCGGGCTACGAAAACCTACGATGCCAATCCGTCCTTCGGCGGATAGCGACATGGTCTGTTTTCTTTGGTTTTTCCGTAAGCCAAACAAAATTCGCATTCATTCGTAAATCCCTGCTTGCCCGCACGGCAGCCATTCCGGCTCGTCCCCGGCAACGGGACGGGCTCGCGACGCATCGTGACGCTGCCTTTCAACTTCTTCACCTTCCCGCCGATAACAGAGACAGCGGCACAGGGACGAGGCCATGGATCTGACACAGGCGGAAACAGCAAATCCCCTGAATTGGGGTGGGAGAACAGGACCCGGTTTCGACCTGGAGTTGCTGAAGCCGGACGCTCTCTCGCCGGAGGCCTGGATGCTGGGTCCGATGGTGGGCCGCAGCCTCGCCATGCAGCACCTCTTTGCACGAATGCGCTGCACTGCCCCGCATTTCCGCGTCGCCGCCGTCGAAGGCGAGCCCGGGACCGGCAAGCTGTTCGCAGCCTGCACCCTGCATCGTCTGGGAACCGCCTCCGCGGGCCCTTTCGCTCCGCACATGGCCGTCGACTTTGTCGAGAACGCTCAACCCATCTGGCGCGAGGCCCGAGGCGGTCTCCTCTACCTCTCGCGCGTCGATGAGCTCACCGCCGACCAGCAGCGCCAGCTGCGCGGCATCCTCGAGCGCGCGGCCCACGAACGCATGCGGATTCATGCGGCCTCCGGCCCGCTCCAGCTGGTCGTCGCCGCCCTGAAGCCCCTCCGCGCCCTCGCTGCCGCCGGCGGCTTTCGCTCCGATCTCGCCAGCCATCTCACAGCCATACGTTTCTCTCTTCCGCCGCTGCGCGAGCGCCGCGACGACATTCCGCTCCTCGCCGAGTTGTTTCTGCGGCGCTGGAGCGAACAGCACGGCAAACCGCTGCGCGGCTTTGGACCCGGAACCATGGCCCGTCTCCTGGCCCACGCCTGGCCCGGCAATGTGCGCGAACTGGAATCCGTCATCAGTACCGCCGCCCTCGAAGCCACCGGCCAGTGGATTCGTCCCATCGACGTTCCCCGGTTGGAGTGGTCCGCGCCCGCTGCCCCGCCCGCGCCCGCGGACTACACGGGCGATGACCCGAACCTGGACCGCGCGATCATGCGTCATGTGGCCCGCATTCTCGCCCGCGCCAACGGCAACAAAGTCCGCGCTTCCCGCATGCTCGGCATCAGTCGCTCCACGCTGTACCGAATGATGGAAGGCGGCTCGGTCGCTTCTGATCCCAGCGAGTCCGCGCAACCCTGACGCTCCCTCCCGCTCCCTCCTGGCCGGCAGTATCTGCTGACCCATCGGCGGTGCATGCGCCATTCGGCCCGCCCGGCTGCGCAACGCAACGCACCGCCCAGCCCCTGCGCATCGGAATCCCTCGCTCGGCGCGCCGCCTGGATCGGTTCGCGTTGTCCCGTTTCCCGTGCCTGCCAGGAACAACCGCCCCCGCCGGGGACCGCATCGAAGTTTTCGAGTTTTTCCCGGGCTTCGGGCACGCCCCACGAAGCCCGTCGTGGAGAGCAGAAAGGTGAACAGCAAGATTGCAGCAGCCGGGACGCGAACGCCCCTCGCGTCCCCATCCGGCATCCCTGCCTTCGCCAACGACCATTCGCCGTTGCGCCGGCTGAACTCCGGCATCGCCGGGCTCGACGACATACTCCATGGCGGCTTCCCCCAGGGTCACCTGTACCTCATCGAGGGCGATCCCGGAACCGGCAAGACCACCATGGCGCTGCAGTTTCTTCTCGAGGGCATCCGCAACGGCGAGCGCGTTCTTTACGTCACGCTCTCTGAATCCCACACCGAGCTGAATCAGGTGGCTCGGTCGCATGGCTGGCCCACCGAGAATCTGGAGATCTTCGAGATGATCCCTCCGGACGACGACCTCACGCCGGAGTCGCAATACACCGTCTTTCATCCCTCGGAGGTCGAGCTGGCCGACACCATTGCCTCCATTCTGAAAAAGGTCGACGAGATCAAACCGCAGCGCCTCATCTTCGACTCGCTCGCCGAGCTGCGCATGCTCGCCCGCGATCCGCTGAAGTATCGGCGCCAGATTCTGGCCCTCAAGCGCCAGGTCTCCGGCGGCAACATCACCGTGCTCCTGCTCGACGACCGCACCTCGGCGGGCAGCGACGATCTGCAGCTGCAAAGCATCGCGCATGGCGTCATCGTGATGCAGGGCGTGGGACGCGACTACGGCATCCGCCGCCGCCGCATCGAGATCCACAAGCTGCGCGGCTCGCCGTTTCGCGAGGGCTATCACGACTACATCATCCGCACCGGCGGCCTGCACATCTTCCCGCGTCTCATCGCCGCCGAGCACCGGCCCGGCTTTGAGCGCAGGTCGGTCCCCAGCGGCCTGCGGGAGCTCGACGACCTGCTGAACGGCGGCATCGACTGCGGCACCAGCACCCTCCTCACCGGACCGGCCGGCTGCGGCAAATCGACCGTCGCCTTCCACTATGCCTGTTCGGCTGCTCTCCGCGGCGAAAAGGCCGCCATCTTCACCTTCGATGAATCGCTGGCCACCCTCCTCGACCGCGCCCGCGGCCTCGGCATGAATCCCGATCCCCTAATCGACGCCGGCAGGCTGCAGGTACAGCAGGTGGACCCCGCGGAGCTGTCGCCCGGCGAATTCATCGCGCAGATTCGCCACCTGGTGGACGGTCAGGATCTGCGCGTACTGGTCATCGACAGCATGAACGGTCTGCTCAATGCCATGCCCCACGAACAGTACCTCGCCCTGCAGTTGCATGAGCTGTTCGCCTATCTGGGACAACAGGGCATTGCCAGCATCGTCACGCTCGCTCAGGCAGGTGTCATCGGCGCCGCCATGCATTCTCCCGTTGACGTCAGTTATTTGGCCGATACCATCCTCCTCTTCCGGTACTTCGAACGCGAGGGCGAGCTCCGGCAGGCCATTTCCGTTGTCAAGAAGCGTACTGGCGCCCATGAGCGCACCATCCGCGAACTCTTCATGGAACACGGCACCGTGAGGGTAGGCAATCCTCTCAGGCAGTTTGAGGGCGTGCTCACCGGTGTGTCGAGGCTCATCGCAAGTTCAGCGGCTCAGGAGGCTGTCCCTGTTTCCGGAGACTAAAGCACCAGGCCACGACAATCGGACGATCGTTCTGGCGCCCACCGGGAAAGACAGCCTGCTGATCGCCAGCGTGCTCGATCGACGCTTCGCGCCCTGCTGCGTCGCCGATTCGGTGACCGCATTGTGTGGGCAGATCGATCAGGGCGCGGGCGCGGCCATCATCGCTGAAGAGGCGCTCACTGCGCGAGCCATCGTCGCTTTGCACGAAGCGATGGAACGGCAGCCACCCTGGTCGGATTTTCCCCTCATCCTGCTGACCGTCGGCGGCCGCGTCACCGTGCAGAGCGAGCGCCTCCGCGAGTTGCGCCGGCCCCTGGGCAACATCTTCCTGCTCGAGCGCCCCATTCGCCCCGAAACGCTCCTCAGCACCCTCGAAACCGCTCTGCGCGGGCGCCAGCGGCAATATCAGATCCGCGACCAGATGCATCAGTATGCCCGCGCTCAGGAGGCTTTGCGCCGCTCCGAGAAGCTCGCCGTCACCGGGCGCCTTGCCGCCAGCATCGCCCACGAGATCAATAATCCCCTCGAGGCCGTCACCAATCTCCTCTATCTCCTCCGCCGTTGTTCCGACGCCAATCTGGCGCGTCGCTACCTTAACGAAGCCGAGCAGGAGCTGGCGCGTGTGGCTGAGATTACCAAACAGACCCTCCGCTTTTATCGCGAGCCCAACCATCCGGTCGACACCGACGTAGCCGCCGTCCTGCGCTCCGTGCTCGTGCTCTATAACTCGCGGCTTGGCGCTGCCGGCATTGCCGTCCATCCTGAAATCGAAGCGGGCTCCTCCACAGTCCTCGCCAGTCCCGGCGAGCTGCGCCAGGTCATCGCCAACATCGTCGGCAACGCTATTGACGCCATGCGCCGCGGCGGACGCCTGCGCATTCGTGTGTCCACGTCCACGTTCGGCGGCGCCGATCGCGTCCGCCTCACCATCGCCGACACCGGCTCCGGCATTCCCCTCTCGCTGCTGCCCGCAATCTTTGAGCCCTTCGTCACCACCAAAGGCGAAACCGGCACCGGCCTCGGCTTATGGGTCACCGGCGAAATCATCCGCCGTAACGGCTGGACCATCCGCGTCCGCACCCATTGCGGCCCCCGCCAGACCGGCACAGCCTTTTCCATCACCATGCCTTTGCGCAGCGTCCGCCAGCGGGCCCGCGTCGAAGAGGCCGTCGCCTGATCCCGGCCCACCAGACCAGCCCGCCCTCCCCGCCCATCGTTCCGCAGTACAGTACTTCCATGAAGAAATACACCTTCACCGCGAAGATCCACCCAGCCGGCGAAGGCGGCGCCTGCGTCCTCTTCCCTTACGACGTTGAACGCGAATTCGGCACCCGCGGCAAAGTTCCCGTCCGCGCCACCTTCGACGGCGTCCCTTACACCGGCTCCCTCATCAAATACGGGTCGCCGCAGCACATGCTCGGCCTTCTCAAGTCGATCCGTGAACAAATCCGCAAAGGCCCCGGAGACTCCGTCGCAGTCGTCCTCTGGAAGGACGAAGCCGAACGCACCGTCGAGATCCCCCCTGACCTCGCAAAGCTCCTTGAGAAGGAAGGTCTCCTGCCCGTCTTTGAAAAACTCAGCTACACCCACCGCAAAGAGTACTGCCGCTGGATCACCGAGGCGAAAAAGGAAGAGACCCGCGCCAAACGCCTCCACAAAGCCGTGGACATGCTCCGCGCCGGCGTCAAAACCCCCGGCTGACCTGGTTGGCAGGGCCATTCGCCACGGGAGGACGATGCGCCCTGAGCCGAAGAGCCTGGCGTTTCCTCGCACGCATGCGCGTCCCTGCGCTCCACACCCCGCACCCTGTACCCTGTCCGCATGCTCCGCGCTCTGTCGCAATTCCTTCCTGTGCTCTCCTGCATAGGTCTCTGCGGCGCGGTCTCTCAGGGCCAGTCGCATTGGGTTTACCCCGGCCCGAATGGAAAACTGATCTACACGAGAACCCGCCGCGGAGATCGCATTCCCGATTTCTCCAGCGCCGGCTATCGCGGAGGAGGAGTGGCGCTGCCGCAGGTGCCGGCGCGGGTGACGGTGACGCCGGATGGCGCGGCCGATGATACCCCCCTGATTCAGGAAGCCCTGGACAAAGTGGCCCGGATGGCGCCTGACTCTCGGGGCGAGCGGGGTGCTGTCCAACTCTCTCGAGGGACCTATCCGCTGGTGGGCACGTTGGTAATCCACGCCTCCGGTGTCGTCCTGCGCGGCACGGCCGCAGTGGGGCCCAATGCATCGATCCTCGAGATGACCGGCGCGCCCCATCTCGCCATTTCCATCCTGGGTGAGTTCCACCAGCGCGCAGTGGCTCCGGCAACCTGGATCGTGGATCGCTATGTTCCCGCGGGTGCCTCGACGATCCACATAGCGGACGCCTCCCGCATCCACGCCGGCGACTGTCTCGAGATCGTCAAGCCCGTCACCCCCGCCTGGGTGCACTTCATGGGCATGGATCAGCTGGTGCGGAATGGGAAACCTGAAACATGGGTGAAGAACAATATTCGCGTCCTGCGGCGCGTCGCCTCGGTCGAAGGCAACGCGGTGCGCCTGCAGGTGCCGCTCACCGATTCCTTCGACGCTCGCTTTTACTCCGTCCGGCAAGCCGAAGTCACGCCCGTGCAGATCACCGGGCGCATCGCCGGCGTGGGGGTGGAAAACCTGCTGATTCTGGCTCCCGATCGCAGCATCGCGTACCGGGTTGATGCCGAGTTCGATGGAATCGATATGGACAACGTGGTCGACTCCTGGCTGCGCTATGTGGCCTTTGTCGACACCACTGACTCCGTCCGCATCGATCAGCATGCCGAACGTCTCACCATTTTCGGCGTCGACGTCCGGCAGCATTCTATTGTGACCAGCCACGCGCAGCCCTTCGATTTTCGCGTAAGCGGATCGCAGATCCTGCTCGATCGCTGCACCGGCCAGGGAGACCGCGTGACCTATGTCGGCACGCAATCGCGGTCCGAAGGTCCGGTCGTTGTCCTGCACTGCCGATTCCTCGGTGGCGGCCGGATAGAGGGACACCAGCGCTGGTCCACGGCTCTGCTGGTCGATGGATGCGAAGTGCCGGACGGCGATCTCGCTTTGAGGAACCGCGGTGCAATGGGCAGCGGCCACGGCTGGACGCTTGGCTGGTCGGTCCTCTGGAACAACACCGCCAGCACCATCACGGTGCAGAATCCTCCCGGCGCCCTGAACTGGTCGATTGGCGATGTGGGTTTTCAGGAGGATGCGCCGATGCCCGTTTCCGACTCGCCCGAGGGTCCGCCGTTGCCGCGTGGCGTGATCGAGTCCTCCGGGCGTCCTGTTAAACCCGCCAGTTTGTATCTGGAACAGTTACAAGAAAGACTGGGCGCAGCCGCCGTAGCCGCGATCGGCTACTGATTAAGCAGCCCCGGCATCCTGGGAACCCCTGTATTCTGTCCCCTGCCATGAAACTCCGCGCCCTGCCGCTTCTCGCCGCCATAGCCGTCAGCACCTTCCCTGCCTGCAGCGTAGTTCCTGCGGTCGCGCAAAACC
>Ga0335073_10005196_pt1 | contig 18273 bp, 14 predicted proteins | sample Lox_Sample_22_FD_207093 | JGI IMG/M metagenome (GOLD analysis project Ga0335073, IMG submission 207093) | Soil microbial communities from Loxahatchee National Wildlife Refuge, Florida, United States - Lox_Sample_2.2 | ecosystem: Environmental > Terrestrial > Soil > Wetlands | place: USA... | reverse complement strand
GATCGCCAATTTCACAAAAAAACGCAGGGGAGATGAGACTCAATTCCTAAAACGAGCTATGCAAAAAACTACCTGAAGCGAAGCATAACAACAGACCCACTTAACAAAACCATGAACAGTTGTATCATTGAAGTTGATACATATAATTCAACGATATTATTCGCTTTAGGCCCTAGAATCAACCATTCAGACTGGGGGAGAGAAAATCTCGCTGACATTCGATGAGAGTAGTGAAAGAGAAGCATGTTGATTCCCATGCTCATCCACAAGAGCAGTGAAAAGACATCCTTCGACAACACCGTCTACTATCCCGTCTCTTCGAATATCTACCCAAATAGTCTCCACATATTCCCACTCACCGGGGACATTCGTTGGAATTCTCCTACAGCCATGACCAGTAATATAACACTCTGTGAATCCAACGTCACTCTCGTGATATAAACGTTGACACAAATATGAGTCTGGAGCTTCAACTTGCTTTCGGAGAGAATATGCATATGGAGGTTTGTCGATAGTATACGTGCAAAGCCGAGTTCCAATTGTTTGAGGAAGTTCCTTTGGAAGTTCTTCTGCACTGCTAGAATCGAGAATGAGTAGCCATCTATATCCAATCCAAGCTATTTCACTGACTCCAGCAGGTAATTGACTAAGTACTTCAACTCGTTTCGAGAAGGGCGGAACGACCCATAATGGATACTCTTTCTCGTTCCCCATTTGCATGTGCGGCGGACCCAAACATCTTTGACCGATGTAATCTCCCACTGAAGCTTGGTTAGTTGTCAGTAGACAGGGTAGGCCTCCAATCGAAGGAGGGTGTGTTGCAGGGACAGTCTGGCAAACGATTGTGAGATACGGTGGACTGAAGTTGATCATGAAGGAAGTTGGGAATTGCTTGTAGATTGTTTGGTATTGCTCCCCGGTCGGCTGGTACATTCTATGAGACTCTGGATCAATTAAACTGAATGACAATTCCATTGTTTGTTCGTTAGTAGGCTCAGGAAGAGGAGTTGTGGATGAAGATGAGGTCTGCATTGGTTGGTATCGATGACAAGGCGAGAGAAATCAGCACTACTTTTTGAGCGGAGTTTGAGGCTGGCGCCCGGTGTCAGGTTTGGATTTGCATCGGTTGATCAGCCGAGCCAAGCTTTGATTTCAGCATCGTCTTGAAATGTCATGAATACTGTGTCTAGTCGCTGTATATCTTCGATACGGCATCAACTACGAATATCCCAATCTCTGTGCAGTCTTCGGGTTGTGAAGCTCATCAATCCAAATGTCCAATTGATACCACCGGTTCGCTTGGTGTCAAGTCAAGCATCACCGCTCTCCGGGATCAACCTCCGAAATGCAGGTCTCCGTCGAAACAGAACTTCTGCCTACTATGCTGTAGCAGTCCTCCTAGGCTTCCTCGGTCTCACATACGCCGCAGTCCCAGTCTACCGCATCGTCTGTCAAAAAACAGGGTTTGGCGGAACGCCGATGACAGATTCCTCGAAATTCACCGCAGAACATATGGTCCCTGTTCCCACTGCTACGGGACGACGGATCAAAGTCTCGTTTAGCGCTAGTACGAGCGATACACTACCCTGGAGCTTTAGACCGTTGCAGAGGGAGATTTCGTTGTTACCGGGTGAGACTGCTTTGGCGTTTTATAAGGCGAAGAACAAGAGTGATCAGGATATTATTGGGATTGCTACGTATAATGTATTTTCCATTTGAAGGGGATGTTGATGGATAGGTTAATCCACCTCAGGTGGCGCCGTATTTCAATAAGATTCAATGTTTCTGTTTTGAAGAACAGAAGTTGGCGGCTGGGGAGGAGGTAATGTCTTACGGTGCGTGCGCTGACGAGTAGGTTGATATGCCGGTATTCTTCTTTCTGGATAACGATTTTGTGGATGATCCGTTGATGAAGAGGATTGATAGCATTGTTCTATCATATACATTTTTCAAGGCACGTTACGACAAGGAAGGTCATCTAGTCCCAGTGCCAGCTGCATAACCCAAAAGAATAGAAGATGTGATAAGTATTAATTACCAAATGCTTGATTCCTCCAACCCCGTTGCCTAGTCCAAATGTTCAATCCAAACTTACTTCCATTAAGTACCGGTGTCCCAGCATGTAAAGTATGCATATCAACTTCCCCATTAATCTCCAAATTATACCAAAACACCGCTCTTCCAACTTTTGGTCTGACTTCTACAGCGGCTTGCGACTTTCCCTTGTCATCACGACATTTCAAAAGCTTACACCATTCGCGTCCCTTTGGTCTTTCTAGTCGTGGAAATATCGTTGTGCCGCCGCGACATTCCGCCCTGAGATATACAAAGTAGGAAGTCAATCTGTTCCCAGACTTGGCGATCGATGGAACGTGAGCTGGTAACCAATCGTAATGTTCTCGAAATTGGCCGTTGTCAGTGTACTTTACAACTTGTAATGGTTCCATGTTTTCTATAGGTGGGAATCCTTGAAAGGCACGGGCTCGTTGTTCAATGCAGTTTACGACGATATCGGTATCCGTGATGTTGGATGGGATGTTGAGATAGGCACTCCATGAATCACGTTGCTTTTTGGTACTTTTGAAACCTTGTACTACTTCGGATTTTCCAAAGAGGGGTTCACTAAAGTCAGCTGTTGGCGTAGGGCGGGAGTACGCTGTTTTGATGAGGAACTCGGCTTCAACGGGAGTTACAAAGTTTTCGATTATGAGTAGTTGAGGCGATCTTGAGAGGATTGAGATTGAACCGAATTTGTGATCTGGACAGCCTTTGCGGTATGCAGCTGCGATTGTGTCGATTGTTAGCTCGTTCGGAGAGGTCTTGAGCCACAGGCTGGAGTATTGCAGGAAGGGTCCAAGTGTAGAGTGCAGGTGCCCATCGAATTCAGGATACAGGTAGAAACTCACAGCTATTAGGGCAGAGACTATCCCAAAGATGTTCAGATACAGTCTTAGGCCCATTGTCGTAAGGGAGAGGAACGAGGAGAAGAAGGGCACCAGACATGAAATCGCAAAGGTCCGCCAATCATATCGAACGCACGCGCACGTGAAATGCGATCAGAAAAGGGGTATAGTATAATGCATCAGTTATTCTTGAAAGGGTTCAGTTTGCATTGGTGGGAAGAATTTGTATTCTAGCTTTAACTAGGTCTTACTGAATCCTTCAAACTCCAAAGTAACTGTCGAAATCCTTTCCGCCACCGGTGCTGCGTTGGAGGGAGATGGTGAGATGAAGACGATCAATCAAATCGTGGCGGACAGATCCCGATCTCAATCGTTCGTCACATGAATTTCATCAGATTTCGCTCGTCGTTCGAATGCAGTCCTTCAACCACCGATTCCCAGACTGACAAACCACCACCGCTTCAATGATACCGGAGGAACCAGACTGCAACTTTGCTGATATTCCTGTCGTCTATCGCGTAGGTAATCCTCATCACAATGCTGCCTTCGTTCTTCGTCAACGGGCACAACAACTTGACAATCTCATTTACGCCTTGAAACAATACATTCATTTTATCCGCAAGGGATATCAAGTTTCTGCTTTCAAGGCCAAAGATGCAAGGAAACATATCCTCTTCACCAACGATAAGTTTCTTGCGAAAGATGGGTCACGCTTGCTTTTGGAACAACTTATTGCCTCGGATCGGAAAATGGAGGATTTGATGGCAGAGTCTGTTCAGACTTACCTCCCTCAAACTGTGCGAGAATTATCCATAGAGCTGCGTGAAGTCGAGCAAATCTTGTCGAAAGGAAGACTAGGGAAGGCACATAAGCAACGAGAGGAGAATGTGGAAGAAACAGCATCGAAACTGAATGAACTCATTGCGAAGCTGGAAATTGCATGCGTCGTTCCAGAGGCACCATCGCCTTATTCAGATCCAGTCATTCTGTGGGGAGCCACCCAGGTCAAAATGGCTGAGTACCTGGCAAGGGAGAACAATTACAAGAATCTATGTCTCGCTGAACAGGATGCTTTGCTGCAGTTGGAGGGGAAACTGTTTAAAATTCTGGAACAAATCCCCATCAAACATGGCGAATTCGTAACGGCATTGATGGAAAAGTACAACGATTGTTTGGGTGAGGAGAAACGAGTTGAAGACTTGGCGGACTGGGGAGTATTTGAGACTGAATACAAAGACACGTCCCTGCAACAGATTGCACCTCTTGTTCTTTCACAAGATAACCATCCGTCGGATGAGTTTTTCAATTGTTTCGAAGTCTTTCGCATTGAAAACCTCGAGATCTATCATACAGTTTCAACTCCTCCACATAACAAGTTACCACGTGCAAGCACCATATTGGGACTTGGCAAAGACTACGCAGTACGAGGTTCCTGGTCGATATCCGCAGCCGGCTATTTCACTGAATTCGATGATAAACAACACAAGGCATTAAGTATTTTCGATCTTTCGATTTGCAAACTTGGACTTCTGGTTCCAGATGAAGCGATGTTATGGGGATATTTCACTTTGCAAGGGAGGAAGAGTCATGATCCGGCGGACAAGAAAAAGGAGGGACGAAAGAAGGATTACAAGTTCAGAGCGTCATGGAGGGATGCTCAGGAAGTGTATAATAGGTTGCGTGGTTATTGTGAGGCTGCAGACTAGAGGAACCATCTGGCGGAGGATATACATGACTGTAACTGCTATAAGTTACAGGTTGCACTAGGATAGGCCGGAGTATAATAGGACACCGACTTGGCGAAGGTGTAACTCTATATACACCTTCCCATCTCCAACAGCCTCCAACTCTAATCTCAAACGTGAATTCCCGAATGCTGAACCTTCAAGTCATACCTGCCAATTGCTTCCCAACCTCTCCCGTGCCTCTTGTATCTTCAGCCCCAAATCGGCTAATGTTGACTCTTTTCCCAACGCCTCGACAACAAACAGCGGAAGATCCTCGCGTAGATTGACGGGGTCCCTGGAACGCTCCTCCGCGGGACACTTGGAAAAAAGGTACCGCAAAACGCGTTTCATGTCTTGGAGATCTTTGTCGACCTCCACTTGGGAAAGGGTAATTGACGATCCAAGATCGATCAGACGCAATGTCAAATCATCTGCCATGATAATGTTCTGCACATGAATATCGTTGTGCATGATGCCGTGACTGTGGAGGTGACTGACTGCATCAAAAATTTCCAGTGCCCAGTCTAAGACTTGTTCAATCGATTGCCGAGGATGGGTCCGAAGGTATCGTTCTAAATCGCCATGGTTGTGGTATGCATAGATGCAACCAATGACCAAACCGTCAGGGGAGACAGTGACTGCCTCTGGTGGCTCGATTATGTTGCGGTGCGGTTCAAGCGAGAGGAGAGTACGAATCTCGTTGTACAGATTTGTTACAGATGGTGGGGGATAGTGATTGGAGAGCTCCGTCCATGGAAAAAGGGAATTATCGAGAGAATGGAGAATTTTGAAGAACTTGTTTCCGGACGCGAATTGTCCACTAGGGTATTCTCCTATAGATGTAACTGACATGACTGTGATAGAATACAGGCGGGAATTCCGAACGTCAGAGGAGTGGACGATGCGCGGTGTTTGGCGGGGGACGGAGGGGAAAACTTGCGAAGGTGGTAGGAGATATCTAACGAACTCGGTATCGTGCTTAACTGCGACGGCGAAAGATGCAAAATCGGCGGCATCATTAGCCCGAACGTGGATGTAAGATAATGGATGGACCAACTCGGACGAGCTTTCGAGGGCAGTTTCCAGTAATTTTTCGATATTTGCGAGAAGAACGCACTTTGTGGATGCAGGGTCTTTGGTTGAAACGACCATCAGTATTTCGCGGTCCGGAGGAGTAAACACTGTAGCGCAAAATTGAGTACTCGATTTAAACACATCGATAATAGGCTCACGGAGTATTGACGGCAGGGCCATCGTTCGTTGTTTGATGGGACTTGGGATTCAGGCACAATGATCGACATTTGATAATGAAGAGGTGAAGAGCAGCAATAGCGCCATTGGAGGCTAACGAATTCCGGAGAAATTATTGTCCGAAATCGGCGCTGAGGCTTCTCGAATAGTGAGATCACTGCCAGGAGATGATAGTGTTCGATAGATCTGAAGACTTTGGATTCCCGAAGTGAAATTTAATACTTTATTCGACCGAGAAAACATTTCAAGCTACTCGCTCTTGAGATCTCTCACCATGTACCAAAGTAAGCAACTTGTCGCATTCTACAACACTTTTATCACAAAGAAATGACTCCATGATTCCGGCTGCCCGAACCATCATCCTACTTCCCGTAGGTGCCCCTAGCTCCTCGCCCAAAACTTGCGCACCTCGGGCAACCGCGAAAATATAATGGACGATGAAAACCAATTGGGTGTCATTTTCCAAGTAGTCATCACCAAAGTATTGACGAAACTTTGAGTCTAGCTCTGATCTAAGAGCGCGAAGAAGATCGAGACATCGAAGATGAAGAGAGAAGTAATCAAGACGGAGTGCATATTTCTCTGCTGAGATGGCGGATAACAAAGCTTCGACGAGTTGCAAAGTTGACAATTTGTGATTTTTCGCCCATTGTCGCTGTAAAATGCTTTCCGGTGCTCCTTTCTCCACACTAATAATCCCACCTTGATCTGACAACGAGATCTTCTCATCTTCGACGAGTTTTTCAACCGTGTCCAATGTCAACTTCAAATCTCCGTGTCCCAAATATCGCGCTTTCAACACTTCCGTGATAGGAGAATTCTCGCGAAGTCCCTTAGGGCCCTTTTTCGAGAGAACGAGTCCTCCTCTTCTGCGACTTTGAGCGAAATTAAGGGCAGATCCACCGAGCATAATGCTCATCGCTTTCAAGGATTCTTCGGGCGTTTGAGGTGCTCGTCCTGCGAAAATTTGTTCTGGGGTGTGAATCTTGAGAATTAATTCCATATCTGGCCAAATGTCTTTCATGTATCCGCCGACTCGGCACGCATGGTAAAGATGGGCGACGTACATGATGGAACCCCATGCGAGTGCTAGGATGATGCCAGATTCTTGGAGTCGCATATGAAGATAGAATTGAAGTAATCCACATCCCAGGGGGTGAAATCGAAGGAGAGCGAAGGGTGACCCCATGGGAGGAAGAGGACCTTGTCGGCCATACATCTTTTGCTTTGTGATGCCTATGGAATCTTTTGCAATGCAGTCGTCGATGAATTTCCTAATGTTCTTGACAATTGCCTCATTGTTAGATGGCCAATTGGTAAAAATCTGACTGTTGGCCAAATACACATCCAGTGAATTGGAAGCCTGCAATCCCGCATATTGTAAGTCTTTGAGACCTCGTGTGACGTCGGTTCGAAGGATATGATGAATGTCGATATAGATCTGAGCAGAAAAGGTCAACCATATCGAGATGGACTTGGTTCGACACATGTCCCGAAATCCGATGGTCAATTGGTCGAAAAGTTTCAAGTCATCCCTTGTGAAAGCCAGGACGCAAAATTCGGGAAGGTTCTCGAGGAGAATGAGACGATCTTCGTGCATTTGCTGTCTGGTAGTGAGGTTGTTTCTGTCTTTGAGTGGATCGTAGGTGCCGAAATAACCAGGTTTATATGATGGCAAATGATCTGGTTGAATGACATTGCAAAAGGAACAGAGAGTACTGTATATCGGCATGTACACAAACTCTGCAATATCGAGCATGTTGAAGTTGACGACATCGCCGGGCTGTTCGCGATACTCTGGTTTTTCATCGCGCAAAATACACATGAGAGCATAGAAGAAGACGGCGGATTTTTCGTAGTCACTGAGCTTTGGGAAAGTGGAGATGAGATCCTTTTCCGACCGTTGAACCAGTTCAAATGCCGTGTTCGTAGCGATTGAAGCAGATACGAGATCGAGATTCCCTTCCCGATATTCCGTCCAAATCATGGAGAGATACTCCCTCAAGTCTGCAAGGTCGTTGAAAAAACAGAACAAGGCAAAGTAAACTTCTTCGTCCGTGGGCGGAAATTCGTATGTGCTAACCGGCTTAGTTTCGGTGACGAAGTTTTGGTTGCTCGACGTGGTGCCCTGGGGTTCGGTTGTCTCATCCAACGAGAACTCCTCTTCGATGGAGAGTATATTAAACCTATTCGTGGTGCCGGTCAGATGGGCTTTTGCGATATCAGGGTTGGTCAACGGGATAGCGGCTGCAGGTTTGGGGTCTGAGGATGAGAGAGGATCCAAGACAGCGAGAGCGTTTTCGAGAACGTGGATGAAATGGAGATGACCGTCGTTGACTTGGTTTTGTTTGACTTTTTTCTTGGCTTGAAACCAATCTGCACAGCGTTTCCTGAGCGAGATGGTAAGGCGGAGTGAGTGCAGGATGAAGTTGGGGACAGTAATTGCCGGTTTGTAGTCAGCGATGTAGGCCACCATTTCGCCGAAGGATTTGGTGCTAAGATGTACTGACTGCTCGTTCGAGATTGTCCCTGCTTTTCGTGCTTCAATTCGTGCTTTTCCTTTAAGTCGACGGCTCGGGGATGAAGATGGAGTTTCCATTTTGAACCCGCATTGCCGTGCAGTGTCCGTAAGCCAGACAAGGACTCGTTGATTGCCTTCCTTGTAGCGTTTATATGTGTCAAAAAGGAAATCGGGGAGGCGACTCATTTTGCAAGAACAGAACAGATTGACGAGATGGGAATCGTATAGGGGAGACTTTTAAGTTTTGAGTCTTTTCATCTTCGACAAGATTAGATTTGGGGCGATCTGGAACCAGCAAATTGGGTTAAATATTTACCCCCTTTCAACGACCGAATCGGCTGCATATCCAGGGTAAATAAAACCAGGGAAAATTACGGCTCAAGCCGAATGCAAATCAGCCCCAGGTACGTCGCGATTATCGACGATCTGATGATTTGGAAATAGTTGGAGAAGTCGTGCTGATCTCAATCGATCTCAATCCGGCTCTTATCGTTTCGTAACCGCCGCCGGCCAAGGTTTACCTAAGTACGCCCTCCATCTGTTGTCCCTGACCCCCACCGGCTCCCTGCCCCACCTGTACCTGATGCCACTTGAATTGCGGGGTCAACACGCCGGTGGGGCAATATCCTATCCCACCTCGACCATCCTCATCAACAATTGTCGCCATGGACCAAGACGCAATTAAACGACTGGAAGAACACATTGCAGCCGAAGTCAAGAAAGGACTGTACGATGGATGCAATATCATCGTAGGAAGAGGTGGAAAAATCGGACTTAAAGCATGTATCGGAAGCACCGATGTCAATACGAATCGAAAGGCTTCTGCCGACGATGTCTTTTACATCTTCTCGATGACGAAAGCTTTCACCAATGTCCTCGTTTTGAAATGTCTTGAACGCGGAAAACTCGATTTCACGACTCGTGTTGTCGATATCATTCCTGAATTCGTCGGCGGAGATCGATTTAGACAGGCCAAGAAGTCTAAAATCAATATCCTTCACCTTTTAACGCATCGTGCGGGATTAGTCACAACTCCAACTCCGCTTCCTTACAACGGATTGGGAAATTTAGAAAATACCATCAAAGCTATTTGCGAGTTGGATGTTGTCGGTAATGTCGGTGTCGATGTCGACTATTCTCCAGCATTAAATCATGCGTTGCTCGGCGAAATGGCACGGAGGGCTATGGGATATAGTTCGTATCGTGAAATGGCAGAGAAAGAGTTATTCGAGCCTCTCAAAATGACGAGCACAGCAATTGGTGCGCCAAAGAAATGGGCAGACAGAATGGTTCCGATTGTAGCGAAATTCCCGACAGGAGGATGGTTGTCTGCGAAAGATGTCGAAATCATGGAGGAAATTATCAATGAAGAAGCGGAGATGCCATGGGTTGGCGCTGTCTCGTCCATTGGAGATATTTATAGATTTGCAGAGATGTTGCGTCGAGGAGGAGAATTAGATGGAGTCAGGATTCTTTCCCCTGCCACCATCGATCTAGCAACTACTAATCACACTGGCGATCTGGTCAACAATCTCTATGCGAATATCTCACATGCGCGAGAGTGGGATGTTGCGAAAGCTAATTTTGGACTGGGATTTGCATTGAGTGGGGAAGGAATTTATCCTTCGTTTTTCGGTACTCTGACTAGTCCAAGGACGTTTGGGAATTATGGCGCTGGTTCAACGTTATTCTGGGTCGATCCTAAATTGGATCTGACGTTTGCTTGTTTGACAGCTGGTGTCATGGAAGAGTCAGAAAACATCCGTCGTTTTCAAAGATTAAGTGCAATGGCTGCAGCCATCGCAATTTAGAATAGTGAGCTAGCAAAAAGGAATAGTTTTCGATTCTGTGAAGATCATATGCATGCAAGTTACTTTAGGCGAGCTCCCATACGATTGCGTTAAATCTCCGCGGCTCCCATCTGCAATTTGACAAGTCACACATTCACAATCTGAACACCAACCCCACGAACCCTCTAGACGGCCCTCCCAGCCCAGCCAACCTCATAATTCCGTCAGATGGCAATCCATTGTTTCGAGTCCTCGATCCCCCTCAAGGGTTATCTGAACCTGTCGACAACATCTACATCATCAACGAAGAATTCGCCACGAGGCGCCTCATTCATAGCTACAATGTATGAGCAAATTTTCCAATGGGTCTCGAAACTCACCATGCCATTCGTCCGTTAGGCCCTCGCAGAGTCACGAAATGTACTCGTATGACTCGCACAACACGGAACGGGTTTTCATTGGCTTCTCCACAAGGACAAGGGCTGCGAAACCTTCTCGAGTCCATTTACGGCTCCGTCCTCCATCATCAAGAGAATCTACGGTACATCCTCCATTTATGAACTGCCTCGGGGAAAGAAGATGTGGATTGGACCAATATCGGTCCTACGAGATATAATACCGCCGCAATCTCCTGGAGCGACATCAGTAATTCCTAACGACCCCACTCCGACGATGAACAATTCTATATTGACATGACCCTCAACACGGAAATGTAGTTAGCTTCCTATCCACTCAAAGAGAAGTGTGTGAGACTTTCGTGTGCAACTTTTTTCCGGCGAGGCAAGTGAGATACCAGAGGCACGATTGAATTGTAGGTTAGGGATATTGGTATTGCAGGACAGAACGTTCATTGAAGGAGTTGCCGTGGTTCAGGTAAATCTCTCATCAGATCAAACATGCAACAAGCAAGACACGATTTTGACTCCAAATCTTATTCCCATTCTCACGAATCCCTGTGAATTCAATAAATGAGGGCGTTAGATATATAGGAACTGACTCCATTACAAGTTTTTGTATTGGTTTCAAAATGATGCCAAATATCAACACGAGTTACATTTCATCCTCGTACAGATCAAACCAATCTCTCTGCCACAGATCCAGTGATACCTCCCGCTAGGTGAGCCTTAAAATCCCATTGCGACCAAACTTTGACATTCTTTCCCGCCGCTTTGAACTCCTGAATGCGTCTCCCCTCCTTTTCGATAGCTGCTTTAATGAAGTTGTGATCGGGGTGAGTGACCAAGTTGTATGGGAGAACAAATCCAACCAGATCGATTTCCTCCCGAGCCATGATATACCAGGGTTGTTTCCCGTCGGCCTCTCTAAACTCGTTTTCACAGTCATATATGCTTCGGCGGAATCTGTGGAAGATTTCTTCCTTGAGGACGCGACGTTCTTCTTCCGGTGTAAGCAATCCAGCACGCTCCAGAATCTGAACAGTCTCTTCAGCTCTCTTTGCTTCTTCTTCCTTCATTTCTTCTTCGTCGTCAGACATGTTGTCTGCTTCGGAGCTCGATAGAAACCTCCGGTACGGGGTCTCAGAAATGCGAAGGGCCTCTCTAAGTTCGTCCAGAGACAGAAAGAAATCGCCTCCCTTTAGGTCCTTTGTGAAGGCCGAGCCTGTCCTTCGTACCCTCGCCAAGTTATCGTTTAACGTTTTATACGAGTATTTGCCAAAGCGGTCGTCCGTGTCCATGAAGGAACTTACGAAATCAAACAAAGACAGATCAGACAAAATCAATCTTGACAAAATTGAAAAACTGTAAATACCCTAACCCGTTCACGTGATGCCGGCCAAAGGAGGCAAGTATAGCATCGCCCTTCGAAGGTGGATCAAAGTCTGCCTCGCCTCGTTCGTTCCAACGCATTCATGGCTTTCCATTAATCAAGACAATGACGACAGAGTACATTCTACTTCTATTAGGACGTGTCCTTATGAGTTTAGACAGCCTCTGAGGCTGACACGGATCTGAGCTGTTTCTCTTCAGCATCAGCGAGCCTGCATTGATCATCGAGCTACTGCGTCAATTCCCCCTTGAAATCAACGTGATACATTACGCAAGCTGTCTATCGGTAACCATCGCCAAGTATTACTAAAGAAGAGAAATAACCGAAGCCGAGAAGAAATAAGCTTTCGTACCGAAAATATCCGAGATGTTCTTATCTCGAGAGAACACGAGATAAGCACCGCAGATCAGACTTAGTCCCCACATTTCGAAACCGCTGCACATGTATTTCTCGGGGGCCGTATCTTTCTTATCGGATCGTAAGCAAGAATATATTGAGCTCCCCCAGTGGCCTCCGGAAACCTCCATGGCTGAATCAATGGACCTCCCGTCGTCCGAATTTTCTTCTCAGAAAAACATGGATTCAAAAGATGCTGTTGATGAGAGTCTGAACGAAACAACTCTTGGAGAGTCGGTAGTGCTGATCGATCCACATGCTGAAAGAAAACTGGTTTGGAAATTTGATACTCGAATACTCCCTGTTCTGGCAACCATGTATTTGTTCAACAGTCTCGACAAGAGTAATTTGGGAAATGCAAAAACAGATGGTCTCGAAACGACACTCAATCTCACTGGAGATCAGTACAATATCATTCTCAGCGTGTTCTTTATTCCGTATGTTTTGACGGCGCCGTTTCTTGGAATTATGGGGAAAAAGTATGGTCCGAATCGGGTTTTACCGGTGATGATGTTTTGCTTTGGAGTGGTGACGACGATGGTCGTTGTTGTACAGAATTTTGGAGGATTGATGACAATTCGATGGTTCTTGGGAATGGCGGAAAGTGCATTCTTTCCCCTGGTGATTTATTACCAGACGACGTATTCTCCACTTAAACTTTGCTAATGCAGATTCTATCGACGTGGAGAATTGGCGAGACGTCTTGCTCTGTTTTATGCAGCACAGTCCATTGCTTCTGCATTCGGAGGGTTATTGGCATTTGGTGTTTTTCAAATTCAGTCAGGACCGTTGGCGAATTGGCGTTATTTGTTTCTCATTGAGGGATTGTGTACGTTGAGTTTTTCGGTGTTTGCATTCTGGTATTTGCCGTATTCAGCAGCGACTGCTCGATTCTTGAATGAGGAGGAAAAGAAACTTGCATTTTACAGAATTCAGGTGGATTCTTCGAGCGAAGTCAACGAGAAGTTTGTCCTTCGAGATGCACTCAAGATTTTCAAACATCCGACAAGTTGGATCATATTGGGTATGACCTCGAGGGTGTCTACTGATTTCAGGAATCGAGATTTGTCTTGGTGTCCCTCTTCAATCAGTGCAACTATTTCTTCCTGTTATTATCGCTCGACTTGGATTCAACACCGTCAAGACGAATCTGTATACTGTCGCACCAAATGTCTCCGGTGCGGTCATGCTACTTATTCTTGCCTTCGCATCTGACTTTACTCGTCTACGGTTTCCGTTCATTGCAGCGGGTTTTCTATTCACGTTCATTGGATTCATTATTTACGCGGCGATTGACGTGCAATCTCAACTCCATGTCGCCTATTTTGCATGTTTCATGATGACCTGGGGAACTTCTGCCCCGTCTGTCATTCTCGATGTATGGTACAACAATAACATTGCCGACGAAAATCGGCGTGTCATGTTGACTAGTGTTGGAGTCCCGGTAGCAAATATGATGGGTGTTGTGTCGAGTAACATCTTTTTGAGTCAGGATGCACCAAAGTATATTCCGGCGTTGGCGACTACTGCGGCCTTTGGTGCTTTTGGATTTGTGTTGACGTTGTTGCTTGGAGCGTGGATGATTATAGATAATCACAGGAGAGATAGAAAGCAGGGTGTTGTAGTCAAAGCGAAGGATATTTCTACGGAAAAGTTGAAGGATGGGCCCGCAGGGGAAGATTATCGTTGGTTCTTGTAAATTATATTCCTGTATGATTATTTACCCGTACTATGAATGGAAGTATCAAGCGACTACGACATGTGTTTGTTGAGAAACGAAACACACTGAAATTAGCAGTGAAGAAGCGGGAGATACCCTTTGAGCGGCTTTCTCTTGGGCCTTTTTATCTTTTTCAATACTCAAGTCCCCTCGAATCGTGAATCCGTGGACTTGATCCTCGTAAACTTCAATTTCACAATCCTTCTTCTTCTGAAAGATTTCTCTGGTCTGCTCGATATCCTTTTGTCCGAAAATTGTGTCGGAATCGCCGACTTCAATTGCGACAGGTTTCGCGATCTTTTCAATTTCGCTGGGCATGCTAAGGAAACTGGGATGATTTGCCACCGCGCAATCGACATACGGATCCGCATCGGCATAGGTAAGCAAGATGGCGTATCGTGCTCCCCAACAGAAACCAACTGCACCTACTTTTTTGTGTTCAGATCGAATGTAACGCAAGAATTTCTGGATAAGAGGCATGATGACAGCTTCACGATGTTTGATGATCCAGGGACCAATGGCGGCACCGGAAGCGGCGGCGTCCGCGGCTTTTTCGACTACGGTTTTATTTTCTGCTTGTTGTTTTGTAGGAACGAGTCGGGACAAGATACTCTCGGGAATCGCATCATCTAGAATTAGCCATTTCACACGGGATATTACCGTCGAAGAGATCCGGGAGGTAGACATAGAATCCATTGGCGGCGTATTCGTCTGCAAGCAATTGAGCATTCTATAATTAGCATGAAAGTAAGCAGGTTGTACGGGCAAGTGGTAGCCGAAAACGTCAGAAATGAAGAGAATTGCTTTGTCCTTGTTCCCGGATTCAGGCGCAGCAATGTAGCACTTCATTCCCTCAATTACGGAGACTGCACCTTTGGGTTTTCCATCGTGCAGATGGCCGGAAATACAGCAGTCGGAGAGTTGCGACATTGACGAGTTTCACGAGTTTGACAGACGAAGTAGATGAGGATATTGGGAATTGGAGGACTGGATGATGATGGTGATCTGACACTTGATGATTTGCAGGACGAATAGCATACGTCATGCCACGTCACGTTTCTGGCCTCAATCGCGACGAGGAATTCCATCTGCCGCACCATTCATCAAACGAAGGTTGCGCCCGCAAAGGCAAATCTGCCATAGCCGACATGAGCCCTATGAGCCTCTGTCATTTGTCAAATCATGAGTCGTCTGGATGATGTGGCGGTGGCTCAGGAAATTCCTGTGAATGGATTCTGATTCGGGACTCTCATCTCGATAAATAACGAGGCGCAGCGTTTCTTTCCTTGTGTACCCAACGAAAAAGGATGCTTGCCATTCGAAAGGGAGGTCGTTATTTCGAGGCAGAGAATGCCGACTTTCACCCGACTTTTAGCGCTACTCGTCGCATCACGTGTGAACCGAAATTGCGTGCAAAATCAGCTGAGGGAGATGTTCTAAAAGCTTATTCTGCAAGCTGACTCAACTTGCTGCTTAGCCTATTTATCTTGTGCTCAGCCTCAAAGTCTAAATGCGACCCCTATCCCCCACCAGCAACAGCCATTCAGGCTCTAGAGTCGTGCATCGTAAGGCTAAGTCTGACTGTGCCTTGGACAGAGCATCATCGCGAGGTTCGCTATTTGCGTCCTCATAAAAGGGGGACTACAGGGGATTCCCTAGCGGTAACCGCATCACTTTGACAGATGGCTGAACCACCTATTCCTCTGCAAGACCTTGAGGGAGCACATGTGAAACACAGATCATGGGTATGTTTGCAAGAGATGGTGCTGACTTTAGGATCGTCTCATTCCAGGAAGGAACAGAGCTTCAGACCCGATAGACCAATATCAAGTTGTGCTGGACAATGGCCGTCCGTTTCGTGATCGATGGAAACGACGTCTAACGAGTGTCTATGAAAGCAAAGTCTGGGGCCAGTGTGGTACAGGTTGCTGTATACTACTCATCTTTGTGGGATTCTATGCGGCCATGTTTGCCTGGAATTACTACGATGCCTATCAAAACGTCTTTCCGGGATCCCTCCCTGCCTACAATATCAACAGAAACTCCTCTACCGGGAATGCATTTGAAGCTTGGAAGGGGATCATCACATTCATCACATTGCCTATTACGGCTCCGATATTTTTCATGTTGTGGTGGGAGCTGGCAAAGGCAATGAATCGTGGTGTGGGAGCTTGCTTCGCTTGTGTCCCGAGTACGATATTGTTGCCGGTATTTCTGGTTTTGGGAACATGGCAGTTTTGGCTTTCGTGGGCAATGGCTCCTGTGTGGACGCATTTCGTGTATCTACATGCTTGTGAGAAAGGAGGCTGGCAAATCACGGCGACATTGCAAGGAGCGGATTATGGGAATGAAGGAATGCCACAAGTGGGGACTGCACTAGTCGTGATGGAACATGGAAATTACACAATGCAACTACAACGAGCGGATACCTCGACTTCTTGGAACTACACTTTTTATTTACTTGAGTCGGCAAACGCAACTCCGGTATTCTCGCAAATCTATTATAACGTCGTCGACAACTCTTACGCTATCAACGGTTCCTTGGACAACTTTATCCTCAATCCTAATTTGGCACTCCCTTCTCTCGGTTTGACATTGGCGAATCCAAAGATACCGTTCGATTCGAATTATGGACCTCCTAATGCGAATCTCGTCAAGCACATCAATTCGACGGAGACGTTGAATGTTTTGGACACCGTCACGACATCGGCTAATGATTGTACTTCGCTCAAGGTATGTGGAATGGAGCAGCCGGATGGGGATTTCGAGATTGCAATGGGCATTGTCTTGATCTATCAGTACTATTACGCGGTCTCATGTACGACGCCAAGCAGTGGCAACGATTGATGTTTCTAGGCAGCTGAAGTTGTAAAGTTGGAATCGGAGTTATTTGCATCGGCATATTAAGAGCTCTGAGTCCATGGTTTGGATTGGGTATTGGTAGGAAGGTAGACTGCAATTGATGTCTGTAATCATAAAGAGCGTAACCTTTGCGATTACATGTTTGGTATCTTGTGAAGTCAGTTTCGGTCAAAGCGATTAGAACTAATCCTTCTTGAATGGATTTCAGAAATAATACTGAGGCTAACATTTGCCCGAGCTGCACTACTCTTAATTCGCCAAAAGCTTAAATTGGGGTGCCATTTGCCATTTACCCCCTATCTACGGTAACTGCCGGTGCAAGTACAAATAATTGTAGTGTGCAGTTACAGGTATAATATTGAGCTACTACCGCTGATTTTACGTTGGGAAAGCGGAACATGGTTCCACAATGACTCGCCGAAAAACTTCTGATTCGATAATTGACCACACCACCCTGGGAACTTAGCGCATCGAATAGTACGCTCAATTCCACGATGAAGGCCCAATTCAACAGCGGGTTGGGAAAATAAAGTTTTGTTCATGGGACTGCGACGTCGCGACGCCGGTGCAGGCCCAATTCTCATGTCGCAGTCGGGAGATTGCGGCTTTGATAAATTTGCTTTGAGACGTTACATAACTTGGAGCCGACCCGTACTGGAAGGCCACGCAGACTCTCTCGCTTAGCTTTACTCTGGGAAGGCTGTTTCTCAAGCCCTCTTATCACTTAATACATTTTCAAAACAGGAAGAATTCTACTGTCTCTCGATGTTGACGGCACAGCTCGTATTCATATTTCTCATCCTTCACTTCGCAATTCTACGTGGGGAGAAGTTGTTCCAATATGTAACCATTGTCGCACACTTTACTGAGATTAGACACAACACACAGGCGAATTTGAGACGCCTTCTCCACAAACGGATATTTCTAAAAGGTAGCCGCTTTAATATGAGAATTTAACCCCCAGCATCGCACTAAAGGGAAGCCAATTAACAAGGCAGTTCCGACGAGGCGTCGGTTGTTCCGAAATTACCACGTCGACTTACGTCACGAACGGCACCATATTCGATATCCAATGTGGTTCTTACTGGGCTTGGTACGATGAGATCTACACAACTTGGACAACATCGTTTTCAGCATGTATCAATTACTGCATCTCATGGAACTTACAAAACTCTAACCTTTGCGTCGGCGTTTCATGGTATTACGACCAGTTTGGACCCGATGGCTCCTCGGCAGGAAGTCAATGTTACCTTCTTTGGCAACTACTCTCTGATAGTAACGGAACTTGGGACTCCGTTGACAGTGCTGTTATTCG
>Ga0335073_10005195_pt1 | contig 18277 bp, 10 predicted proteins | sample Lox_Sample_22_FD_207093 | JGI IMG/M metagenome (GOLD analysis project Ga0335073, IMG submission 207093) | Soil microbial communities from Loxahatchee National Wildlife Refuge, Florida, United States - Lox_Sample_2.2 | ecosystem: Environmental > Terrestrial > Soil > Wetlands | place: USA... | reverse complement strand
GCGGCGCTCGAGAACTACGGCGATATCAGCCGCCAATCGACGATCGCGGAGATGGCAACGCCTGTACTGGAAGGCGCTGATGACAGATTCTCATAGCCGGATTCAAAATGCTCCTCTCGTCGTTCGCGTGCCGCATCGCGGCGCTTTCCGACTTCACTCAAGAACCAATTCTCGGACTTTCAACTCCGAGCATCCTTCTTGCAATTCCGGCGCGCCGTATAAGGAGAAGCCGCGCTTGTTTCGCATCCTCTTTCATTCGTCGGGATCTTTTTCTCCACGGTCGCGGTAGACCACGTGGCCTAATCGGTCGCATTCATTTTCTTCGGCGCGGGAGATAGTTGTCGGCTTTTCGCCAACCGGAACTGATTCGCAGCGCAGATGATCCTCGAATCCGGGGGCCGAGAATATGGCGACTATGCTCGCGGGTTCGGTGCCGGTGTTCTTCAGGCTGACCCACGTATGCTGCGGAATGAACACCATTCCTCCCGCATGCAGATCGCGTTCCTGATCTCCGACATGAGCGTGAATGGTGCCTTTCTCGATAAGCACGATCTCATCCTGCTCAAGATGCTTATGGGTCGGTATAGCATCGCCGGGGCGCATGTCCTCTCCGCCAACGAGCACCAGATGCTCGGAGCCGTTAGCTTTGGGTGTGACCTTGAGGATGAATCCGCCGATGTCGCCCTCGCCCGGTTCGGGCCGCCAGAGCCTCGCCTCGCCTTCATTCTTTTCCAGCAGTAGTGGGGTCGCCCCAGCCTGCGCTGGTCGCGATTTTTCTCGCTCGCTTGCTGCAACGCGAGTTTCCTTCCCGCTCACGAACACCTTCATGGAGTCTTGGCTTTCGCCTGACTCGTCGGTGTATTCGTAGGAATCCGCTGATACAACCTTCATGGTGTACCGGGTGTGATACGCCTTCCCGCCAAAGACGCTGTCCCCAAGCCAAGTCCATACGTCGCCGCTCACCGTACCAGTCTTGTCCTCTGTTCCTCCTGAACTGTCGACTGCGTGGTATCGGTACTTCTTGGCGGCCGGATCGTAGTAGTAGAAGGAAGTCTCCGAGTATTTCTTTTCGGGTCTATAGAGTGCTGTCTCGCAGATCACCGCGAAGCCGTTTGCCGTCCATCTACAATCGTCAGTGCCGCTGAATCTCATCGCTGGCGAGTTCGACCCCATAAATCCAGCCTTCAGTTCGTCTTCGACCGTGAACTTGCCGACCATTACCGCCAGCTTCTTTACTTCCGGGCTAGGCGTTGTCTGAGACTGAGCGCGAGCCACGATTACGCTCGAAGAGCATGCGAACACAAATGAGAGAAACCTTTGGGGACTCATCGGATTCCCCTTTCAGAGATGCCCCGGATGCTAGCACAAAACGAAGTGGAATCAGGGAATGCGGATAGTTAACGCGAAATCTTGCAGCACAACCGATGCCCATGTCGGCGGGAAGTCTCCCAAAATCACCGGGAATGTTGAAGTCAATCGCCATTCGACCGCGTTCTGCCACGCCCTGCACCTACCACTCTAAAGCCGCGGATAGTCCGGCTTCGTCGAGCAGCGGCGGGTGTAGCAGATACGACGTAGTGCGAATCTCGCGATGGAGTTGCTGGACCACTTCTTCGATCTGTCGTCCTCATTTCGCTAACTCAGGAGAAACAATCTACGCATCTTGAACTAGTTGAGCGAGACTCAAGCCAAGCTGCGGGTAATCGAAGATCATCGACTCGATGTCCTAATTTGCGATCTGAACATTGCCGACGCAGGAGACGGATTTACAGTCGTCACTGCAATGCGAAAGCCCAGCCGACCAGTGTCATCGTGCTGCTCACGGGTTACCCCGGTTTTGAAACTGCTGTCGAGGGCATACTGCAGCAGGTGGACGATTTTTCGTAAAACCTGCCGATTACAACGCTCTCATCTCAACCTTGGAAGAGTGGCTGGCATTGAAACGCGCGTTGTGAAGTTCTAAAGGAACTGACTTCGAGTTCCACGTCCAAAAGGTATACCGGGCGGACTAGCAAGTTCCGAAAATTCGCATCAATGGAATCACTCGCTTGGCTGCCGCGGGAGACCTTTTTGACCAGCGTTGATGCTCTTAGCTTTTTGCGCAGACCCGTCATCCGATCCCGGTCGCGCCGATCATGGAACTAGCACGATTTCCTCGACTGATCCGCCACGCTCAAAGCTGCGACGGGGTGAATCACCTCGCAGGTTCCCAGCCCTCCGGCAGCATATCGAAAGCGAGCGTATCACGGTAGGCATACTCACTGCCTTCCCGCACTGCTATTGGCGTCAACATGTGCCAGATTCGGTCATCATCGAAAACGTAACACTCGCCGCATTCGCGCATCTTGAAGCGATCCATCTCGTGTTTGTCGTTGTCGGTGATGATGACTTCACCACCGCGAGTACCGCAGCAGCCCAGTAGATGCGTGGCGATGTACTTCTCCCCGTCTTTATGCAAGCCAGGTGGACTCGTGTCGCACGGTCGACCCGGCGTGGCAGCAAACCTTATTAGGTGAACGTTGACCAAATACTTCGTTCCCAGCGCCGAGAGCGGCAGGTAATGAAGGTGGTGAGCAATCATCTTACGAACGCCAATCGAAGCCGCGATTGCCGAGGGCAGCGGAGCATACTCTCGCGGCTGACCGCCCAGCGTCGTGTTGTATTTTTTCAACTGCACGTAGGGCGTGTTCTCCTCGCTCGACCAAACCTTCACACCGCCCGCAACGATCTCAGCCCTGACTCGATTTAAGGAGCGATACCTGTCGCCCCTGTCATAGTACTTGTCCCTTGGAATGGACCAAGCCGCATGGGCTAACGATTCCAGCGAGCGGGCTATGTCTACGTCAATTCTGAGCGGCTGACGACTGAACCCCCGCTCGTTCAGGTCGTTTAGCGACATGGCATTGTTTGCAACTGGAATGACGATATCCTGACTCATGGATGCCCCCGCGCTTTTTCACTTCAAGAACACTACCGATCGCACGCCCATCTTCATCGCCCATGGTACGCGAAGCTGCATGCAGTTTCTTCCGCACGCCGGAATTGACCGGCTCGCGATAGCGGCATAACATTTCCGCCAATGTCCACTCCCTTCCAACCCGTGGGGCAGACAGTTTCCCATTACCGCATCCTGCGAAAGACCGGCGGCGGGGGCATGGACGTGGTGTACGAAGCCGAAGACCTGAAGCTCGGTCGTTGCGTCGCGCTGAGGTTCCTACCCGACCAACTTGCGAGTGATGCACAAGCGCTCGCCCACTTCCAGCGAGAAGCAAAAGCAGCGTCATCTCTGGAATCATCCCAACATTTGCACGATCTACGAAATTGACGAGTCGGATGAGAGAACTTTCATCGCGATGGAACTGCTGGAGGGACAAACACTCCGGCATATGATCGCGGGCAAGCCATTGGAGATCGAGGCGGTCTTGGACTTGGGCATCCAGATCGCGGACGCTTCAGATGCGGCACACTCCAAAGGAATCATGCACCGGGACATTAAGCCAGCGAACATCTTCGTCACGAATCGGGGTCGGGCAAAGATTCTCGACTTTGGACTGGCCAAGGTCACACTTAAGCCGGGGAGCGTTGCTCTGCGCGCCCCGACCGTGGAATCCGAGGAACATCTCACGAGCCCCGGCAGTGCCGTGGGCACCGTCGCCTACATGTCGCCCGAGCAAAGTACGGGGGAAACCGCTCGACTGTCGTACTGACCTGTTCTCGTTCGGCGCCGTCCTTTACGAGATGTGTAGCGGAGTGCTTCCGTTCCGTGGTGACACGTCGGCGCTGATTTTCAACGCCATTCTGGAGCGTGCTCCGGTAGCTCCCGTGCGGCTGAATCCACATTCCACGCGAATTAGAAATGCTTATCAACTCTCACGATCCCGGTCGATGCCGGATCGGTAGGTCTCGCGTTCTTCGTCACGCTAGTCATTTCCGGGACGGACTTGCGGAGACAGCTGCTTCCAGGCAAATGTTGCAACCGCACCCGAAGGCAAGTTGTAGTCAAAGCTTTGTCCCTTCCAAGATACAGTGAAGACGCTGGTACTTCCTGAGTTGAATACGAGCAAGACAAGGGAACCGTCGGAGTTCTGAAATGCCACGTCTTCGATGCTGCCATGTCCAAAAGAGTTTGAGTCGATGCGATGCGCTCCGGGCCGCACGAACTTTGCGGCATGGCCGAGCACATAATATTCGACGTTGTTCGTGATGGTAGCGGGCGATGTACCATCGTCGATAGTGACCACTCCGCGGCAATTTGGGCAGCCGCCGTTCGTAGGCCCGGAATTCTGATCAAGAGCAAGGTTCCAGAGCGAAACACTGCGAGCCCAATTGCGTGTAGCGCCGATCAACAAATTCTCGACATCCCAGGCGAGATCGACCGCAAATTTCGAACCAACGACTCCAGAACATTCGGTGAACCAGATGTCCTTGTTCGGATACGCACTCTTGACGGTCGATTGCGTCCTGGCGTCACCTGCGTAACAGTGGAATCCGGTTCCCGCGATGTAAGAAGATGTGGAGGCATTCGCAAGCAACGTTTCGGGATATGAGCTGTCGTCCCAGTTATGGTCGTAACCGATTATCTTCACCTTTCCCAGCCCGGCAGCAAAAAGTGCTGGACCCAGATTCGTGCCAACGAAAGTAGCCTCATCGCCCGCGGCAAGATAGGCGGTCGGATAGCTGCTGTTCGAATGGAGAGGCTCGTTTTGCGGTAGCACTGCGTAGATCGGGATGCCCGACTGCTGATATCCCTGCACGAACTTCACGAAATATTGTGCGAGAGCAGGGAAGTTCGAAGTGTTAATGTTGCCGCCGTTCATGGTGCCCGAAGTTTTCATCCACGCAGGCGGACTCCACGGTACTGCCACGATTTTGATCGATGGACTCACGGAAAGAGCTTTTTGCAGGAGAGGAATTGTGTAGGCACTGTCGTGAGCGATAGAAAAATTTGTCAGGTTCGGGTCGGTCTGACCAACGGGAACGTCATCATAACTGTAGTCACCACTGGCGGAGAAATCAGAAGCGCCCATCGGCTGACGCAGAAAGCTGATTCCGATTCCCGTCGTCGAACCGAACAGACTCTGCCAAAGACTATTTTGCTGAGCATCACTCAACTTGTTGGCGACCAGCCATGCCGAGGAGTCGGTCAGAGACGCCCCGAATCCATCCATCTGCTGGTATTTGAGGGAGTCATTTACGGTGATGGTCGGACCGACTGCGGTGGCACCCATCTTGAACACGACGCTCGGCTGAGACTGCAGCAATCTGCTGCGATCGGCTGTTGTCTCCACGATCTGCACGGTTGGACCTGAGGAGTCCCCGGAAGACGTGGGATAAACATTGCTGGAGCATGAATACGAAGTCAGAAGGGCGAGCGAGAGGATCCAGGAAATCCTATTAGGCGAAATGAAGAAAATGTGCAGCATGTCGGTGAAAAAAAGACGGCGACGAATCGCCGTCTCTGTCGAGAATCACACTCGACTAGAAACTCACCCTGAGCGCCAATTGCAGATTGCGGCCATTGACGGTTACCGAATTAATGGGAGTGGTACCCGAGTAGGGCTGCCCGACTCCAGTGGCACCGCTAAGGTTCGTTCCCGATGGAGTCCCGTAGCTAGGATGATTGAATACATTCTGCGCGTCGGCGCGGAATTCGATCTGGATCCCCTCTTTGTAGGGAACCAAAAACGACTTTGCCGCGGACAGGTTGAACTCGTTGATTCCGGGTCCGTAGAGGCTGTTCCTTCTCACGTCACCCCATGTTCCCGGAGCCGGTTCGGAGAATGCGGCTACGTTCACCCAATTGTCGATGGCGCTGCCTGATTTGGGGTTAACCCCGGGAACCCAGTTGGGAAATACGGTGCCGGCGAGTGAGTAGTTAGCTTGGTTTCCATAGACACTGAAGGGTTGGCCAGTCTGCAAGATTACAGTGCCCGCCAATTGCCACCCACCAATCGCAGCGTCGAGCGCACGACTGTTGTTGAGGAATGGCTTGTTTGTACCAAACGGAAGCTGGTACACAACATAACCCTTGAATGCGTGGCGAACGTCGAAGTTCGAGTTGCTGTAGTTTTGCGCTGGGTTGAAGGAGTTCTGAAAGTCCTGCGGTCCGGCTCGGCTTCCCCAACCAGAGGAATCCATGTCATCGAGCATGTGAGACCACACGTAGCTGAAGTCGAGACTCAGACCGCTTGTCATTCGCTTCGTCACGGACGCCTGCAATGAGTTGTAATTGGAGATCGCGTTATTGGTGCTTCCGCTGAGCGCTTGGAAATTCGGGTATGGCCGGTCGGCGGAATCGTTCGAGGACCACTTACTCTGCGGAACCTGATTTATGTCAACCGGGAAGTTTAGATTGGCTCCGTGACTAGCCACATAAGCCAACTGAACCACCGTGTCGGTCGTAAGGGCGCGTTGCGCAGACAAGTTCCATTGCATGATCCTGGGAACCGGAGTGTGGTACTGAACGTAGCCTACGCCCTGGCCATTGTAGGCATCGGGAGCAGTCGATCCCGACACGAAAGGAAGAGGCGTGCTGGTATCGAAGACGGTTCCTGGACCGTCGAGTTTCGTCACCGGTGTAATGCCATTCGAGTTATCCGACAGGCTACCGGACTGACTAATCGCGGCACCCATTCCATAGCTCGTGTTATTCCCGCCGTAGGTGTCGAGGCTCCAGGTGTAGGAATAAAGCCCGAATCCGCCTCGTACCGTAGTTTTCGAATCGTAGGCCCAGGCGAACCCGACGCGAGGTTGGACAGTATTGAATGTGTTTGCCTGTAGGGCGGTGCGGCCATTCGTATGTGTGGTGCCGAACCAGTAGGCCCCAAGACTGCCATCCGCCGGGTTGACGATCGTGGGATCAAAGCTGGACATGTTGTTGTGAACCTCAGTCCAGCCATGATTGATCTGATACCTGATCCCGAGATTCAGAGTCAGGTTCTGACGGACCTTCCAATCGTCCTGTACGAAAACCTGCGGACTCTTAAGACGTGCGCCGTATTCGGGCGAAAGGGCGGCATTCCAGCTATTGACGTATCCGAGGAGGAAGTCGGCATATTCCATGCCAGTTCCTGCCACGGGGGCAGCTATTCCGGTACTGGGATCGACTGCCCATTGTTGCGTGTACTGGCCCGAGAAGGATGTGGTGCCCGCATTCGTATCGCCCCACGCCGTGGAGTTGTTCTGGTAGGCGAGAATCTCTCCGCCGAAATGCAGGATGTGCTTGCCGCGGATCATCGTCACGACGTCCGACGGATCCCAGGTGAACTCCTTGTAGATGGAGTTCGAACTCGGATCGAGCCATGCGTAAGGATACGTTCCGGTAAAGTTGATAGCCGGGAAATCGTCCGCCTTGGCGAATTGCCAGCCTAACTGAGCCGCGTACCCCTGGTTGAGCGCAAGGTCCTTGAAGAAGTTCAACTGGCTGGTGAAGCCGATTCTCGCTTCGTTCACCATGGTGGGACTGATGTTCCAGACATCGGTAATCTGTGCATTATTGTTATCGACATCTCCGGTCTGGCAGCCGATCGGGCATACGCTGACATTGTTGGGATAGACTTGCGGAGTATCGCTCTGCGTGTCGGACAGCGTTAGACGATTGTTCGAAGAGATGTCGTAATCCAGCCTGCCGAAGAATTTTCTGTAAGGATACGAAGCCTGCAAACTGGAGTAGAAGTTATTTTGCGGCTCGCCTTCGGAACCGATGTTTCCGGGAACGAATATGCCGCCGGGAAGGTGATTGGTCGGTGTCGGGTAGAACTGCTGCACTTTTGAAGCTACGCCATCGAGGAGATTGGAAGGAATGACATTTCCGTTCCCATACTCACTGGCAAAACTCTGGCGAACTGGATACGGGTTTCCTTGGGAATCGTAGGCAATCGTCTGGGTCGTCGGATCGAAAATCGTCTGCATGCCGGTAAAATCGCCCGACATAATCGCAGGGGTTGGGACACTGTTGGTGGCACTGCTGTTTCCGTGGTTCACCACCTGGTCGTAGTCGAAGAAGAAAAACATCTTTTTCTTCACAACTGGACCGCCCACAGAGAACCCAAAGTTATTGAAGCGCAAGAAGGGAATCGGTCCTGTCTGAAATTGAGAGTGGGCGGTCAGAGCATCGTTTTGAAAGTAGTCGTATACGGAGCCGTGGAACTGATTGGTCCCGCCTTTGGTGATCTGATTGAAAATAACGCCGCCAATTCCATATTGCGCCGAGAACGAAGAACTGTTGACCTGGAGTTCCTGCACCGTTTCAAAAATCGCGGGATTAGCATTCTGGCTGTGTGAAAGCGTCGTTGACGCTCCGTCGGCGAGAATGTTCGTGTAGGGCAAGTTGCCGTTGACGGCGACCTCCTGGCCGGGATTCGATGACCCCTGCGATCCATTCGGAGTGCCCGTGGCGCCGGGTAGCAGGATCATAAAGTTCTCCCAACTGACGCCCGATCCGCCCGCCACTTGAGGCAATTGCTCCATGGACTTTGCTTCAAGCGTCGTGCTTTGTTCGCTGGTTTCCGTCTTCAGCAGTGGGACATCACTCGTCACGGTGACTTCCTGGGCTGCCGCGCCGACTTGGAGTTGAGCATTCACGGTAGTGAAGCCGACTTCAAGCGACACAGGGCCGCGCACCAATTTGCTGAAGCCGTCCTTCGTGAAAGTAAGCGTGTACCGACCCGTAACGATTGAGTTCGTGTCATACAGGCCGTCATCATTTGTGACATAAGTGTGCGTCACGCCAGTGTCGACGTTAACGACCGTGACCGTGGCTCCCGGAACGAGAGCTCCGGTTGTATCGGTGACCGTGCCGCGGATATCGCCCGAGTTGGTGGCTTGAGCCATTACCCGCACGCTGCCAAGAGCCAGCAGGAAGGGAAGAACGCACAACAGAGCTTTTTTCATAGGGTCCCCACAGTTCCGGAAACTTGTGTCTGTCGTTCTGTTGCTCTAGAACCGCAACGAATCCTTAGTCTCAATTGGTCCCACAGATTGTTCCGATCGGAAAAACGAATCAGTGTAGTGTTATTCCATTAGGAAGTCTGCTATGCAGAAGGAGAGACAAGACACTCTACTTTCGTATAGTGTGAGGGCAGCGTAAACGTTAACGGCAACTAATCCAGCGAGATAATGCCTCTTTTCAAGGCGGCGGTGGCGGCTTCGGTCCGGTCCTTCACGTTCAATTTTTCGAGGACGTGGCTCACGTGAAGTTTGACGGTAACTTCGGTGATGTTCAAGGCGGCCGCGATTTCTTTGTTGGCCATTCCCTTCGCAACCATCTTCAGCACTTCCAATTCACGGCTTGTCAGCCGACGATGGGCAAGGTGCTCCGCAAGAAGCGGCGCGACCACCGGATCCAGGTAACGCTTACCCTCACGAACTTGGCGGATGGCTCTCAACAGCTCTTCGCGCATAGCGCTTTTCAAGATGTATCCGCGGGCACCTGCCTGCAGCGATCGATATACCTCGCCTTCACCGGAATGGGTCGAAAGCATCAAGATGCAGGCATCGGGAAATTCCTTGGTAATTGCTGAGACGGCGTCGGCGCCACTCATGCCGGGAAGGCGCACATCCATAAGGACCAGATTTGGGCGATCTCTCCGATACACGCCGAGGGCATCTTCGCCGTTGCCCGCTTCGGCAATCACTTCCATGTCTTCTTCTGCATTCAAGGACGATGAAAGCCCCATCCGCACCATGAAATGATCATCCACCACCAGGATCCGAATTGGCTTTTGGACGGTGATCAACGCGCCACCCGCTCTTTGACCGGGATCTCGACGACAACGTTGGTTCCACCTTCAATCTCGCTTTCGACTTGCAAAACGCTTCCCATGGATTGTGCACGCTCGCGCATATCCATAAGGCCAAAGTGCCCGCTTGGCGTGGTGTCATCAGGACGGAATCCGCGCCCGTCGTCCCTGACCGAAAGACGAACTTTGTTATCGTCGAAGGTCAGCATGGCATTCACGACGCGCGCATGGCCGTGCTTGATTGCATTCGTCACGGCTTCTTGGCCGATTCGCAGCAGGTTCATCTCGATGGCCGCTGGCAAGCGTACCGGCTCGCCGCTGACGCTGACATCCACTTTCACGTCGTCCCGAGGATTCAAGGGCTGCACTGTCTGCCGTAACGCTGATACCAGGTCGCCTTCTTCCAGTAAATGACAGCGTAGATCCCAAACCGAGCGGCGAGCGTCGAGCATGCTGTGCCGGCTCATATTGCGCGCGGTCTGCAAAGCATGTTGCGCGACCTTCGGTGCCTGCTGAAAGCAATCCACAGCCAGGTCGAGTTGCATCGTGATTCCGGCCAGTTCTTGCTCCAAATTGTCATGCAACTCGCGGGCAATTCGGTTGCGTTCCTGAAGGACTGCTCCGCTACGTATCTTCTGACGTATCAGCTGCATCTGCTCCCGCAGGCGATGTCCCAGCACAACAATCCAGGCGATGACGAGCAACAACGCGCACACCGTGACCCCCAGGACCCAGAGCGTGTGCCGCAGGTTCCACCAGGAGGGAGCGTGCAACACAATCAGATCTTCTGGAGAACGCAGCAACATACGAAACGATTGTGGGACCGCCCAGAGCCCTCCACTCTGAACGAGACAAATGCCGGTTACGCGGACTCGGCTATTCAGAGGAACCGACAGCAGCGGAGTTGCTGATTTTATCGGTGATAATATCGCGTCAAACAGTACGTGCTCCCGCTCCTGCTGCATCAGAAAACGTACTCCATCTGCTTGTACGTCCCGGCCAATGATCGTTGCATCTGTTTCGATCACAGCGCCGTCATATCTCTCCCAGGGCATCGCGATGTCCAGCGGAACGGGCGCCACCGTGGCGCTGGTCCCCACTCGATAGAACACGGCATCCTTCAGAACAGGCGCTGACTCACCTGTAGCTGGGAAGCCGACGGCGTCGACCAGATCGCCGACATTCAATTTGGTTTCCTGATCGGTGAGAACGCGCAGCCCTCGTCCCTCAGCCTGCAGAAACAGCGCCTTTCCAGGTTGCTGATACCCCACGACTCCGCGAACCCTTACCCGATGATCCCGCCCCTCTCCGGGAGAAAAGGTCAGCAGCGAAGAAAGTGGAACGGCTCGTGCGTGCGACTCGACGGTGACGAAATTCAATCGAGGTATGTAGAGCAATACAGCTGTCAGTTGTCGCTGCGCGTTAAATAAACTTCCGCAGACTCCTTCGAGAAGCACTTCGCTATCGATCCAGGCGGAAAAGTTCTGCTCGGCTGAGATTGGAACGCGCACGCTCAGCTGCCCGCCGCCCGAAGCGACTCGCATCGCGAGCGAAGTTTCCCGCCAAGATGTCTTGTCAATCGAGACGGCACGCACGATTCCGCGAATTTGCACCCATTGGCTGTCAAGCTGCCCATCGGCAATCTCATCGTAAGAATAGACACGCGTCTTGGGCAACGGAGCCGGACCCAGTAGGCGCGAGCTCTTTTCGATGATGACCGGAGCAAATTTTCCGGGTCCCGTGATTCCTTCTACCTCGATCAGGTCGCCAAAATGGTGAGGAAAATTACCCGATTTCGAGCCTTCCACATAAATGCCGGCCGTGGAGTCCTGTACGAAAAGGTCAGGAGACGGGACATCATCGGTTACAACGCCGCGCACCCGCACTGGATATCCCAGGGCCGCCTGCTCCGGACTCAGTCGCCGGACTTGGTCGGCATGCGTCAGTACAGGGAGCGTCCAGTCAGGATTTGCGGCCCACAAAGGCGTAGAGAGCACCAGAAGAAAGAATAGCTTCAGTGCGAGGCGCAGGATCCTGCGGAGCATTTCTGTTCGGTAGATCGGACTCTTTCGCATGACCCGCCTTTTATGCTGACCTAGCCTATCCGAAAATACCATTCCGATTAAAGAGCGTTTTGCGTGCAGGGTTACAGGCTGCACATCCCAATGCTTCCCAATAGAGGTTTCGTTGGCTCGTTTGGTCTGATATGCTCACCGCAATTGTGCGCCCCAGATGGATAATAGTTTTTGGACTTTTCGTACCTCTACTGGTTCTCGCGGTGAGGCGGACGCCGATGCAGATCGTTGCGTCAGCCGCAAACGCACGGCAAGAATCAGGATCCACGCCGAGGCGTGATACTCATCGAAGCACGCTCGACTCTGCCATTAAATTCGAAAACGTCATCCAGCAGTCGAAAGTCAAGTTCGAATTACGAAACAGCGTCAGCCCGCAGCGATACACGTTTGAAACGATGGTCGGCGGGGTAGCTCTGTTTGACTACAACGACGACGGACTGCTCGACATCTTCTTCACAAACGGGGCAGCAATCCCATCGCTCGAAAAGAACGGTCCGACTTACTGGAATCGTCTCTTCCGTAACAATGGTGACGGCACATTTACCGATGTCACGGAGAAGGCTGGTTTGCAGGGCCTTGGATATTCGATGGGAGTTGCCGCCGGAGACTATGACAACGATGGCTTCGTCGATTTGTATGTGACCGGATTCAACCGCAACCAGCTGCTTCACAACAATGGGGACGGAACGTTTACCGACGTGACGGAGAAGGCCGGGGTTGGCGGCATGGTTCCTCAGCTTGGGAAAGCGTGGTCTGTTGCGGCGGGATGGTTTGATTACAACAATGACGGGCTGCTCGATCTGTTCGTCACCAACTACCTGAACTACAGCATTGGGAGAGCGAAGCTTTGTGCTCAGGAAGGGCTCCCCGCCTACTGTTCACCGGTTGATTTTCTCGGAACGCCTAACATTCTTTACCGCAACAACGGCGACGGCACGTTTACGGATGTTTCCGAGCAATCGGGCATCTCCAAATACGTGGGCAAAGGCATGGGAATGGCGTTTGCTGACTACGACAACGACGGATTTACAGACGTCTTTGTCGCGAACGACACTTTCGAGAACTATTTGTTCCACAACAAAGGAGACGGAACATTTACGAACGTAGCTCTTGCGGCGGGAGTTGCGTACAACGCGTTCGGAAATGCGATCGCGGGGATGGCGGCGGACTTCCGCGACATCGACAACGACGGCCGGCCCGACATTTTTGAAACGGCCATGTTCGGCGAGGGCTTCCCTCTTTACAGAAATCTCGGGGATGGGCTGTTCACAGATGTGACTGCCACCTCAGGACTCGCCGCAATGACAAGTCGCTCCACCGCGTGGGGAGTGGGAGTTTTCGATTTCGACAATGACAGGATGAAGGATCTGTTCACAACAAACTCCGACATCCTCGACAATTCCATGCAGTTGGCGCACCGACCGTATCCGCTGCCGAATCGCGTTTTCCATAATGTTGGCGGTCTCAGGTTTGAAGATCTGAGCGCGAAGGCCGGAGCATCGTTCCAGGTTCCGGCGTCTCATCGCGGAGCCGCCTTTGGTGATCTCAATAATGATGGCAAGATCGATGTCGTGGTCAACGTAATCAACGGTTCCCCGGAAATCTGGATGAATCGTTCGGGGAACCACAATCACTGGATCATCCTGAAGTTGGTGGGGGTGAAATCGAACCGCGACGGGCTCGGGACCAAAGTCAAGGTCACAACTTCGTCCGGCACTCAATACAATCACGCGACCACCACCGTGGGCTACAACTCTTCGAGCGACAAGCGCGTGCACTTTGGTCTAGGCAATTCCGCGGTCGTAAATAGCATTGAGTTGAATTGGCCGAGTGGGACGAAGCAGGTGCTGAAGAATGTGAAAGCGGACCGGATTCTGACCATTACAGAGGGCGCGCGGTAACAATTTCTTTGTGAATCACACTCGAGCGGTCATTGAGATTCAAGGCGTTTCGCCAGATCCGACTGCCCGTTTCGGACGAGAAGCTCGATCAGCCCTTGCATTACATCGGGTTTGTTTCGAGCATATGCCGCCATGGCCTCAGCGTTGAGCCGAGCGTCTTTGACTTTGCCCAAATGAAAGTACGAATCGCAAAGCATATAGAGCAGCTCGGGAGTCATTGTTTTAGACTTGGCCAGTTGCTCGGAAGCTTCAGCCCAGCGTTGCTGATGATAACGGACCTCGCCGAGCTCGGCGATCGCCATTTGATAACTCGGATCATTCGCAAGCTCCGCCTCGAATTCACTTTCAGCTCGGTTAAGATTCCCGTCCTTTAACTCCAGAATGCCTTCGTACGTATGAGCGCCTCGAACGGTCGGCTGAAGCTTCAGTGCGCGATGTAGGCATCGAAGACCGTCTCCGGTTTTGCCCGTGAAGAGGTATAGTTTTCCGACAAACACGTAGGCGTCGGCGAGAGTCGCGGAACTTCCCTTGAAATGTTGCTGGTAGAGGCGGAGTGCCGCATCTTCCTCGTGCGCGGCGAGCATCGTCTCGGCTTTCGGTTTGATTACGCTTTCCCGTTGTTCATTTGAGGTGGAGCGAACGAACGTCGCTTGCTCCATCATCAACTGGTGCAGCTCGGCCTCATGCTGCGCGTCCTCGGTATTCCCTATTCCGGCGTATGCCCGCGATAGATAGAAGTGAGCAAGCAGACGACCCGGATCCAGATGCAGTACGCTCTGCAACGTCTCAACGCCGGCTTGATACTTCTTCAACTCCACCTGGCATTGCCCCAAACCCAGTAACGCGTCAACATCGCCGGGTCTGAGAGCGAGGACGCGTTGGAAGGCAGGTTCTGCCTCCTTCCATTGTGCGAGCTTGACATCCGAAGTGGCCAGAAGTTCTAAAGCGCCGACATCACTCGGTTGAACTTCGACCGCACGCGCTGCGTGTTGAGCGGCGCCGGGGAGATCCATCAGCTTGTAGTCGATCGCCGCAATATCGAAATCGATCCGGGGTAAGGTCGCATCTTTCCGCTGTGCCTTGAGCAGCCAGTGCAACCCGGCTTCGCAATCACCCGTATCGCACAGTAGTCCTCCGTACTTTTGCCAGACAGATGCGTTGTCCGCTTCAGCTTTCAGGCTTTGCCGAATGGCGGCTAGCGCTAGTTTGTCCTGCCCATTGAGGTGGTATGCCTGCGCAAGGTAGTACTGTGCGTCTCCATCATGAGGACTGATTTTGACACAATGCCGAAGCAATTCAATCGCGCGTTCCCGGTCGCCCTCAGCGAGCCGATAGATGCCCGTCTTCAACAACAAATCGGGATCGTTGGGCGCAAGACTCAGGCCTTGTTCATACACTGCACCAGCCTGGGACGCATCGCCGGCCTCCTCAAGCAACATGCCTTTCAGCTTGATCGCCGGCACAAAGGTGGCATTTCTCTCGAGCAGTTCAGTCGTGAGAGCCATAGCTCGCTGCTTCTCGCCGTGTTCGGCGAGATTCAATGCTTGACGGAATTGAACAGCTAAGGAAGAGTCCGCGTGCTGAGAAGGAGTTTGTGGCGCCGCGATCGGCCCTCTGCCAAAGAGTATGAAAGCAAAGCAAGCGCCGATGAGAGATTCCCGGAGTCGAAGATTCATTTCTCAGTGTTGGCGGTCATCAGTCATGGAACAGGAGTGGGTAAAAAACTAAGGCAGCTTGCTTTTCGTCGGCGGGTTGCTCGAGACAACGCCTTCTCCTTCCCGTGCGACATAAAACCTGTCCGCAACCAGATTGGTCAGTATTTCTTTCTTGCCATTCGGCCACAGAACTTCCGCCTGATCGAGGTGCGAGTGACTGCCGAGGCCGAAATGGATTCTGAGATCGTGTTGCGATAGATAGCTTCCGCCACTCAACAGTTCGCCAGTCTGCACGAGATCGCCGGCGGTCGCCCGGATGCGCGCATTCAACGCGAGCCGATTACACTTTACTCCTTCGAGCTGGAAACTGATCCAGTGATTCGCAGGGCCACCTTCTGGACGCAGGATCATCGGCTGGCCCACCAGATTTTCCACGACTACGTCCACCCTTCCATCATTGAAAAGGTCGCCCACGGCGACTCCGCGGCTGACCTGCGGCACTTCTAAGGCCGAACCAACTCGCCGGCTCACATTTTGAAAAGTGCCGTCGCCATTGTTCAGAAAGAGAAACTTGGGTTCCAGATATCGCGTAGCTCTGGGGAGCGTGTCCACCTGCGGATAGACGTGGCCGTTCACCAGAAAAAAATCCTGCCAGCCGCGGTTGGCGAAATCGACGAAGGCATCGCCCCAGCCGACGAAACCCTGTGTGCCTCTCGCAATCCCCGAAGCGATCGATGCGTCGACGAAGTTCATCTTCCCGTCATTCCGATACAGAGCAGCGTATTCAATGTCGAAATGGGATAGCAGCAGTGACATACGGCCGGTATGCAGGTAGTCGGCCAGCGCCACTCCCATGTTGGCCTGATCGAAGCCGTCTTCGTTTGCGGCTACGCCTGAAAGAAGCGCTACATCCTCGAACTTGCCCTTGCCGTTACCTTGGTAAAGATAGTTCGCTTGACCATCGTTTGTGACGAAAAGATCAAGATGTCCGTCGTTGTCGAAATCGGTCCATATCGAAGTCAGACCATACCGATGTTCCGGATCATCGACTCCCGCTTTCCTGGACACATCGGTGAATGTTCCGTCGCCATTGTTGTGATAGAGGTTGTCGGGAGAACCTTTCAACCCGCGCGGCCCGCATTGCACATCAATCCCCATGTACTTGCACGATTTGCTGGAGCCAAACACCGGAAGATCGTTGAGATGGAAATCCACGTAGTGGGAAACAAACAGGTCCGCCCATCCGTCGTTGTCGTAGTCTCCGAATGTGGCTCCGGTCGCCCAGTCAGAATTATTTGCTAGCCCGCTAGCCTTGGTGACGTCCGTGAATGTCCCGTCGCCGTTGTTGCGGTAGAGAACGACGCCGTTGAGACAAGTGACCAGCAGATCTGGCCATCCGTCATTATTGTAATCTCCGACCGATGCGCCAAAGGCCCAGCACGGATAACCGACACCCGCTTTGTCGCTGACATCGGTGAACGTTCCGTCATGGTTATTGTGATAGAGAGCGCTGCGCGCTTTGACACCGTGCTGGGCCATGTCGACGTTTTGAGCGCCGGTAAAGTAAATGTCCGGCCAGCCATCGCGGTCATAATCGATGAGGGCGACGCCACCGCTCATCGATTCGGCAATAAACTTCGCCTTCGGACTGGACAGGTGTTCGAAACGAATTCCGGTGGAAGCAGTAATGTCCACCAACGTCGGATAGTTCGGCAGAGGTCCCGTCTGCTTTCGTTCGGCTTCGGCCTTTTCGCGTTCTTTGGGAGAAAGTGGAGTGTTCGTCCCCATTTGGGCCCGCGCCATTGCGGCCGACAGCAAAAGAATCGCACTGACGGCGGCCGCTTTAACTATCTTCCCCGAAACTCGCAACCTTTGATTGATTCCTGGTCCCTTTGAATTATTTTTGATCCGGCTCATCAGCAGTGATTTCTTTTGGTTGTACCTGAAGCTCTTTGTAGACGGCGCGCAGCTTTTGTTTCATGTCTTTGTACGTTTTGTAAAGTTCGAGTTCTCTCTTGGCATCATCCGCACGGCCAAGCTGCCGATACAAAGTGCCTAGCCGGTAGTGAGCCGTCGCGTTCGTTGGCTCCAACTGCACGGTCTCTTCCAGCAGTGCCAGCGCCTTGCCGGTCTGGTCCATCTCGATGAGTGTCTTCGCCAACCCTAATTTCGCATCGGCGTCGTTGGGCTGCAACTCCGTGGCTTTGGTGTATTCTTCAAAAGACTTTTGCGAGTTTCCCTTTTGCGCGTCAACTTCCGCCAGCCTTAGCATCGCCTTCTCGTCCTGAGGATTCTCTGCCAGAGCGAGCCGGTACTCCTGTTCTGCTTCCTTCTTGACGGCTGGATCTTGAGAAGTGTTCAGCAGTTCGGCCAACTCAAAATGAATGCCTGGAAGATGTGGATTGATGGCAATCGCCTGGCGAAACTGTGCGGCCGCGCCATTCGTGTTCCCCTGCTTGGTTTCTTCGTGAGCCAACATCTGATGGACCTGTGCAGAGTCTGGGTCGGCCAACGACAACGCCAGCATCGCTTCGCCCGACAGGTCCGAGTACGTGCGGTAGGCTGCGTACAAGACCTCCGAGTTGTCTGGAGCAGTCTTTCGGAGTTCGACCAGCACGCTGCCCGCCTGCACGAGATCACCACTTTGTGTGTACAGGCTGACGAGTTCCAGTCCGACTTCAATCTTGAATTTCTGATCGGGAATCAAAGGGAATGCGGCTTCCAGATCCTTTCGTCCTTCTGGAATGTCGCTTGTATGGAGTTCAGCAAGTCCAAGTAAGCCTCGAATTTTCGCTAAGTCCGGCTGCCCCGCGATGGCCGCGCGAAGATGTGGAATGGCGTCAGCGGCCTTCCCTCGAAAGTACAACAGAACGCCGAGGTTTCCCTGGGTCTCAACGTTTTGCGGA
>Ga0335073_10005194_pt1 | contig 18279 bp, 15 predicted proteins | sample Lox_Sample_22_FD_207093 | JGI IMG/M metagenome (GOLD analysis project Ga0335073, IMG submission 207093) | Soil microbial communities from Loxahatchee National Wildlife Refuge, Florida, United States - Lox_Sample_2.2 | ecosystem: Environmental > Terrestrial > Soil > Wetlands | place: USA... | reverse complement strand
TGCCAATGATCAGGAATGGAACATCAGGTATGAAAGCTGCTGTGTGAAAATACTCTTAGGCTGATCGCTTGTCACAGAATCGGCAACATATTTGCGCTGGCCGTCAAGATCCTGCTCACGGCCTCAGTTTGGTTTGCTTATACTCAATGCTTGTGGAGGACACTCAAAAGCAAGGACATATCTATCCGCGGTCTCGATTCCGCTTTCAGTGTGGAGACGTCAGTGATAGCTCTACTAAATCCGGAGATGTTTCTCAACGTGAAATTGGGAGCTCTTCTGGCCTTGATAGCCTGGTAATTGTCTCCTCTTCGGCCGCGAATAAGATACTAACTAATGTACAGGTGTCTTCAAGTTCCCTCACTGATCACGCCAGCGACACTTTTCGTCGTTCCAAGCATCAGCAGTGTATCCGTTAACGCATCAGTCCCTTCTCTCGACATTACGAATTCAAGTGAGGCACATCGATTCGCGTACTTCACGCCATTAAACACCACTATCAGCAATGCGGACCCGAATAGTTACATTTTCGACGGCCCACGGTCGATCCTTACCAGGCTCTCTACCGCCACGGCTTCCTACGGGCAGATTTTACCAATTTCTCCTCCGTTCAGCGACTCGTCCTACTCTCTCAGCTTTGCCGGTCCCTATGTCAATTGCACATCTGGTAACGCGAATTCTTTCAATTCGACTGTTCAAGGTTTTATGGAGTTGTTCCTCCAGAAGATGAATTCGTCCTTGCACCAAAGCTCGTTGGGAGAGCAGTTTGCATATTACGCGTTCGTGCCTTCTTTCGACCTTGATGTTGAAGGCTCAAACACTGTTTTCTTTAATGGTACCGGTCTCACTGCATTGGATCAACCTCGTCTTCAAGAGCAACCAGGAAATGCGACAAATGAACTTTGGATAACATTCTATCGATATCTGACCGATAGGAATGGAAATTATGTTTTGGACGTCAATCAGAACAAGATACCGGAACAAATGTATGGCGTATGCAGTCTGTGGAATGTTACGTATGATCTCAATTTTTCATACGATGGTGGAGCTCAGAATATCACCAACAACAGCATTACACCTCTCAATCCTGTTGTATATCCAACGACCACCGCTCAAGAAGACTCCAATCTAGTCCAGCTGTCTTACTCTGCAGTATTCTGGGTCATAACGGACCAACTAGTTGGATCGATGGGCCTGGTAGACTATACAAATTCAAGTCAGAACGGAACCTCAACGCCAGGATACGGTTCAATAGACACCAATATCGAACATAACAGTTTGCTGGGCAGTAATGATCTGGACTACTTCTTTGATTTGAACGCAGAGGTGTACAACGATACGAACCAGCCTCTTTCAGATCAGAGACTTTTGGACAAGGAACTGGGACAGAACCAAACGCTACCCTTTCTCATTGAGCAGTTATCCTACAATGTCACAATGAGTCTAATGAACGACCCTCTCCTAGCGTAAGTGGAACCGCACCCTTTGGAGAAGTTTAACAGGTTGACGTAGTGTAACAGACCGGTCGTGATTGCAAACACAACTCGTATTACTCCAGTCAATCGATACTCCTACAGCTCACGAAATCTTTGGCTCGCGTATGGGCTTGGAACCTTCTTTGCATTGATTGCTAATGCATTCGGCGCCCAGGCGTTCATGGAGAACAATGCAAGCCACAACAACTCATTGTCAACACTGCTCTCCATATCTCGGGATCCCGAGTTGGCCAACCTGTTCCCTGAATGTTGTCATGGGAAACTTCCTCTACCGCAGCGGACGATGAAAGCGCGACTCAGGGTCGAAGAAATGGGGGATGGTGGGCAGAGTTTGAAGCCGAAGGACACGAAAAGGACTGTGTGCGAGGCTTGCAAGTTGCAGGCCACACAAACCCAGCGGCCTCGCGCCTTCTCTACATGGACGATAAAAGGTGCAAGAGCAAGAGTCAGTGAAACATCGCCTCTTAATCCGCAGCATTCGATGTAGACGCTGCCATTTTTGCATTGCTGGCGTTTAGCGGCTTGTCTTTTTTCGCGAGCTATGTTCTGAACAGCAATAGACTACTTGTGATCATTTCCGATGAAGTTCTCAGTCTCATGCCTTACAAACCACTATTGTTAAAACGTCGAGAAGGCAGAAAAAAGGCCACTAGAAGTGCTTTTATGCCGACTACCGATTTCGAGGTCACGCGCCTCTTTGCCGAGTTGGGCGTTTCGATTCTCACGTCACTTTCAAACAGTTGCTTTTGCCTCCCATGTATGAGAACGATAGACAAGAGGTTGAAAGAAGCTCATAAGCATGAGCGAGGATGTTGAGTCAGGATCGTCACTGTTACTGCGGGATGTTTCCGCTGTCACGCAGAATCAAACGCATGATGTTGAAGTCATGCCGAGTCAAGTAGAGCAAAAGCCAAGTTCACCCACGCAGTCGGGAGCCACTTTTGAACGTCAAGACTTCACTACAGCAGAAGGTAAAAGACTTTTTGTGACAGAATGCTCACTGCTTTTGTTTTTCCAGTTTCGCTGTCCCTCTAGCTCTAGTATGCGACACCGCAGAACGTCGATCCGCTGTGCCGGCCCGAATCTCACGTACGCGAATGCTGTGAACGTATACTCTAACGCTCAGCTCAAAATGGAGCAGCCTAATGCCCGTTCATAATGACGGTTCTGCCAGCCTCAAGCCTCGTCGTTGGCTCCCTCTTCATCATTGTGTATTCGCTGGTCCACTTCTTGGTCTTCGTGTATACCTTCTCCAAATCTCGGAAGCCGTTTTCTTCGTACAGGTGGTGGCCGAACGGACTTGCCTCAACCCATGTCGGCACGAGCAGCCTGTCGGCCAGATCCGTTCCCCATTTCACTTGAATTGATCCTGCACCGCAACGCTGGTAGTCCGGATCGGTAAAGAGGATGTAGAGCACTGCGAATAGCCGGTCAGTGAGACATTCTTGGTTTGCCACTGTTGTGGGGATAGGAGAAAAATAGTAGGGCCCTCGGATCAACCCGTGAAACGTAGGTAGATGGTAGTTTTCTACGAGACCGTCGTGGAAATCAACGACGCTGATCTCATACAATCCCAGCGAAAATCTTTTGCAGATCCGCCGCGATGACCAATGTCTGGAGGTTGGAAAATGGTTTCGACAAGGAGCCAACTTACAGACATGAGGATGATTCCACATATACTTTATTCTCCTGTCCATAAAGTCCTTCATCAGGAACTCAGCCATTGCTCTGTCTTCTCCTTCGAACCATGTCGCCTCGCCATCATGTCGCTGTTCTTTGTCGTTCCAGCTTGGGTATATTTTCCACAGCGCACCGGACACAATTCTGCCGTTTGACTTGTCGACAAGCTTCATCCAGCAATCGGATGGGTCGGTATGCATGGACTTGATGAAATTTGCTTTTATGGCATCTCGCTGTTCCTTGGTGTTTGGACCGAACAGAGCTTCGTGCAGAGGAACAACTTCGAAGGCGCGATATTGGATTTCGAGAAGCTCATCGAAGTCATCTTCGGTAACGCGGGACATTTCGAAATGCATTTTGGCGATGAGATGGGAAGCAGAAGCACAGAAATTGTGAATATAGATATACCAGAGTCAACTGACAACAACGCAGAGCAGAATTGAACTTTAGCAGAGCAGACCGTCACAGCTAGATAGCTAGATGAACGAAGCAATTCCCGGAAAAATTTGGTGCATTGCTGGACCCCTTCGACTACTCCGCATGCACGTCGCCCAGACTACGGGACCCGTTCTGGAAGAAGGCTGCAAATGCAAGAAAGCACAGCACAATAATTACTGTTTCGCCATGTGCGGTAGTCCCAACGGCTCCTTTGCTCCGACGACGACTGGCCGCAGATTGCCCTGACTCAATTAGACTCCGCTCCTTCGCGAGCTCCACAATTGCAGCTTGGAACAGCGCTCTTCCTTTGGACCCCGGTCGTCGAGCAAAACGAACAAGAGAGTGAATCTAACTTCCATCGCAAGACGAACTTCAGAGGGCGTAGCGGGACAGCTAGGTTGGGTGTGGGACGGCCTGGCGACGCTGCGATCCGTGGCATTTCCATCATGCAAGCCGCCATTGCACTGCCATTTCCACATCAACACGCCGGCCGTTGCAAACGTGACCGGGGTCAATTCCTGCCTGCCGCCCTGTGCGCTCAGCGTGCTAAGGGAAGCGATGTGAAAAAAGGGCAATAATCAGCTCGTAAAAACTGGGCTCAGTCTAATCAATGCTTTGGTGAGGGACAGAGCGGTCGAGACGCGGTGTGGGGGCGTTTTGTCCTTCATCCGGAGCGCCGTCTGTTTCCTCTGCATGATGCCTGACAGCTGCGCTCTGTGCTCTTTTTCACAGCCGCGCGGACCAGGCCAGCGCGAGAAACGAAAAAGCAGGATGCAGCGGAGCTCAAGGTTGATGCCTGAACAACCGACAGGGTGATGGAGTTGACATTCGTGCGAACGCGACAGAGACGAGAAAGCAAAAAAGGGCCGGCAGATGGTTCCTGGGTTGTGCAGATTGACGGTGCAGATGGATGCAGATAGGAGCAGATGGTGCGGACGGGGTCGAAGGTGGCATTGGCGAATGGGAAGCGCACAGCTGGGGCAGTCCGCTGTGGAGCGAGCAGAACGAGGGCGCCATGACCCACATTCCTATCTCACCTACCCGTCCGGCCGGGCCCGGCGCCTCCTGCTTGAAGCGTAGCCGAACGCCTCCAACGCGATTGCTTGTGTACTTGCGTGTTTCCTGGTGCAGTGTGACGGCACGTTTGAAGGTGCTTCTTTCGGCTACAGATAAACCAAAGATAATGCTCAATCCAGGCCACGCAAGTCATCGTCACAGAAGCATCGTCTCAGATACATAATCACAAAACAGTACTGCACGTTCCGAGCTCCGTTCACGGTGCCTTTTTCGTTATGCACGCTATTGAGGCAGATCATCGCCATCAAAATTATCTGCGGTTTATCACGCTATTCATCCACGAACCCGGGCGTGGGATGATGGCAAGTATTACAGCGCCGTTTTTACGGCCACAGGAAAGCCGATGTCCCGCTACTCCACAGCGCCTCGTTTGAATCTTTTGGGTTAACCCCGTACCTGACATCCGCGGCGTTAGGGTTGTCGCGCTCAACCATACTGCGCCAAAGAAACCAAATAAGCCTCTAATTCTTAGTATCTTGCGCGTCGTCGCCTTCCGGACCGCTATACGTTTGCACCGCATAACCTATGGTCTTCTTGATGATCAGCTTGTCCGATCCCGCGCTCGCTGGTATCCTTAGCGATGCCTCCCGGCTGGATGCAGCCGAGCCATGAGACACTTGCGTGACTGAATTGAGATAATTGTCCACTGCCGATGTAGGTCTGCCTGGATGAGTGAGTAGCGGTATTTGTGGAGGCGACGTGTCCGGGCTCGTTTCGGAGATTGAGCTGATGCGGTGGCTCGTCTCGTTCATTCTAAGCGTTGATGGCAGCGAGAAGAAACTAGACCGGTGCTTGGATTTTGTAGATGCTTCCTTCGAGCTCAGTGCATATGAGTCTCCTCGTGTGTTTTGTTCGCGCAGGACTGGATCTACCTGATCTGCGATGGGTGCCATGTAGCCTGTACCCAGAGCCTTGAGAACTGGTCGAGAGCAAGGTATCGTCGCCGCGATCAAGCTGTAATGCATGATGACTTGGGCGAAGATGACCGAATTAACTACGTCGAAGGTATAATCCGTTGAGTTCTTGATCGAATTGAGTGCCGAGATGCGAGCAGCCACTAGAGGAATGATTGGAAGACGGAAAGAAAATGCCATAAGCACCATGGACTTGAGCAGCCTCGCCATCTGTAGATCCCAGATGAGATAGACTGGAAGACATAGCAGAGCCACTTCGAGGACAATTCCAATAGATTCGATGGCGGCCCAAGAAGCAGTCTATACGGGTCAGCGCATGCTTCGAATACTAAGACTTCGCTCTACTTACCAAGGTCGAGCACCTGTCGGACAGATCCCAAGCTCTATAAGGTCGGCATCCAACTCCGATAGCAACGAACGAAGCAAGACCCCAGATGCCGATGACCAACGAGACCATTGCACAAGCATTCGAGTGATCCTGTCGTCGGGTCAAACGTGCCACAAGCTGGGACGCCGATGCCCTTGACAACGCCATAGTAGCGACATAGAGTAGGTTGCTTGCGTAAAACAGCTGCACTATTCAGTAGGTACTCCCACATTAGTTCAGACAAGTTGAACTCACCTTCTCGGCGATGAGGAGTTGATTTTCGCTGAGTAAGTCTACGTTCTGGCCAATTCCTTGGTAACCTGCAACTATAGTAACGACGGACTGCGTGATGGCCAATATCTACGACAGTCAGCTTACCTCATAACCCGACAATCTCAGTAACTCACAGTGCCAGCAGTTAGCAAGATATCGTCAGATTGGAAAGACGCGTTGAAGCCGAAGCGAACCCCTAGTCTGAGACCATAGGCAAGCAATGAGGCAACAAGAAGAAGGGCCGCCGATATTGTCAAGTATCCGCTATGGTTTTCCGGAGTAATGGTCTGAACAGGTATATCGACAGTACCGTTGGAAGCCATTGTCGATTCGTGTACTCAACACTTAGGGACAAAAGTCGCTGGTTAAGGCCGAATATAAGATTCCGCAATATGAAGCTCAATAATCATCGGCCGAAAAAGGAACCCATCGCATACGATAACAAAAGGTACTCCCAGCTACGACGTTACGCCTCACTAAACAAAGTTTGACTATTCAAATATGAGAAGTAAATTCGCACGCGGGTAAGAGTACGCCATGAATGGAATCGGATCTGGTAGCCTACTCTTTCCACGCGATGCGAGACATATTGGATGAAATGAGGGCCCGGATGTTGAATTGGGAAGGATCCTCTATCTCTCAGCTATACTACGGTAATGGCTCTCCCAAAACGCGTCCGATGCCGAAGCCATATTGAGCCGCACCGCAGCTGAGAAAAGGAGATCATGAACAAAAGTATCGACTTCAATGTACGGCAGGGTCTCCACCAAATTCACCGTACCTGATAGTAGATCTGATGGGCTGGTGGCAATGAAAACAAAAGAGAAGCCCTGAACTAAAATGATGAAAGCGGGTGAGATATGCCATTGACGCATCTAACTCTGTCAAAAGCAGTAAAGACTCAAGCCTCCGGCATTTCCGTGGGGGACGCGATGCATTTGATCTTCAACATACAGACGAAATAGGAGATGGTGAAAGTAATTCTTCAGCTGAAAATACTGCTAATGTTGACGATCGCACACCTTCTATTCGATATGGTTTGCTCGGGAGAGATTGAAGTCACGGTGGTCGGAATGAGTCCCAGCCCAAGGATTATGGCTATAGGCCAGGCACTGAAGATGCCTCAGCTGAGAGGACCACAGGACGGGCGAGTTCGGAAGATTAGCCAAAGCTGAACGGCCGAACCTCTTCATTGGGACCGCTGGGGTTCCATGATTACCCCTGGCGGTGGATGCTTAGCGTAGAGATCCCGAGAAGCCGCTGCTGACGGCGGACGTCAACTTGCCCTGGATACCGCGGTAGTTCCCGGATCAAAACCCTCCAAGCTCGCTGTGGGCAGTCTCGATCCGGAGTCTGGTAGTGCTTCCCGTGCGACAGCCCTCAACGATAGCCAATTGGCCGCTTACATGCTCTTCACATCGGACTTGTTTGAGATAAAATGCGTCACAAACAGCTACAGAAAGCGGTTGACATCAGGACAACTTTTAGGGCTGTTGCTAGTGTTTTGTCTCCGTTTGAACAATCAAGGCCGGCCGCCTCCAATACTGTCGGAATAGCGGCTCATCACGAGCCGTTTCTTTGGCCATGTAGCTAAATACCAAGTCAGATTTGAGTGGCGCTGCAGCGAGTGCATTGAATCAACTTCGGCTGTCGGTCAACCTCCCGGCGCTGAGGAACGGTGGCTTTTTGGTCTTTCTCACTACTGCAACACGAGAAAACGCCACCCAGCAAAGCAGTTTAGGATGCACTCATGCCATCTTGAATGACGGCATAAGCGACGGCTGCCGCGTTTTGTCTGAGAAGGTTCGGCCACTGACGAATGTCTTGCGCCCACCCGGATCTCGGTTCGCTGATCACCCTGGGATTGCCTTCGAGAATTTGATGTCCGAATTTCGAGATTTCGGCAAAGTGTACGGCGAGATAAAGGGCCGCGCAAACGCTTGTCCACAAAATGCTCCGATCGACGACGGACTTTCCAGGGAAACTTCGAGGGCCTCGTAGCTGGTCGTGATAGTGGCTCCAACTCGCAGCACGCTAGAGCCGGCACCATGGGGAAGTAAGGGACCGTTTCTCTTTACCCTGCTAGTGAGTAATAGCCGTGCCTGTCTCAGCCGTGGCCCGTGGGGAACTTTGGCAGGGAAGACCGTCTTCAGGCCATGTTCCTGAGGGTATCGCCTGGCAGCAGAATTGTCTTTGCACGCCGCGTGGCGCCTTCAGAACGATTGCATCCTTTCATACGGATTGCGAACTCGGGCCCACGAATTCCTGTCCGTTGAAAATGCAACCAAAGTCCGGGCGTGCGGAGGAGCCAGAGACTTTCCCGAGACCATTACTCAGCCTGCAAAGTCGATCGAACTACGCGCAAGAACACAAATTGTTGTACTGCCTCATCGGACTAAAACTCCGGAGAGAAGACGGGAAGGCCTAGCAGGGGCAATGCAGGAGTTAGGACCGGCATTGGGTCGAAAACGACACTGGTGGCTTGCCTACTGTCAACTACCATCACAACAAGGTTCGCAGTCTGGCGCACGCTATCACCTCGTGGAAACTCAAGGCTTCGTTGTCTGCTGTACTCGAAAGGAAACACGAGCGACACCATCCCTGGTTCGAACCGTTGTCATGAATGGCCAGGTTATCCTACCCAACGACGACGGCTGCATAGCGGTGGGCACGGAGCTCATTGCAATTCTACCTTCGATATGCACGGAGCAGGACTCTTCCGGAAAGGAGTTCAATCCAGAACACTGCCCTATCATAGATAAATCTTGTCTCCACCTGCTGAGCTTGTTTCTTCTGAAAGGTTGAGCTTAGATATTTCACTCCCTCCCTCAGTCTGATAAGCGTCTTTTGAAATCTCTTTTCATCAGTCCTTCCCTCGAACCTTGGACAATTTGTTCAATTGTCTTCTGTTTTGTGTTTTGATTGTACACCTCCAACATGAGTTTCAGCGAAAAGAACGACATCGACTTCTCGGTGTCGTCGCCCATCGAGGCTGGCCCTTCCGATGATCAACTCGATGAAGCCCATCGTGGCACTCAGTTCGATGTTAGCGACATGCATCGTCTGGGAAAGCGCCAACAATTCATGAGGAATTTCCGATTCTTCTCCATTCTCGGCTTCACCAGCACCCTGATGTGCACGTGGGAGGGTGGGTCCATTGCTTTTCCAATTGGAAATTGAAAACTGACGCCGATGTAGCTATGCTTGCCACCAGCTCTCAAGCCTTGATTGATGGTGGTCTGGGAGGTGTGATCTGGTCGTACTTATTCACCGTTATCTTTTTCACCTGCGTTGTGGCATCAATGGCAGACATGGCTTCCATGGCTCCAACTTCCGGTGGCCAGTACCATTGGGTCTCCGAATTTTCTCCCAAGAAATTCCAGAGGTTTCTCAGCTACGTTGTCGGCTGGATCTCTGCTCTTGGTTGGCAAGCTGGTACTGCATCTACTGCCTTCCTGACTGGAACTATGATTCAGGGTCTGATTGTGCTGAATCATCCTGATTACGTCCCGACTCGCTGGCAGGGAACTCTTTTCACCATTGCAATCGCTTTGGTCGCCGCATTCTTCAACACCTACGGCGCCAAGTACCTGCCGTTGTTGGAGGGCTTGATTCTCTTCCTTCACGTTTTCGGCTTCTTTGCCATTCTCATCCCGCTTTGGGTTCTGGGTCCGAAGAATGATGCCCACACCGTCTTTGCTACTTTCCAGGACGGTGGTGGATGGGGTAGTGTTCCCGCTGCCATGACCATTGGCCAGATCTCGCCCATCTTCGCCTTTGTTGGTCCTGATGCTGGAACTCACATGGGTATGTGGTGATCTGTGGCTTTGAGGATAAACTAACTCTTTCACAGCCGAGGAAATTCGTGATGCTTCCAAGATCGTACCACGCACCATGATCACCACCGCCGTCCTTAATGGATGCCTTGGCCTTGTCATGACCATCACTTACGTCTTTTGCATTACTGACCTCGACGATGCGCTGAACAGTCCTACCGGCTACCCGTTCATCCAAGTCATCTATGCCTCAACTGGTTCCAAGGCTGGTACTACCGTCCTGGCTTGCATCCCAATCGTTCTCCTTATCGCAGCTTGCATTTCCGTCTTGGCAACTGCCTCTCGCCAGACCTTTGCCTTCGCTCGCGACGACGGTCTCCCAGGCGCTCATATCTGGCGCAAGGTGTTCCGCCTGGGTACCGAGATCCCGCTCAACGCTGTCATTCTGTCCCTGCTCATCACCGTCATCCTCGCTCTTATCAACATTGGCAGCACGGCGGCCTTCAACTCCATCATCTCGCTCCTCGTTTCTTCGCTCTTCACCGCCTACTTTATCTCCATCAGCTGCATCCTCCTCAAGCGCCTTCGTGGAGAGCCGCTCCCGCCATCCCGATGGAGCATGGGTCGCTTCGCCGTCCCAGTCAACATTATCGCCATCCTGTACATTGTTTTCGCCTTCACCATGAGCTTCTTCCCTACCACCAAGCAAGTCACTCCTGTCAGCATGAACTGGTCGGTGCTCGTGTGGGGTGTCTTCGTCATCTTCTCCATCATCGTCTACTTCGTCCAGGGCCGCTACGTCTACAAGGGTCCCGTCGTGTATGTCAACAAAGATTTCGAGAGCGAGGAACGCGAGCTGCAGAACACCACCATGGGTCAGGCTTATTAGGGTCGCGGTGGAGCGAGCTACGTGTAGAGCAGAGAAAACTGTGCTAAAAGTCAATTTCAAGATGGCACCACTTGGTAAAAGGTTGCAGCGAATTGTATCTCCTGGTCGCTGGAGCTGGTTTCATAAGGCGTTTCGTACGGTCTTGTAGATTCCGTTCGCTGGGTAGAAATTCGAGCGGGTCTTCCGCATCTCTGTCTCTCCTATTGTTGTAAAGAAATAGTTATAGCGGCCACCTCGCGAATGGGATTAAAGCTCAAATTTAAGCGTCACATTGATCGACTGTCTTCCAAGTCACTAGTGTAGTGGAGCAGCGAGCCACTCGCCATTTTTAATACGGTGTTAGTGAAGAAAGACTTGATTTCTCAAATTAGTCTGTTCCTGGAAATTAGTTGAAGTATCATACAACAATGCAAACACTATCTAACCTGCCGATCCTGGACCTTGTCTTGCAACGTTCGTACTCGATGCTTGTCCGAGAGGAGTGTATGGTGATGACTTGTTAGATGATGATATGTATTAACGAATGTAGTTGGTCGTCTCCATTTTCAGCCAGGTTGGCTCGTCTTGCATTCTCCCGCGAGTGTTCGGTCCTGGCACGGTGTTTGTCTTTGTTCTCCTCAGACCAATTTTTGTTCGATAGTCGGCGCGTGGCGATGTACCGCGGATAATCCTTAGCGACTCTACGAATGGCTTTGGTCGCTTCTGGCGGTGCGCTTTGGGCTGCGATAGCTGGCGTCTCTTCAGATGTGCTCTGGGTTGCTACCGGATTGTGTTCAAGCGCCTGAGTGATTTGGTCAGGAGAAGGACCTTGCTAAGATATCAGACAAGCACAGCGAACACAGGCAGTTCATACGAACAGATTAGGACTTCGAGTCGGCAAGTCGAGCATCACGCTCGGAATGTATTATTCTGATATCGCAAAAGGGTATCTCAGTAACCCTAGCCCTTTCACCGTGGTGTCTTGCCAAACGCCGACCAACGACTCCAACCGATAGATATCCAATATGGCGCTCTAATATGATGATCATGAAAATGGGTTCGTCGAGGTCGTAGATGTTGGCGATGCGCAAAGTATGAGTTCCTTCCTCGTGCGTACGAAATTCTCCGCCCATATTGTCCGTAGCCAAAACAGCTCAAAGAGCAGAGTCGTCATTGCTGCGATTCACCTGCTTCCTCTCTCGCTTTGTGTAGGCGCATGACCCAACGCATCTCGACGACGGTCTTCGCCATGTCGGTCTCAAGCTTCTTGACATTCTCCTCGGTGGCGCGGTATGAAGCGACGAGGCCGGACAATTCGGCAACGGTCTCGTCGGACTTCTCCTGGCGCTGGCGCTGCTGGTCGAGCACGACCTCAAGCCGGCACAGCTGGCGGCGAGATGTATCGCGCTCCTCGGCCATCTTGGCTTCCAGTGCCTGCCAGTCACGCCGCAGCGCCCGCATGCGCCCGTCCAGAGCGCGGTACTCCGCTTCCAGCGTCTCCGCCGTCACCTCCGCCATCTTGCGGGCCTCTTTGGCTTCCGAGACCTCCTTCGACGCGTTGGCCACCGTTTCGCCCAGCCGCTTGCCCATCTCCGTGCTTTGGTCTTCGGCTCGCTTCCGCCGCCGCGATTCCTCCTCAATGGTGGCCTTGAGGTCGTCGATTCTGCGCTCCTTCCGGGCCAGCGCGGACTCGTTGATGTCGTACTGATACGAAATGGTGGAGTTCTGCTCCTCGAGATAGGCGATGCGGCTTTTCATGGCGCGGAGTTCCAGCAGCGCTTCATCCTTGGCCGCCCGCTCCGACCGCAGCTCGCGTTTCAGCCGATCGTTCTCGCTCGTCAATCGCTCAATCACCTGTCCCGTCTTGCCGCCTGCAATACCGTTTGCTGCTCCTCCTCCTCCTCCTCCCACGGGGCTCACGCCGTTCACACTGCTTGCCGGTCCGCCGCTGTGCGGACTTGCTGTCGTTTGCCATGGTGCCGGAGGCGTCGGATACGCGGGCAGCGGTAGGCCGTTTGCCTTTCTGGTGACAGGAGATGGACGCGAGGGACTCGACTGCACGCTGGACGAGGGCATGACGTTTGATGGCGGTGGATTGGAGAGAGTGTGAGCGGCGGCATCGACAGCCGCGGGCATTTCTTGAAGGCTTGCTGATGTTGCTGATACTGCTAGCCGTAGTTGGGCTGGTGAAATGATAGATGGGCTCGCTTCATGCGTAGTAGGGTTGGAAGGAACGGTGAATGGATCATCCAGTTCGAAGGACGCGGAGGGAGTGTGGGATGTAGGATCTAAGGAGCGCGTTTAGGCGTGCTGTGAGCCAGATGGAATCTCACCGAGGGGCGGTAATGTAGTAAACGAACGTGTTTCGCGATATTTGATACGCGCAGGGGTCGCTTTGGCTTGTTGTCATTAGTCAGGTACGGAGTACTTGGAGGCGTTGCTGAGGTGCATCAATCCCCACCCAATAGCGAACGTCTAGCCTAAGGTACTATTACGGAGCTCATGTTGAGGTGAACGGTGAGATTCCGATATTGTGCCTGGTCTGTGTATTCGTTTCTCTCCTAACAAAGAACGAGCGCAAAATCGCAACTACCTTACGTTTGGATCAGGGATCAGCAAAGTCTTCACTCGCCTGGCATTTCAGTGACTAAGGTACCTAGTACCCTACGATCGATACAATAAATCAACTCTGACCCAGCTACCTTTGGTTTTTGTTGTGAGTACTCAGTACGATGATTTCTATTACTGTAATACTTTGAGGCGAAAGCATGACGCTCTTTGAAAGATATAACCTTGATTTCGTATCGAGATTGATCTAGTCCTTTCACCATAATTCATTCCTCTTGGGTCATGCATGAGAAAATTTGAAGAAAGCCGTACTCTTGTCGTCCCAGCAAACACACGCCCTTACAACTCCCATCAAGTGGATGTAATAAAAATGCAGCTTTGGAAGAAGTTTCGTCCACATCTTTCAGTCAGCCATCTCGTAAATCTACGCCACAGCGACATATGCCAACCGTTCAGTTATGCCTTGTCTTCTTTTCCGCTATATCAATAGTAACCCTTCCCCCCAGCAGCCTCACCACCCAGAGCCATCTCCTTGAAACCTTGCGGTACCCTCCAGCCGTGAACATTGCATGCGCGGATGTACGCATTGATGGCCTCACCGACGCCATAACCCGCTCTACCTCCCCTGGAGATGCTCTCCAACTGGGCGGGCTTCGGATCACGACTGCTGATGGCCATGCGGACCTGCAGCAGCACGCTCTCGATGGACGAGGCAGCCGACCAGCCCGAGTTGGTGAGGAGCTCCATGCAGATGCTGCCGCCGGCGGTGACGTGGCCGCCGCCGCCCTGCTGGAAGGCGAGGAACCGCGGGCGCACGACGCGCACGAACGGCGGCTCCATGGGGTACGCCGCGCCGAAGCGCATCTCCAGCACTATGCTCCGCTCCCCGCGCTCCTTCATCTGCCGCGCCAGCGGCAGCCCTTCGTCGAAGCTGTGCAGTTCCACGATCCACTGGTACACGTTGTCGCCGAACCGCTCCGGGTCCGTGTACCAGCCCAGCTCGTGCGGCGGCGTCGAGTTCTGCACCTTCAACAGCGTCTGGTAATCCTTTTGCAAGCGCTTCGACGCGCTCGGAGTGGCGAACGGCGGAGGTGGCAGGATCGGAAGACTCGAGTAGTCGAGTTGGCCGGGAACGAAGTCCGTCAGAGGCTTTATGGGTACTGGTACCGGCACCGGCGTAAGGGAGTGCTTGGAGCCTGAGATGAAAGATCGTACGCCATCCATGAGCGACTGCTTGCCCTTTTTATTACCGAGACCGCCAAAAGAGAACACATCCGAAAGTCGGCTTGTAGCAGTAGCTGAGGGCGGCTCTTCGACCTCAAGGATGGCTCGATCTTCGGGTTCAGTCATAACACTGAGAGTATCGTCGTCGTCAATGCAAATTGGATCATTTTGATTTCCACTGTATTTCAGCTTCTTTTTGCTGTCACCATCAACCTTGGGGACGGATGAAGCTTTGCCTCGTCTTGAACGAGAAACGGCGGTGATTGGAATCTCAACTTTGTCGCTTGCTCCAACCGGACGCCTTGTTGGATCTTGAACGAATACATCCGACGGTTTGGATTCTTTCATCTCATCCATCTTCCAATCCTCATTGTTGACCTTCACGAACAGATAACGCGTCTGGATCCAGTCGAGCTGTGAAACAACGAGGTACGGCTGTTGGCTGACAAATTCGGCGGGTGCGTTCACAATCTCATTCAGAGACATAGCATTACTGACTTTCAGTTCGCTGTTAGGCCAACAATTCGAAGGAATGCAGCGTGGCCCATGTTGGCTGTAGCCTTGACTGACATTGAAATCGGTCGAGAAGTACACGCCGTGCCCATAAGCGCGGCCGTGTAGAGTGTCCCTGAAATGCAGGCCTTCACGAATGATACTGTGCCAATTCTGCATGGGACTACCGTGCCATGCGAAAATTGTTGGGTACTTCAAAGTCAGACGTTGCGCAGTTTCTTGGACGGCATCTAGGAAGCGTCGTTCTTTATCGGGTGCACCCATGGCAAAGCGGAATTGCATCCATCCCTTCATGCCATAGAGACGTTCCTCACTCCTCTTGGATCCATCTGCGTCGTCAGGGTTGTCGACTTGGACGATGCAAGCACGATTGGACGCAATGACCCAACGTAGAACCTGCAAGCAAGAATCTGGCATTCTATCCTTCCAACGATCCAAAGAGGCATTTTTGTAACTGAGAAGATATTCTCTCATTTCTTTGACGGGAGGAATGCGTTCCAGTAGAGCCAGGATTGTAGAAGTCTTCTCGTGCGGCTGCAACGTGTCGAAGTCAACATCATAATTCCAGATGTAGACAGATCGAAGGACTTTCTTGAGTTCTGGGGTTTTCGCTTTGGCTTGATCGTTCGCATTGCCGTCTGACTCGGTAGATTCTTGCTTGGGCCAGTGAGGACGTAGACCAGATAACTTTACAATGGGCCAGTAATTTGTCTCAAGAACGCGACCGTGATACGTCTGAGGATCTTTTTCGGTCTCATCGCCAGCAATATACTTCAACGCGATCCACTTGCCAACGCGAAGTGGGCATTTGATACCCTTCGGAAAAATTAGTTCATTCCTTTCGTCGTCATAACGTGCCTCGATGGCTTTAGGATCCTTCGGTACGTCCTTGTCCTTGTTATTGTTCGCGTTTGGCTGTGCAGCGTTAATGTTGTTAAAGTTGTAGCCGGCAACAGGAGGTCGTTGATTCAGACTGGGAGGTGGAACGTGAAGACCCAATCCAGAGGGAAACTCTTGCAATCGGTTGCCGACGGCACTGGTGTAGCAAAAGCTAACGAGTAAATCAACCACATAAGGCTGTGAGATAATCTCGTGCTCAATGCTGGGACCAAATCCCAAGTTCATGTACTGGAAGAGACACAGCTCTTTGTTGCAGACGTAAGGTTTGATTGCCTCGAGGTCATCGTCGAGTTTACAGTGACAGACCAGACAGAAGTCGGTGCAACGTACAAAGTGCCTTAAGAGGAATTGCATTGCCAAAAGCGGCAATGAGTGAGATGAACCAGCTGGAGCATCCTTCAGATGATCCGCCATGACAATGGGCGGGAATATTTTGTTGCTGACCTCTACATCTGTGTACTCGGGGTCCAGGTAGTCGAAGGTGTCAATGTCGTAGTTCTTGCCCTGAACGTCGTTGTAGAATCGCTCGGCACCTTGCCATGGCATACCTTTGTAATGGTACTTCAAAATGTTGAGAAAGCGTTCGTTGAAGAGGACATTGAGGGGTTTCGATATGAAAACATCACGCCAGCCATCGACCGATGATGGCAGATTTGTTTGCTTTGGAGATTCTGACGATTGGATCTCTTCGCCTGTGGATGGCTTTACAAAGGCTCGAACGGTTTCATTCAAACTCGGTTTGTAAGTTTTGCCATCCTTCATTACTCCAATCCTGAAGGATGCATATGATCGAGCCGTGAAAGGGTCCAAGGGCATCAGCTGATCCAGGGTCTTGTAACCTGCAGGATAATGAATCAAAAGGACCAGATATTCATTGCCATTCAATTCCCAAGCTTGAAGGGCTTCTTCGGAAATGCCCAACTTCGAGACTCGGCAGGAGATGGAGACGTAGCAGTTACCACCGTCGAGAAGCGTGCCGTGATATCCGACCTTGAATCCAGCATCGTGGGCAAGTCGTAAGTCTGCCTTGACCTGTTCGCAAGAAAAGCCGCTGGGACGTGAGGATGGGCGACCGGCGGTCGGCTGGAGCTTGACAGCGGGACGGTCAAGGCTGAAAATATCGTCCTCTTCGTCTTCAACTTCGGCTTCGAAGTCGTCGTATGTCCCATCAAGTTCTTGCGAGTCTATCATCATAGCGTCTCCTTCTCCATCAACTTTGAGGAAAGCTTTTGACAGAAATCTGAGAAGATCACTGAGATCATGGCCGCTCATGTCCGGCATTTTTTCGAGGGTTTTCCCAACATTGGCGGGAGCATCATCGTCGACGAATAGATGGTATGAGTGACCTGACGGGTATTCACTGAGATCTGGAATCAAGCCTGAGATAACGAAGCGGGAAGCACCACCGTCCGGAGACACTGTGACTTTGAATTCGCCGTCGTCATCGCCAGGTCGGATGCGGAGAATGCCTGGAATTGAAACGGATTTGGTGAGGCCGTTGAGTTCGGCGATGTAAGCTCGCCTGGGCATGTTGAACTGCAATCAAAACCGTGGAAAGGGCTTTGCTCCGGTTTTACTTGGACTTTGATGGCCGTAAGGCTGGCAGTAGCGGGCGAGCCAAGAGAGGACAATGCTCTGTTGAGAAAAAAATATTGCAGGCAACGGAAAGTCGAAGTCGTAGGCCACAAGACTGAAAGATGAGCAGTGCAGCCACCGGTGTTTGTGGGAGTTTCTCAAATCAATGAGTGTTTGGGCAGTTGGTGCAAGGCGAAGCAACTTAAACACCGGTCAACACCGGTCCTAACCGTGGATTCGCTTTAAAATGCGGACTTTGAGAGACAAAGAAGATTTGCAGCAGAAGATTTGGAGTCGGTCATGTCACTGAAAGCACAACACGGCTGCCTGGTCAGCGGTAGATACTGAGGAATTTAGTTTATGACTGAATGAGGATCGAAAGACAGAGTGGGTGCAAGCTGAAGATGCAAGGCTTGCGGTCAATTGGCGCGCATCACAGGCAGAAAGCGTGGGCTGTGCAGGCAACTTCAACTCACATGCAGCTCACGAAACACTATCACCGCAGAATATCGAGTGCATGAGCAAGAAAAGGAAGATGAAGAGCAGACGAAAAGGCAGACGCGAACCGCAATATCTGTCCGATCAAGCAAAATCTCCTTTGCCGCGACCCACC
>Ga0335073_10005192_pt1 | contig 18280 bp, 13 predicted proteins | sample Lox_Sample_22_FD_207093 | JGI IMG/M metagenome (GOLD analysis project Ga0335073, IMG submission 207093) | Soil microbial communities from Loxahatchee National Wildlife Refuge, Florida, United States - Lox_Sample_2.2 | ecosystem: Environmental > Terrestrial > Soil > Wetlands | place: USA... | reverse complement strand
GGATCAACGGGGGGAAACCACGGCGTGCGGAGGGCCACCTGCTTCAAAACTCCCTCAAGGGCGGGGCGGCTCTCGACCGCGTTCATCGCAAGCCAAAGCTTTTCCTGCCAGAACATGCGCGTTGTTCCAATGAAGCGAAGCGGCAGAAAAATCGTCGCCGGCAGATTTCTCTGCTTGAGCTGTGGAAATGCGTATAGGTAGTTGTCGCGCCAGCCGTCGTCAAATGTCAGTGCGCAGCGTGGCCGCTCCGCGTTCACCGGTTCATTCCGCCGATCGTAGATCTCCTTCATCGGCATGACTTCGTAGTTTTCCTGCAGCCAATCCAGAAAGCGTCCGAATGTCGCTTCCCATGTCACCATCTCCGGCTCGAAACACGGTGTGGCTTCGGGCAACACGCGGTGCAGTGCAAAAACCGTGGCTCCTCTCCCGCAGACGCGCTTTGCGGCGCCTCTGACGAGAGGGGTCCCGCCCAGCAACCCCACTACCCTATCTCGAATCGTCTTCAAGCTGGCCTTTCAAGTTTGCTGAAACCTGCAGCGTCTTCCTCGTGGGGCATCCTAAGGGGTTTCCTCAGTTTTGCCGCGCCATTGATGCGCCAGTGGGAGCTGCCGCATGGTCACTCGCGTTACGGGTCGGAGGCGTGTAGTTTTCGTTCAATTCTCGCGCAAATACTTCCCGGAGCGGTCCGAATTCAAACTCACGTACGATTCGACTCAGGTTCCGTGCCGCTGTCGCTAATCCCGTGTATTGACGGAGGCGCGATTTCATTCCAGCGTTCAATCGCGGCTGCTCCGCATCGATCTCCCAGGGATGAATATAGAAAACCGCGGGGCGTCCTTCCGTTCGCATGTAGGCCCGCAGTCCCCATCGAACGTAAGCATACGGAAGCATCCGAAAATATCCGCCGCCTGCAACCGGGATGTTCGCCCCTCCCACCCGGACCGTGGAAATGGGAATCTCAACCAGCGAGCCATTGCAAGTCCTGTAAGGATGCCGCGGAGCGTTGCGATTGTCGTAAAGGTCGTGGCGGACCGGGTGGACGCTCGAATCGTAACGGAATCCCTCTTCAACAAGGATCTCCGCAGCCCACTCGGTTCCCTTCGTCAGGGAGAAGCTGGGTGCCCGATAGCCTTCGACGCGAATCCCCGCGGCGTTCTCGATCGCTTCCTTCGACCGCCTTGTGTCCAGTCGAAACTCCTCGGGGGAAATCGTGTAGATCGGACGATGCCAATAGCTGTGACAGCCCAGTTCATGACCTTGATTGAGGATACGTCGCACGAGCCCAGGGAATTTTTCAGCAACCCAACCCAAAATGAAAAACGTGCCACGCACGCCACTGGCCGCTAGGATTTCTAGTATCTTCTCGGTGTTGCGCTCTACGCGCGTGGGCATACGATCCCAGGCAGAGCGCTCGACTGCCTTGGTCATGGCCTCTGTGTGGAAGTAGTCCTCCACATCCACGGTCATTCCAACAGGAATCTCTCTAGTCATGTCTGGGTTCTGCACACTCGGAACTTGGTCCTGGGGGCCTGTTTGTCACCGTTCCGCAAGAGAACCATCCTTTCAAGTACCTAAACGAGACCAGTTTCCCTCCACTTTTGAGCATATTTGGCGCCACTCTTCAGGCAGCCAGCGAGACATAAGCTATTGATAGATCTAGGGATACAAATCCTACAGGGTGCCAATTGCTGGCTTTACTGGGATTGACGGAAACTTAGTTCCGCGGTTGGGACCTCTTGTTCCACCAGGCCTGTGGTTTTCGGGGACACGAGGGAGGCTGTTATTGAATATCTCGTCTTAACAGTCTTATAATCAGATTGTTACAAGCCACCTCTCAGCCATTGTGTCCCAGGCGAAACGCCATCAGGGGACAACTACGGCTGGCCGGGATTTCCGGTCTGACACCAGGCGCGAGGGCGTCACCAGCTCAGACAGAAAGCCAGACCCTAGGCCAAAGTGCACAGTCAAATAAACCAGGGGCGAGAGGAGTAAATGAGCAAACGAATGTTTCACCGCCAAGCGAAGCGAAAATGCCATAATCATGCATAGGTAAAGCGCCCAACTCGCCAAATACACCATGGCGAACCGGTTGGAGATCGCTGCAACTATGCCTCCTCCGATAACCCACATCCAAAGCCCCGCAGGAACAATTTGCGCGAACGTGAACGCATCCGGATGCTTGCGAATCAGCCGGCACCGCCCACGCCCGTATCGAGACATCTGCCGCCAGAGAGTGCCAACGCTTGTGCGCGGATGGTAATGAACCGTCAGCCGCGGGCTCAAAATGGACTTCATCCCCGCGCAAAACACGCGATAGTTGAATTCCACATCCTCGCATGCGTCGAACGACTCATCGTAAATTCCGACGCGGTCGAACACTCGCTTCAAGTAAATGGCGCCTGCGCTCGAGGGATTTACTTCCCTTTCGTGACCCGTGTCGTAGATCGTCGAATCAGCGCCGTGGCCGAGAGAAGTCGAACGTACGTGCGCGACAACCTCCTGAAACGCCGTGTTTCCTTGCGTAGTTAGAGGTTGAGGCCGACACAAGCAATCCGCGTTTGTCCTAGAAAATAAATCGGCGATGCTCGTCAGGAGATCGTCGCCGGGAATCTCGCAATGGCCGTCAATAAAAGCCACCACATCCCCGCTCGCATTTTTTATTCCCACGTTCCTGCCTGCGCTCGATAGTTGCGCCGGATTCGACAATCTTCGAACCCGAATCTCTGACGCTTGTGCAAATCCATCGACGATCTCGCCGGTCCTATCTGTCGAATTGCCGTCGGCAACCAAGATTTCCATTCGGTTTTTCGGATAATTCTGGGCCTCGAGCCTTTTCAGAACTGCCTCGATGTGGTTCTCTTCATTCCGCACGGGAATTACGACCGAAATGAAAGGCCGCGAAGACTCCTGAGGAATCATTGAATCAACGCCAGCCGCTGCCGCGACGGAAGAGTGCCTCTTCAGAGTTTCGAGTCCCCCACCCCCCTTCGCCGAGCCCGGTCCCGCGGACAGAACCTCCTCGTACATGGCTAAGAGAAGTTCCCGCTGGTTTTGGGGTGAAAATTCCGTTGTGACCTTCTCCATTCCGCGACGAGCCATGACCGCAGCCTCGGCAGGATGCTCAAGGACTCTCAAAATTCCCTTCGACAACCCTTCCACATCCTGACTCCTCACCAATAAGCCCGTCCGCCCGTCATCAATCAGGTCCGGCACTCCTCCAACCGCCGTCGCAACGACCGGAGTGCAGAGCGCCATGGCCTCCAGGACGACATTGGGAATCCCTTCCGTCAGCGAGGGGTTCGCGATGACGTCGCAAGAGCGTATCCACGGCGAGACGTTCTTTTGAAAATCGGCGAAGGTTATTGAATGGCGAAGCCGCAGTTGATCTGCCAAGTCCTCCAGATTTCTACGCTCTCGACCCTCGCCCAACAGAACCAAATGCGCTTCAGGATGCTTTCCGACGACGATTCGCATCGCTTCTAGAAGATAGCGGTGGCCCTTTTCGATACTAAACCGTCCGATGGCCCCCACAACCAGCGCTCCCTCGGGCAGGCCGAGGGTCCGGCGGAGGTCAACTTTCCTTCCCGGCTCATTCTCAAGCTTCGACAGCAGAAGCGCTGCATTCGGAATCACAAATGGTTCTCTTCGGGTACCTCTTCTGACTTTCAGGTAATCGGCCTGTGGCTTCGATACGCAAGCAACCCAACTCATCCGGGCCAGCGCCATGCGGTCCAGCCTCTCGTACTGCCGCACTTTCCATGTCTCCGCCAACCAGCCCCTCACAAACCCCACTTGAGGCGTCCCCGTCATAAGCGTTGCCAGATAGCCGGAAACGTTCGCCTTGTATGTGTGGGTACAAACAATGGAGATTGCTTCCTCCCTCAGAAATCGCGCCAGCTCAAAAATCGGTTTCGGATGGAAACGCCCCGGCGGAAGTTCAATCGTCCTCAAACCCAACTCTTTCGCCCGCAGCAAAATATCGGGCGACTTGGCGCCGTTTCGAAATGATCCGACGATCATCTCGCATTTCGGCGAATTCACATCGGCGGCATGGTGGAGAATTTGCTTCTCCGGGCCGCCGATGAATTCGCTTGCCGACAGATGCAGGATCCGGATGCGAGAATCCGTCATTTCTTATCGGACTCCCCGCCCGACCATCACCGCTCTCACTGTGTAAAATACGATGAGCAAATCCAGCATGATGGACCCGTTGCGGATGTAGTACAGATCGTACCGCAGCTTCTCCTTGGCCTCTTCCACCGACGAGCCGTAGCCGTAATTAATTTGCGCCCAACCTGTAATTCCCGGCCGCGCGGCGTGCCGGAGGTTGTAGAACCGGATCACATGGCTCAACTTCTCGACGAATTCAGGCCTCTCCGGTCGAGGCCCCACGAATGCCATGTCCCCTCGAAGCACGTTCCACAACTGGGGGATCTCGTCGATCCTGGTCCGCCGAAACAATCGCCCGACCTTCGTGATTCGCGGATCATCGTCGCTGGCCCACGTTGGCCCGCTGTCGGCCTCGGCATCCACGCGCATCGTGCGAAATTTGTAACAATCAAATACGACGCCCCGCATGCCCACTCTTTTCTGCCGGTAAAGAATCGGGCCGCGAGAAGTCAACTTGATAAGCAGGGCGATGATTGGAATCAGAGGCAGGGTAATGAGTGTCAGAATAAGTGCGAGGATGATAGAGAGAACCCGTCGCGCTCCGCGCTCCCACGAATTCAAATGAAAGCCGTCGCCAAAAATGATCCAGCTCGGGTTCAGCTCGTCTACTTCGATCTGTCCCGACACCTTCTCGAGCAGGGAAGTCCCGTCATCCACGCGAATCCCGATTAGACGCAACTCCAGCAGGTCGTCAACGGGCAACGTCGTCCGGCGGTCGGCCAGCGCGACGATCACGCGATCCACCTCGCGTCGCGCCGCCATTTCTCTCAGGGTGCGTCCCAGCGAATCTCGCGTACTTCCGCTGGACTCCTCTTCACGCACCCACCCCACAACATCCATCCCTAACTCTCCGCGCGTCCGAATCGCCTCTGCGATCCTCTTCGCTCGCTCGCCGTCTCCCAATAAGTAGACCCTCTCGCGAAGCGCGGGAAACAGAATCATTCGCCCATACGCCCAGCGCCAGATTGTCCACGTCAGCGAGAGGATGCATACCCCGATCAGGAGTGCGTTCTTTCCCAGCAGGAAGTTCGGATCCAGAAACGTAAGGACGGCGAGAACGAGCGAAAGCGTTCCCACCAGAATTAGAATGCGCGAATACATCTCCCCCGGCTTCGCCAGGCGATTCAAATCGTACAGTTCCAGATAATGCGAGCAGAGAAGGGCTAGCAGCGTCACGCAACCCAAGATCCAGAGCGAATGCGAATCGCGAAGTACGTCTCCGCTGGCTCCTCGAAACGAAATAAAAATTGCCAGCATAAACGACGAGAGAATGATCGCGATTTCCCCGCCAAGCAAAAGCAGGGTCCGGCTCGGCACATACGAATTAAATACTCGAATCACCGCGTGGCTTCTCCTAGATTCTTCTCCATTTTGTCGCTGTAGTAGTAGTACGAACCGTATTCCTTCACTTCCCTTACCGCGTTCAGAACCACCCCCACCACGTTCCGGCCTGTCATTTCTTGCGCTGTCTTCTGCGCGATTTCAACCGGCGTGGACCCCGAGCGGACCACCAATACAACCCCGTCACAAAGATCGGCCAGGATGCTCGCGTCATGAACGGGAACGCACGGCGGCGAATCAAACACGATCCAGTCGAATACAGGGCCAAGCCGCTCGATCAGGATTTTCAGGCGGCCGTTTGATATCAGTTCGCCCGGCTCTGTTACTTCGTTCCCACCGGGAATGAAGCAAAGGCCGCCGCCTTGCCCCTGCTGAATGATGCTGATTTCGTCCGCTTCGCCGCGAAGAAAATCGGTTAGGCCCGGCGCGGAAGGCGCCCCCAGCGGGACGTGAAGCCGCGGCCGCCGAAGGTCGGCGTCGATCAGAAGAACTCGGCGGTCGGGCTGTCTCGCAATCGCCTGTGCCAGGTTCGACGCTACGAACGTCTTCCCTTCGGCGGGAACACCGCTCGTGACAAGTATCGTTCGAAGCGTTTGTGCAGATCGGATTTGGTACAGCCGCGAGCGCAACGTCCGGAACTGTTCCGCGCCCTGAGGGTTTGCGCCCGATAGGAATATGTTCTGGTTCGGATCCGGCTGCCAAACCGGCCGTGAAAAATGCTTCTGGATTTCATCGAATCGCAGGTACCCAGCCGGCGAAATACCCGTTGGCGCAGGCCTCGCGACCTGTTCTGCCAGCACCGGCACATCGTCCATCCGCCGGGCCGGTGTCTCGGGAACGGCGACAAGGCGCATGGCGTCTGTCCCCTGCGTCGTCGCGCGTTCCTCAGCTGCTCGCTTTAACGCCTCGTGAATGCGGCTCATGGCTTCCTTTCCCGCACTTCTGGCGGCACGGCGTTTACTTGTTTCAACCGCGCCAGCAATTCGTCCAGGTTTTCCAGTAACTGCTGCGTTCCCGCTGCTTTCTCTATCCCTTCCTGGCGGCTCTTGCTCTCGACGGAAACCGTCGGCTCTATTTCATCGAGCTGAAACTCTCGCGCGACTTCCTCCACCAGGTGCGCCGGCACCGGTCTTACATGGTCTACATACGCATTGATTAACGCATGCTCGCAAAGCAAGTTCACCACCCGGGGAATTCCGTGTGAATACATGTGAACGGTTTGGATGGCCTCTTTGGAAAAGATCGGCTCTCCATTCGCCCCCGCGATGCGCAGGCGCTCGGCGATATACCCGAAAGTCTCTTCCAGGGTAAGGGGCGTGGTACGGCACCGTAGAGTGATGCGCTGGCGAAGCTGGCGGACCTGCGGCAGCTTGAGCTTTTCCTCCAGTTCCGGCTGGCCGGTCAGGACGATCTGGAGCAGCTTTTCTGTCGAAGTCTCGAGATTCGTCAGCAGGCGGATTTCTTCAAGAACCTCGAGCGAGAGGTTTTGCGCTTCGTCAATAATCAATACTGCGCTTTCCCCGGCGCGGTATCTTTCCAGCAGCCACTGATTGAGTCTCATCAGCATGTGGCTCTTTTGCCGCGTCTCACTCGGAATTTCGAAATCAGCCAGAATGAAATCGAGCAATTCGATCACTTCCAGTTTCGAATTGAAGACGAATGCGGTCTTCACTCTCTGCCCGTGGAGCCAGTCAAGAAGCCGGTTCAGAAGCGTCGTCTTGCCTGTTCCTACCTCGCCCGTTAGAAGGATGAATCCTTTTCGGTTCTGAATCCCGTACGTCAATCCGGCAAGGGCTTCCTGAGTCTGCCGTGTGAGGTAGAGGTATCGCGGATCCGGATTTACATTGAACGGGCTTTCGTGCAGCCCGAAGAATGTGCTGTACATGGTTGTCCTAGGCCCTCGCTCCCGCTTTTTCGCCTCGTGGAGCGGAGAGTGGCGTGGTGGTCTCTGTCGTTCTTTGTTTCGTCGTCAATGGCTCCACGGCGGGGATCACCGCCAGAACCGGAAATTTCATTACAAACTCAACGTCCCTCTCCGTGCGCAATGACGCGTCACGAAATTCCAAGAGGAAAACTAGGCCCACTCCAATTCCCAGCCCTCCGACGAGACCTCCGGCAACGAATGTCTTCTTGTCCGGAAACGAAGGCATGTCGGGCAGGTTTGGAGCATCCAGCACGCGAAACTGCTCCCCCTCCTGCGTCTGAAGCAGCGCCGTTCCCATCGCAGACTCGCCCTTCTTCTTCAACAAATCGTTGTACATGTCGAGCGCTGTCTGGTGATCTCGCGTCAGTTCCTTGTACTCTTCTTCCACCGACGGGCTCAGTTGCACGCGGGCTTGGTAGACGCGGATCTGTTCCTGAATTTCTTGCTGCTGTGCCGTCATTGTGTGGATGGCCAAATCCGCCTGATGCACTTGTGCTCGCAGTTGCTGGATCTGCGGCGGCTCGACGGCTGACGCCGGCGATATCTTTGGTTGTCCGGAGCTGCTCTGTCCGGACGCGATCTGTTTCTGCAAATCCGCAATTTCCCGCTTTAGTTTTACGACGTCCGGATAGTCTTCCGTATACTTCGCTCTAAGTTCCGTCAGCTGGCTCTGCTTCGTCGCCAACTCCTTGTCGATGGTCTCCGGATCGTGGCCCACTTGCGAGGCTTGCCAGGCCGCCAACTGCGCTTCCAGGTTCGTCTGTGCAAAACTCTTGTCCTGCTGCGCTCTCGAGAGCGCCTGCGTTGTAGCCTCCAGCTGCGAGTTGAGGCCGGTCAGAAGGCTCAAGTTTGTCTGTTCGTTTTCTGGAAGCGAACCCAGATACCTACGTTTGAATTCGGCGAGTGCCGCGTCCTGTTTGTCGAGGCTTGTTTTCGCGTCTTCCAGTTGTTTGGAAAGAAAATCCGTTGTGTTTTGCGCGTTCGATTGCTGCAGCCGCAGGTTTTCCTGCATGAACATGGATGTCACGTTCGAGCAGATCGCCTGCGCCAGCCGCGCGTCCGGGTAGGTCACCTTAACTTGAAACCCCGGGATATCTTTTGTTGAATCCGACGCCGTCTCCACCACAGTCACCTCGATCGACTTCCTCAGCCGTTCGACGAGGTTTTCCATGGACACTTTCCCGCGATCATTGCGATAAAGACCTAAATCTTCGATGACCGGCTCCAGCCTCGACCGGCTCAGAATTTGCTCCTTCATTGTTTCGAGCCTGGCTGTCAGGTCTCCCGCCCCGATTGTCGGAACGATTTTCGGATCTACGCTCGGCCGTTCCACCAGCACCATGGTCTGCGACGTGTATTCGCTCGGGATTACGTGCGTCAATCCGTAACCGATGACGGGCCCCAGCAGCGCCGGAATGATCAGAAACCATTTCCGGCGACGCGCCATAGAAATGTAGTCTTCAAACGTAAGTTGCCTGTGTCCCAGCATTTGTCTCACTGCCTCTCTTTACGATCTTCAATCTATCGGGACGGCTACCGGATGCCAGCCGAACACTACCGAAATGTTCTGGTAATTCAGGTTCGTGCCGCAACTCGGAGTCGTGCAAATCGGTTTTCCCGACACCTGGTAATACCCTGCGTACGTCAGCCCCAAAGAAAAACTCTTCCCCACTTGTCTCGTAATTCCCGCGCCGCCGGCCAGCGTGTCGATTGCGTTCGCCGGGATGGTCGTCTGAATCGGCAGCGTCGCCGTCCGCATGTATCCCGCATTCAAGTTTCCCGTCCAGTTCCTCGAGAATTGGTACGTCACACTCGTGTTCAACGAATCGTTCGTCCCACCGAGGAATGCTCCCGCGCCGCCCGTCAGCGCGTGCGTATAATTCGCCGAGACGGTCGTCCTTTGTCCGGCTTGGTAGGACAGATTCGTCGTCAGCGTCCACGAAAAATAATTCTGAGTCGGCATCGTTTTCTGATGAATCAACGCAATGTTAGGGCCTCCGGAGACTTGCAGCTTCCATCGCTGTCCGAATGTCCGCCCGTAGCTGAACTCGATCACGTTCTGCGTTATCGACTGCAGTCTGCCGGAGAAATTCAGCAGGCCAAATCGGTAGATCCCCGCAATCGTGTCACGTGCCGTTAGCCGGTAGTTGTAGCCAAACTGTGCGTTTGTAGCTCCGCTATTGATCAGCCCTGGACCGTAGTAGTGCAGGAACGAATACGTTCCCACAAAGGTCAGCGACGTCCTCAAGCTCATCTGGTAATCCGCCTCCGCCGCCGTCGTGTTGTTTAGCGTCGGCGTTCGCGGAACGATCACGCTCTGCCCTGGCGAAAAGACTGGCTGGATGTTCACGCCTGTCTGCGACAACGATGTGCTGCCAATCCCCGCCCCGAAAATTGGGTCAGACGAATACGACATCTGATCGGCCAGGGTTCCACTCCATCTCATCCCGATCCATTTGTCCGTCAGTCCGAAGTTCTGGATTGTCGAGTCCGGAATGGCGCCGTTGGAAAAAAAACTTCTTCCCCCTTGGTAGTCAACCTCTAATTCGTTTCTCCTCCCCACCTTTTGAATAGTCACTCCGCCCAGAATCGTCTGCATGGCCGACGATTCGGCAGGATTGCCGTCCGCGCTATATTCTCCGTTCGAGCTCCACGCCGACTGAAAATCAAATCTCGGCTGAATGTAGCTGTGCTCGATGGGCACTCCGAACGATGGGAGTAGCACTCCCGAAAGCGGTGGGATCTCTGTATCCGGAGTCACAATCGCCGGAATCGTGTTTGCGTCCGCGCTGTTGTTCTCCTGCGTCTGGCTTTCCGCGCCAATCGGCTGTTCCGGCCCCGCTGGTTGCTGCGTCTGTTGAGGCGGCTGCGTTTGATCCGGCGTCCCGCCGCTTTGGGCCCGAACACAGGGAACGCAGGCCACGCTCAAAACCAGAAGGCAAAAACCGAATTGGATCCGATGACTCATGCGTCTCGCGAGCTCAGGGAACGACGATCTGGTCGCCGGTCTTCAATGTCAGGTTCTGCTCCGGCTTTTTCCCGCTCAGAACTTCCTTATAATTGAAATAATATTTCGTTTGTTTCCCGTCCTCGTTCCGCAGCAGGTAGATCTTCTTCCCGTTCGCGAATTGTGCCAGCCCACCCGCCGTCGTCAGTGCTTGCAGGATGTTCATGCCCGGCAGTAGAGGGTATGCTCCAGGCCGCTGCACTTGACCGATGATGTACACCCGCTGGCTGTTGATTTGCGTCACGATTACGGTCACTTGCGGGTCTTCGATGTATTTCCTCAACTTTTCGGTCAAAGTCGCAGTCAATTGCATCGGCGTCAATCCCGAGGCCTGAACATCGTCGATCAGCGGCAGTGAGATTTTTCCGTCCGTTCGCACTGGGACTGTGCGTGACACGCTAGGTTCTTTCCAGACGTTGATGTCCAGCACGTCTTGCGGCCCAATCACGTAGTTCGGATCCTCGGTCGCCGCTTTAGACCCCGTTCCGCTTTGCCCGGCGGGTGAATTCGCGGCCGTCGGGGTGGAGCTTTGCGCCATTGTGGACGCGCCCCACGGCATCATTAGGAGTCCAAGGAGCGCGACGGCTCCGCTTGCTTTCATCCGCATAATTTCTCTCATCTCTCTAGCTCTCTTCTGAATCTTGCAGCCCAATTTGCTTCAGCTTGAACAGCAGGGACTTGTAGCTAATTTGAAGTTCGTGCGCGGCCCTCTTGCGGTTCCACCGTGTTTTCCCGAGCGTGTCCAATATCAATTGCTTCTCCGCCTCTCGCGAGGCCGCGCGGGCCGCCGCCTTCAGCGAAAATTCGCGGGCTTGCGTCGTCGGATTCGACCGCGGCTCCGCCGCCGGCTGCGGGCTCTCCGCCAGATTCAAGTCTCCATCCCCAAGCGCCACGATCTTCTTCACCACATTTTCAAGTTCGCGGATGTTTCCCGGCCAGGAATAGTCCATCAAATTCCGCATCGTTCGCGCGCTTACGGAGGGTCTCGGCCGGTCGAGTTCCTCCGTGTGTGTCGTAAGGAAGTGTTCGACGAGCAGCGGAATGTCCTCCCGCCTCTCGCGCAGCGGCGGCAATCGCAGGCACACTCCGCTGATCCGGTAGTAGAGCTCGCTCCTGAATCGCCCCGTTCTCATGTCTTCATCCAAGTTGCGCGATGTGCTCGATATCACTCGTCCAGTCAACACACTCTTCCGCTGCGCCGCCTTTCCGTCCGGCAGGGCGTATAGCAGTTGCCTCTGGCACGCCTGGTCCAGATCGCCGATCTCGTCCAAAAAAATGCTCCCGCCGTGCTGCGTGTCCCCGTTCGCGCCGTCGCGATTATTCAATCCCAGCTCTTCCGCCAGCGTTACCGGACTTACATACGCGCACGGAATTCGCAGCAGTGCTTGTCCACTCTGACGCGACATTTGGTGGATTCGCTGCGCGTAGTGCGTCTTTCCCGTCCCGATTTCTCCCACCAGCAATACCGGGATGTTCGTCGCAGCGATCTCGCGCAGCACCGATTCCAGGGACTGAATGGCGGCGCTCATCGCCGTCGTTGCCTGTCCCGCTCCGACAAGGGGTACCATTCGCAACCCGCTGCTCGTCATTGCTCGCCTCAATGAGACGAAATAGTGTCTCAGCCAAGTAGAAAAGACCAAAAGCCACAGCAGATTTTTGCAATGTGGATGCCACGCGGGCTTATTCCCCGTACAGACCGGGTGAAAACTCACCTAATCAGCTCATAATGAGCAACTTAGGATAAACAAATACACCCGTCCAGGGCAATGACTACGAGTTCACTTTCCTCTCCGACTTCCATGTTTGGGCAAATACTTTTCCCTTTTATGCCGGTTTCAGGGGAAACCACCGGAAGCATTTCTCTCTTACCCCCGCCTTACCCGAGTCTTCGCGAATCCCTAGATCACGCCTCATGGACCTCGAAATGCGCCCCATGATTCTGTTAATAACAACAAATAACAAGACTTACAACAATTGCCTCGCAATCAAAATGACCCAGAGGCATTCTCTGCCCACCTGGCAAACCAATTGCAAACTTACCCTGGGCCGCCGGTAACTCGCTCGAAACAATGAACCCCCTTGCTCAAAACCTGACCATGAGCGCCGTGGACCGGCCTTTCCGCGATCGCTTGTTCTGGATTCAGTCCTTCCTCCTCCTGTCCATTCTCGCGCTCCTCTATTACCGTGTCTTCCTTTCGCTTCTCAGCCAATGGGTTCACGATCCGAATTATTCGCACGGATTCCTGGTCCCCGCGTTTGCCGCTTGGGTCATCTGGAAAACTCGCGACCGCATCGCCGCCGTTCAGCCCCGCCCTCATTGGAGCGGTCTATTGATCGCCGTTCTCGCCATGGGAATCCTTAGCTTGGGGGTTCTCGGTGCGGAAAATTTTCTTGCCCGCACTTCATTCCTCTTTCTCGTTGCCGGTCTCGTGATTTATTTCTGGGGCTGGTCTTGCTTCCGCGCCGTCTTGTTCCCCTGGGCAGTTCTGTTTTTAGCGATTCCGATTCCCGTCATCGTTCTCAACAAGATCGCGTTTCCCCTGCAGTTCCTCGCCTCCAAGCTCGCCAGCGGAATGCTCACCATCCTCGGTGTACCCGTATTGCGCGAAGGCAATGTGATTCACCTTCCGTCTCTCACCCTCGACGTCGTCGAGGCTTGTAGCGGTCTGCGATCGTTGGTTTCCTTGATCACGGTCGCCGTTTTCTATGGTTATCTCTTTGAAGACCGCATGTCCCGCAGAGTCATCCTCGTCCTCTCCTCCATTCCCATTGCGGTCTTTGCCAACGGCCTCCGCATCATGGGCAGCGGAGTTCTGGGCGAGTACGTGAATCCCTCTCTCGCCGAAGGATTTTTTCATTCGTTTTCCGGCTGGCTGATTTTCGTTCTCTCCCTGCTTCTTCTCTTCTTCATCCGATCGCTCCTCGCCTTGCCCGATAAATTTCATCGTTCGAGGCCCGCCTGATGCTCCGCCCGATTTCCTGGCTGCGGCTCCTTCCCGTTCTTCTTCTTCTATCGCTCACTGCCGTCGTCCTGCAGGCTCGCGGCTGGATCGAAGACGTCCCCTCACATCAGCCGCTTTCCGACTTCCCCGCTCGCCTCGATTTGTGGCACAGCGTCTCCCGCTCTCTTTCGTCCGATGAATTGCAAACGCTCGGGCCCGGCGAGTTCCTCCTGCGCGACTACGTCGAATCCCCCGCCGCTCCGCCCGTTAATCTATTCATCGCCTATTACCCTTCCCAGCGCTCCGGCGATACGATCCATTCGCCGCAGAACTGCATGCCCGGCGCCGGCTGGACTCCCACTCAATTCGTCCGCGTTCCCCTCCATCTCCCCCAGGGAGGTGTCATTTGGGTGAACCGCACTGTGATCGTCCAGGGTTTGAATCGTCAGCTTGTCTATTATTGGTATCAGGCTCACGGGCGCGTGACGCCGAGCGAGTATTCGGCCAAGTTTTATCTGGTCGCGGACGCGATCCGCTTGAATCGCACGGATGGAGCCATGATCCGCGTTGTCACTCCGATTTCACCCGGCGGATCGGAAAAAGACGCGGAGAAACGCGCATTGTCTTTTATCAATCTGGTTTTGCCTCACTTGGATCAATTCATCCCGCGTTGAAGAACCGCATGATGTCGTCCGCTGGATGCTCCGCGTGCTTTCGAGGCATGGAAGTTCGACTCTTGAATCGGGAAGGCCAGTGATGAAACTCCAACCAAGATTCGCGATGCTTCTGAGCGCCATCCTCGTTTTCGCGCTCACGCTCGCCGGCTGTCGCCGTGATCCTAAGGTTTTGCGGCAGCGCTATCTGGAAAGCGGCAACTCCTATTTCGACGAAGGCAAGTACCGCGAGGCCGCCATCCAGTATCAAAATTCCATCCAGGCCGATCCCCATTTCGCCCCGGCTCACTACGGTCTCGCCAAATGCCTGATGAAGCTTTCGGATTGGCCCCGCGCCTATGCTGAACTCGCTCAGACCATCGAACTCGATCCACGCAATAAAGACGCCGAGGTGGATTTGGGCGGCCTCCTCCTCGCCGGTGGCCGTGTCCCCGACGCCAACGATCGCGCTCAAGACGTTTTGAAAGCCGATCCCAACAACGTTCGCGCGCTCATGCTCCTCGCCAACGTGCAGGTCGCTCAGGACCAGCTCGAACTGGGCCTTGCCACCGCAAAAAAGGCCGTGGACCAGTCTCCTTCGAATTCACAAGCGGTTTTAAATTACGCGCAAATCCTCGAACGCTCCGGCGACAAGGCGGGCGCGCTTCAGGATTACCAAAAGGCCGTTTCCCTCGATCCGAAATCCATTCCCGCAATCATCGCCCTCGCCAGCTATTACGTCCGCGCGAAGGATTACGCCCAGGCCGAGGCCACGTTCCAGGCCGGCATCGCCGCCGATCCCCACAGCCTCATTCCGCGTTCCGGCCTGGCTTCTTTGTACACGCTGGAAGGCAAAAACGACGATGCCATTCAGGTCCTTCGCCAGACGAAATCGGACCTCAAGGACGATCCGCAGGCCTACCGCATGCTCGCCGAGTATTACGCCGCTCGCGGACAGTGGGATAACGCCGAATCGGAACTCGCCTCCCTCCACTCCGATCATCCGAAAGACCAGATCGTCACCCGTGCGTATGCACAGATTCTCATTCAGCGCAGCAAAGTTGACCAAGCCTCGAAGATCATTGACGCGCTCCTCAAGGATAATCCCGCCGACCCTGATTCCCTCGTTCTCCGCGGCGAAATCGAACTCCGCCAGGATAAATTCGCCGTGGCCGTCCAAACACTTCAGGCGGCCGTCAAACAGAATCCCTCAAATGCCAACGCCCATTTCAATCTCGGCCTCGCCTACGCCGGCACCTACGATATGGCCCAGGCCGAAACCGAGTGGCGTCAGGCTGCCAAGCTTCGCCCGGAAATGATCGAGCCGCAGCGCGCCCTTGCCAATCTCGCTCTCCGCAACGGAAACATGGCCGGCCTCGCCGACGTCGCGACCAACATCATCAAGATCGAGCCGAACTCTCCCGAAGGCTACATCTATCACTCGCTCGCCAAGTTCAACCAAAAAGACCCGGCGACCGCCGAATCCGACCTGAAAAAAGCCATCGAGATCGCCCCGCAGAACTCGGCTGGTTACGCCCGCATGGGCGATTTGCTCGTCGCTCAGAAAAAAACCGATGACGCTCTCAAGTTCTACTCCCAAGCCCTCGCCATCAACCCGGCCGCCAATGACGCTCTCACCGGCATCGTCAATATTTACCTGGGCCGCAAGCAGCCCGCGAAGGCCCTGCAATTGGTTCAGGATCAAATCGCAAAAGTCCCCGACAACAGTTCCTTCTACACGCTTCTCGGACAGGTCGAAATTCGAAATCAGGATCAGGCCAAGGCCCTCGAAGCCTTTCAAAAGGCCACTCAGCTCGATCCCAATAATGTTCCCGCGTTCCTTCATCTCGCTGCCGTCCAGATCGCGATGGGCTCCGTGGATCAGGCCATCGCCGGATATCAAAAGGCAATCGCTGACAATCCCCATGACGTTCGCCTCTATGTGGCTCTCGGCGCTCTCTATGAAAACGAAAAGCAATGGGACAAAGCGCAGCAGACTTACCAGAACGCCCTCGCCATTCAACCCGACTACCCGCTTGCCGCAAACAACCTCGCCTACCTCATGCTCGAACACGGCGGCAATCAAAGCGTCGCCATTTCTCTCGCGCAAACCGCTCGCCGCGGCCTGCCCGATTCTCCCTACACGGCCGATACCCTGGCCTGGGCGTTTTACTACGAGGGGGTCTATCCCGCGGCAGTGGACCTGCTCCAGCAGGCGATCAAGGCCGATCCCGCAAGCCCGACCTACCACTATCATCTCGCCATGACTTTCTACAAACTCAAGAACTGGCCGCAAGCCAAGGAACAGTTCGAGGCCGCCCTGAAGCTCGACCCGAAATTCGAAAAGGCCGACGAAATCCGCGACCTCCTCAAACGCGGCCCGCCGAAGAGTTAATTCGCGTCCGGCGACTGAATTTCGTTGGTGGGGACGGTGAATTGCAGGAATGCAAACGCCGCGGCGGCCCAAAAAATTCCGAGCCCGATATTTTCCGCCTGAAACGGCCTGCGGCACAGCCAGGTTAATGCGCCTTCCAGTGCAACCGGAGCGAGCAGCGCCGCCCCCCACCACGCCCCCTTGACACTCTTCACTTTCACCCCCTCGAGCCACAAAATCCATCCCACCGGCACGAAGAGGAGGGCGTAGTAAAGCGTCTTGTATCCATTCTCTTGATATTGGCCAAGCGCATGCAAATGCCGGAAAAAATTCGCCGCCGCTCCCAGTTCCATCGCCGGCCCGGCCTCCTTCCCGTCTGCATACATTCGCATCGTGGCCCCATCGTAGGTGATCAAGATCCGGTGCGTCAGATTCTCCTGAATCATCATTCGCTGGTGATAGTCCGAGATTTCTCCCGCGTCCCCCGTGATTCGCGTCCTGATTCGCGCTACCACCGACGTGTAGTAGTGCATCAGCAGAAAATTACAATGCTCTTCGTCCCGGCACATTCCCACAATGGCGTGGTCCCCGGCTTCCATCATGTGCTTCGATGAAAAATTCACGTACAGGCTGAACTGGTTGGTCCTCCGCGCCGCTTCTGCAATTTTTTCCGCCGGCCCATTGCTTTCCAGCCATGGTCCATTTTCCTCAAACTTCGCGGCGCTTTCCGCGGTCTCCCGCGCCGCGGGCTTCCATACAAGCGGCGGAGAAATTCCTGCCGCGTCTGGCGTCTCGGCGGAACTTCCTGTCCGGTAATACGCCACGACCCGGCTTCCCACGGCTTCCTCAAATCCTTGCTCAAATACTTTTGCTGCGTCCCTTCCTCCAAGCGCTGTCGACGCTATCCCTATTTCCCTTACTTCTCCTTGCCAGGCGCCCCGCCCGTCAGGAAAATTTCCAACACAGAGCGGATAGCTCGCGTCCCAATTCCTCAGCATCGCCGCTCTTCCCAGCCAAACGCTTCCGGCGATCCCCATCAGAACCACGGCCGCGAACGCCGCCCCCAATTTCCAATGTCGCGCGCTCGCGGTGATCCAATCCCTCCCCCGCCTCAGCGCCCTCTCAACCCCCGCGGCGCAGAATCGCGACCCCGCGAATCCCACCAGTCCTCCCATCGAATTCGTCGCCACGTCGTACCAGGAGCTCGTTCGTGTCGGCTCGTAGAGCTGCAGCGTCTCGATTGAGAATGTGAACGCGAAGCTCGCCACACCCGTCGCCACCAGCGCGGAAAACCAGGAGACCCGTTTCCTCAGCCACAGCCCGAGCGCGAATCCGAACGGTACGAATAGCAACGTGTTCAGCGCCATGTCCCACAGGGCGGGGGTCTTTTCGAAATACAGAAGAAAAAACGCCGCCTGCCTCTTGATTGCCGTTTCGTTTGGAAGCAGTTGGTAGGGGAACAGCGTGAGTATGCAAATTCCGGCCCACGCGCCCAGCGTGAGGAACGGTCCCCAGTTCTCCTCTTTCGAGACGGGCACCGCGGTCTTGCCTCTGGCGCGCTTGGTAATCAACGAGGGCTGTTTTCCGGGTGGTTGAGTTCCCCGCCAGTTTAATGGACTCCCCCATCCGCGGCAACCTTCCCCTCTCCCAATCCCAGTTTGACCCCGGGCCGTTCTGCTTTATAATTGCTTGATTTGCTAAGCACGGGGAGCCCTACAGAGCCATGTTGAGAAGCATTCAGCAACGCGACCTGGACAAGAATCGCTGGGTCAAAATTACGATGACCGTTCTTCTCGTCATCATCTCTCTCAGCATGCTCACCTATCTGATCCCCGGCTTCGTCGGCTCCAGCTTCGGCAGCAATCCCGA
>Ga0335073_10005191_pt1 | contig 18281 bp, 15 predicted proteins | sample Lox_Sample_22_FD_207093 | JGI IMG/M metagenome (GOLD analysis project Ga0335073, IMG submission 207093) | Soil microbial communities from Loxahatchee National Wildlife Refuge, Florida, United States - Lox_Sample_2.2 | ecosystem: Environmental > Terrestrial > Soil > Wetlands | place: USA... | reverse complement strand
CATCCCGTGGCCACGCCACGTGGCTTCAGGCGCTGCGATGCTATGAGCTCTTCAGGGGCGGGCTGTCAGCCTTTCCCTACCTGCGCTACTACGAGGCGCTCGCGGTGGTACGGGGCGCCGAAAGCGGAGCGGATTACGCCAAGGCGTTCTCTGTACCCCCCGAAGCCCGCCGGACAACGGCGCCCGGACTGCTGGGCGAAATCCCGCTGCCGGTGATCACGGGATCGTCCATCATCACGCACGCACATGACCGTTAGCGGATTCGCCCGGCCGGGCTATGAGAGTGTTTTCGAGGCGTTCGGGCGCAACCTGGCCAGCGGCAGCGAGACTGGCGCGGCATTCACGGCGGTAAGGGACGGCCAGGAGATCGTCAGCTGCTGGGGAGGCCTAGCCGACGACCCCCAGGGCAGGCGGTGGACAGAAGACACGCTGGCGGTGATCTTCTCCGGCACCAAGGGCCTGCTCGCCGCGTGTGTGCTGCTGCTGATTGACCGCGGGCTGCTCGACATCGAGGCCCCGGTCTGCCGGTACTGGCCAGAATTCGCGGTCAACGGCAAGAGCGCTATCCGTGTTCGCGATTGCCTGTCTCACACAGCCCGCCTGCCGGGGATCACGCAGTCGGTCGCCGTCACGGAGATCACCGACAGCGCCCACATGGCACAGGTGCTAGCGAGACAGGCACCGAGCAGCGACCCCCGGGCAGCCCTCGCCTACCATCCGCTGACTTTCGGCTGGATCTGCGACGAACTCATAAGGAGAGTTGACGGGCGAGGCGCAGGCGAGTTCTTCGCCGACGAATTCGCCCGCGCCATGTCCCTGGACATCTGGATCGGCCTGCCAGCCGACCTCGAACAGCGGGTCTGCCGGCTCAAGCTTCATCCGTCGTGGCCCGCCGATGCTGAGGCAAGCCCTCAGTCTCACGATCCACTGTGGCGGGCGATTAACGCGAACCCGCCTGTTTTCGACCGCAAGCACTTCCCATGGAACTCCCGCCTTTACCACGCGGCCGGGATACCGAGCGCCGGCGGCATCGGCAGTGCCCGGTCAATGGCACAGTTCTACGCACACCTGCCAGAGATGCTCTCCACGCAGGCTCTCCGCGCCGCCCGGACGCCGCTGGTCACCGGCATCTCCGCGCTGACCGGCGAGAAGATGCGCTTCAGCGTCGGCTTCCAGTTGCAAGTCGACGACCGGTTCGGCCCAGCTTCCGAGGCCTTCGGCCACGGGGGCGCGGGCGGCTCGCTGCACGGCACCTGGCCCGAGCAGTGCATCGCCTTCTCCTACGTGACCAACCTGCTGCGCGACGACGACCGCGCCAATGAGCGGGCGCACTCGGTCCTTCGCGCACTTTACGCAAGCTGGCGAGAGCCCGCAGGTCGGCGAGGTCCCCGGTGAGTACCGTCCCGCCGGTTTCGGCGACCACGGTGGCCCGGATACCGGCTGACATCGCGGCAGGCTGGGCAGCACCGCCAGGCCCGCACCGGGGCCACGACCTGGATGCCCTGGCCGGTGACGCGCTGCGCGCCGCTGTCGCCACGCTCCTCGCCGCGGTCACCGGCGCGCGCTCGTGACCAGGCCGTCCCATCTCCCCTGCGCAGCCCATCGTTGACCTTGGCCATTGATTCGAATGGCTTGACCGGCGCTAGACGCTCCTATTACTCTGTGTAATCAGTTGCATACACGGAATGCGCATTCCGGTGACTCCCCGGTGCGACGCTCGGCGGCGGCTTCGGCTTCCTCACCCGCTACCTCGGCATGGCCTGCGACAGCCTGATGGGGGCCGAGATTGTCGTCGCGTCGGGTGCCGACGGCGCCGAGGCGATCAACGTAGACGTGAACAACTACCCGGACCTGCTCTTTGCGCTTCGCGGGGCGGGAAACGGCAACTTCGGGATCGTCACCTCACTCACCTACAAGGTGACTCCGCTGAAGAGCGTCGCCTATGTGCAAGCGATCTGGGAAGGCATGGGCGACCTGCATCCGATCTTCGACGCATACCAGCGCACGGCACCGTTCACCGACAACCGCCTCGGAACCCAGCTCGAGGTCCACAAACCCCAGATCCTGCTATTCGGGGTTCTCGCGGCCGGGTCGCCGGCGCAGGCCAAGAAGCTGCTGGCCCCGATCCTGTCGATTGGCAATCCCGAGGTTTCTGTGAAGGTGGGAGGCTGGGGCGACATCTACGCGGGATTCCAGATTCCGACCCAGGATGACCCCGCGAACTGGAAGTTCTTCTCACAGTTCGCCAGCAAGCCGTTCCCGAAAAGGGCTATCAACGTGATCGGCTCATTCATGCAAGACGCCCCCACCGACGACAGCAACTACTTCGTCCAGGCCTTCGGCGGGGCGGTCAAAACGAGCGCGCCCCCCTGCGGCACGGCGTTCCCGCATCGCAACGCGCTTTTCTATGCCGAACCCGGCGCCGGCTGGGGGACTCGTGGGGATGAAGAAAGCGGCGAGGCGTTAACCCCGGTAGCCCAGGCCTGGATCGCCGAGTTCAGCCAGGCGCTGCGCCCTACGTGAACGGCGCCTACGTCAACGTGCCGAACATCGGAATGCAGGATTGGCAAACCGCCTACTGGGGACGCAACTACGACCGGCTATGCCGGATCAAGGCGAAGTACGACCCCCACAACATCTTCCAGTACGAGCAGAGCATCCCGCCCGCGTCGTGCTGACCGGCAGTTCACCCTGCTCAGCCCTCGAGGGTCTCAGCGGGTCCTGATTGGGTGAGCTCATGCAGGGCACGGTTGAGGTCGTCGATCCGGTCGTGCAGCTCACTCTGGAGCCGCTGGGACAGGCGATCCCAGTCCTCGGGCCCGGGGATGTGACCCTCGGGCAGTTCGGCCAGGGCAGTGCGGATGTCGGCGATGGACAGGCCCACCCGCTGGCAGGCGCGGATCATGGCGACGCGGCACATGACATCGCCGTGGTAGCGGCGCTGGTTGCCAGCGGTGCGGTCGCTGCCGATCAGTCCTTGGCGTTCGTAGAACCGCAGCGCGGACGGGGCGACACCGCTGCGCTCGGCGACCTGGCCCACCGTAAGCCCGGCTTCGTGCCAGTCGAAAGACCTCGCCTCCATGGCCTGTCCTCCAGCCCTTGGGAGCTCGCGCTTGACTTCAACATTAGTTGAGGTTCTAGCGTCGGCGTATCCAGTCGGGCACGGGGCCGAGCTAAGGAGATCGTCGTGATCGTGGTAACCGGGGCGACCGGGAAAGTCGGCCGGCAGGTCGTGATGCAGCTGAGCGAGCGCGGCGAGCCGGTGCGCGCGGTCGCCCGCGATCCCGGCTCGGCCGGGCTGCCGGCCGGCGTGGAGGTGGTACGGGGGGACCTGTCCGATCCGGCGTCGCTGGAGCCGCACCTGGCCGGAGCGGACTCGGTGTTCCTGGTGTGGCCGTTCACCTCGCCTGAGCAGGCCGCCGGCCAGGGCTCGCAGCTGGTGCAGGTGCTGGCCCGGCACGTGCCGCGGATCGTGTACCTGTCCGCCGAAGCCGCCGCCGGCCGGCCGGGCTCGTTCTGGGCCACGATCGAGCGGCTGATCGAGCAGTCCGGGGCGGCCTGGACGTTCCTGCGGCCGACCGGTTTCGCGGCCAACACGCTGATGTGGGCGGAGCAGATTCGCAGCACGGGGGTCGTCCGGTGGCCCTACGGGGCGGCAGCCCGGTCGCTGATTCACGAGCGGGACATTGCCGCGGTCGCGGTCGCCGCGCTGACCGATGACCGGCACGCCGGCCAGAAGTACCTGCTGACCGGACCCGAGGCCATCACCCAGGCCGAGCAGGTCCGGTTGATCGGTGAAGCCATCGGCCGCCCCGTGCGCTGGGCGGAGCTCGCGCCCGAAGAGGCCCGCCAGCAGCTGCTCGCCGCCTGGGGCGATCCCGCCTTCGTGGACAGCGCGCTCGCCACCTGGGCCGGGCTGGTCACCGAGCCGGAACCGGTCACCGCGACCGTCGAACAGGTCACCGGCGCTGCGGCCCGTACCTTCCGGCAGTGGGCCGGCGACCACGTCAGCGACTTCCGCCCGCCTTCGGTGGCCGACATCGCCGACCGGTACGTGTCCGCGTTCCGGGCCGGTGACCTGGATGCGGCCCTGCGGATGCTGTCCGCCGACGTGGTGCGCGTGGCGCCGCTGGAGACCGCCGAGGGGCCGGGTGAGCTGCGCGGCGTGCCGGAGATCATGGAGAACGTCGGCCGGCTCAACGCCGGCTACCAGATCCAGGCGGTCGACGTCGGCGACCCGTTCGTGCGCGGCGACCAGTTCGCCGTCCGGTTCGCCTTCGACCAGAGCCATCAGGCGACCGGCAAGCGCGAGACGACCATGAAGATCTCGCTCTACACCGTCGCCGGCGCGGCCATCGTCCGCGAGGAGGTCTACTACCACACGCCGCCGCACACGCCCGAACGCTGACGGCGCCGCGACTATCTCAGTTGACCTCGGCAGCGGCCCACTGGACGATCCGGGGTGTGTCCCAACCGATTGAGTATCGCTGGCGCGGGCCGGTCACCGACGCACAGCTGGTGGCGCTCGTCGCAGCACACGGCGGCCGGGCTGCGGCCGGATGGTGGGATCAGATCCGGCCGCACAGCCTGGGCTGGGTCACCGCCCGTCAGCCGGACGGCGCCCTGGTCGGCTTCGTCAACGTGGCCTGGGACGGGGGTGATCACGCCTTCCTCCTCGACACCAAGGTGGCCACGGAGCATCAGCGGCAAGGGATCGCCACGGCGCTGGTCGGCCATGCTGCCCGGCACGCCAAGGCGGCCGGGTGCGAGTGGCTGCACGTGGACTTCGAAGAGCATCTCGCCCGGTTCTACTTCGATGCCTGCGGCTTCCGCCCCACTGCGGCTGGGCTCATCCACCTGGCCAGTCGCTAGTGGGTGCATCGAGTCCGCCAGACGGGGATCGTCACTCATCGCGCGGTTGCCGGTCGGCCGCGTGGCGGATCCGGCAGCGGGGCCCTGGTGCGGCAGGGACTTGTGGTAGGCCCCTAGCCAGCCGCAAGGACCTTGACCATCGTGTCGGAACCTGCGTAACCAGGGCCCACGACCCGGTAGCCCTCCGACAGGTACAGCTTCTGCGCGAAGTTCTTGCGCTCGACGCTCAGGCTGATCTGGGCGACACCCGCCGAGCGGGCCTGCCCGGCGATGGCCCGCAGCAGCGCCCGCCCAGCGCCCCGGCCACGCCAGGGCGCGGCCACGCCGATCGTCAGCTCCGGTATGCCGGGGGCAACGAATCCGTATCCCGGCTCCGAAGCCGCGAAAAAGCGAAGCCAGGCCGCGCCGATCGGCTCCCCGCCCGTTTCGGCGATCACCCCGAGATCGGTCTCCCGCGGCCAGCCGGCAATATAGCGCCCGGTCGCCGGCGCCGACAGCACCCGGTTCCGGCTCTTCCGCTTCCATTCCGAAGACCAGTTCACCGCCTCTACCAGCATGTCAGCCATGAACGCGCCGTCGTCAGGTACTGCCGGGCGGACGATCCAGGGGCTGTCGCGCCTGGTCACGTGCTGGCCGATCGGGCCGGGCGCGCGGAGGCCCGCGGCCGTGGGCCGTTGATCGCGGCCGTGTCGATGTGCGGGAGACGGGCGCGCAGCCGGGTGAGAGTTTGCTCATCGAAATTGGCCATGGTGAGTGAGCCGTGGATGTAGGCGTTCCAGGCCAGCTGCCAGGCCGCCGGCCTGTGCAGCAGCATCAGGACGGCACTGAGCAGCGCGGGGGTCGGCGGAGCCCCGGTTCCGTTCAGGATCTGCAGGATGGCGCCCTTGCTGAGATCCTGCCCCGGCGTGGCCGCCGCCTGGGGATACGCCGCGGTCAGGAACCGGTACAGGGCATGGACCTGATACTGGTCCTGGCCGGGATGGCGCAGTTGCAGCGCGCGGGCCAGGAAACCGTGCTGGCTCAGCGCCCGCCGGATCTGCTGCGACTGGTAGTGCTCTGGCGCCCGTTTGAGGTATTCAAGCGTGACGTCGCAGACGATCCGGGCGTGCTCCGGATAGGTCCAGTCACCGGCCAGCAGGTCGATCAGGTGGACGGCGTCCAGCTCACCGGACACCAGCCACTTGCTGACCTTCTTCTCGTCCGTCTTGCGCAGGTGCCAGTACACGATCGCGCTCACGACCGGCTCGGCCATGCCGGCCTTGACGATCGCGACGAGCAGTTCCCGGTGCGGGGTATCACCCGCGGCGATGCCCGCGCAGTTCTCCACGCGGCAGTAGGCGTCATAGCTGAGCGGGGTCGCGAAGCCCATCCGCAGCAGCGCGCTGTAAAGCCGTTCCTCGTATTTGTCGTCGGCGAGAAAGCCGGGCCGCAGCAGGCCCAGCTGGTCAATCAGGTCGCGGTAGCGCGTCCGCCAGTCCTCGCCGATCTCACCCTCGGCGAACTTTTTCAGGAACGCGATGTCGGAGCGCAGCCGGGTCGGGTTGGCCAGCTTGACGTGCTCCGCGCAGTAACGCAGGGTCTCCTCGCCGATGTCGCCCTGAGACGACGCCGGATGCGACGGCTGGCCGGGCCTGAAGTTCGCGACGCGGGACAGCGGGCGAGGGTGGAACTGGAGCCGGTGCCTGGTGCCGAGGACTGACTCCAGGGCCTGCAGGCTGTCCTTCGGGCTGAACCCCATCTCGCTGGTCAGATCGGTCAGGCGGGCGAGCTGGCCGACGTTGTCCAGCAGCCAGTCGAAGTACTCGCCCGCTTCCCGGTCGGGGACGCTGACCAGGTCCGGACTGTCGCCCCAGGTCACCACGTAGTCTGGCTCGTCGGCGCGCGGCGCGCCGCTGAAGAACAGCCGGAACCGGTGGTTGCGGTTGGTGGTCCTGGTCCAGGTGGCGGCGGTCATCCGGGCCCGGAAGCCGTAGGGCAGCAGGTCCATGACCGTGTCGATGAATTCCAGCCGCTCCGGCAGGCTGGTGCTCTCCGCGCCGAGCACGCAGACCGGCCGGCCCGTCAGCAGCAGCGGGGCCACGCGCACCGCCAGGTCGTCGGCGGCGGGGGTCCGCGACTTGGGCATCGCGATCGGCACCTCGATGGGCGGGCCGTCCGCCACGCTCAGCGTGATCGAGTGCAGCGCCTCGTGCATGGCCCGGTAGCCGATGGCCGCGTCGGCCAGGTGCTGGTACGGCAGGCAGAAATAGCTGGTGTACGCGGTGGGCCGGCCCTGGTTGTCCCGCTGGCTGACCCCGTCGGCATGGCGCTGGTCTTCCGTGGCGTACCAGTGAATGGCCAGCGCGACGTAGCTCGAGCCCGGCGGGTCGGCCAGCCGCGCGTAGCTCACCGACACCTGGGGCAGGGTGTTCAGCTCGCCGAGCTGGAACCGGCTCAGCGCGTCCGCGAAGTGCCTGCGGTTCAGGTCGCCGGTGCTGCAGGCCAGGATGCGGTAGTCCTCGCCGTCCGGCTGCTTGCCCTCCAGCGCCCACTGCGCCGTGACCGGGATCGTCCGGCTCGTCATCGGGAAGCTCACGTCGCCGGGGCCAGCTGCCGGACGATCCACAGGATCGGCTCGACCACGTTGATCGGGTGCACGGGGCCGCGGACCAGCGGCGCGCCAGACGCGGTCCGGTAGACGTTCTCGGTGTCGCGCGGGTCGAAGCGCCGCGTGCGCTTGTTGACCATGAACCCGACCGCCGAGGTGACGTAGTAGCTGATCCGCTCGGGGTGGAAGTACCGTTCCAGCATCGTCGGCACCGCCTCCCCGTTGCCCGACTTGCTGATCTCGCCGAGCGCGTGGAACAGGGCCTGAGCGTCGGTCTCGTGCACCCGGGGGAAGCCCCACTTGCTGCTGTCGTCCGGAATCAGCATGCCCAGGTCATGGGCGGTCTTGAACACGCGCGGATCGTCGAGCTTGGTCACGCAGACCGCCAGCCGGTGCGGCAGTCTGCCGTCGTAGCCGGGCTCCTGGGACAGCACGCCGGTGAGCTCGCTGAGCAGGCTGTCGGTCCGGTCGAACGCATCGCCGTGGGTAAACTCCCGGATCGGGTCGAACATGTAGAGCATGGCGTAGCTGTCGGCGAGCTGCTTGATGAGCTCGTCCCGGGCGGTGAGGCCGATACGGTCGGCGCGCCCGAGCCCGCCGGGCGCGTCGGTCAGCCGGAGCGTGATCTCGACCCGGTCCTTGGTCCTGATTTCCCGCCCGAACCGCCCCGTCCGCTCCCGGCGTTCGACCGACCCGCCCAGGATCCACCGAATGGTGTCGACGGTGTGCGTCGGCATCGGAAAGCCGCCCTCACTGATCAGCGCGCTGGACATTTCCTCCAGTTGCCGCTGCGAGGCCGGGTCGCGGGTGAACAGCACCCAGTCCTCGTCGTGCTCGAGAAGGGCTTTCTTCAGTGCACACAGGAACGTCGTCTTGCCGCTCTCGGTCGGCCCCAGCATGGCGACGCCTGACTCGCTCCAGTTCATCTGATACGCCACGTGGGATTCCTCACTGCCCGATCACCGGGAATGGCACGGTCTGCGCGGCCGCGAGCAGGCCGAGGCCGGCCGCGAAGCTCTCCATGTCCACCGCGTCGTCGACCGTGGCCGCGGCGTGCTGGCCGAGCTGGTCCCATACCCCGCCCCAGCACTTCGGATCCCGGAGCGCGCCAAAGGTGATCCCGGGCAGGCTGAGCAGCCGACCCAGCTCCGACGCCCCGTCCACCCAGCCGGGGCACGGAATGATCAGCGTGCTCGTGTCGAGCCCGGGTGGATGGGCCGGCCGCCCGCCCGCGGTCACGATCACCGGCCGCCCGTCGGTGGCGGCCAGGCGCTCGCGCACGAGCTTGAGGGCGCACTCGAGCTGCGCCGCGCGCAGGTACTCCCGCTCGTCGGCCTGGTGGCTGACCAGCCCGCGCAGGGCGTTGATCGCCTTGCCGCCCGGTGCCGCCCAGGCCCGGATCTCGGGCGGCCGGTCCTCCACCTTCCAGGCCACTCCGTGCGCGCCGTAGGCGACCACCGACACCCGTAGCGGCCGGGCACCGGTCTGCGCCTTGGTGATGAGTTCCTCGAGCCGGTAGATGCGCTGCTTCAGCCGGTCGTCGCCGCCACACACCTCGATCAGGCAGACCAGGTGCACCGGCGCCTGCACGGCCAGCTGGTCGGGTACCAGGTACTCGAGCTCGGCCCAGGTCCGGACGCAGGCGCGGAGCACAGCGGGCAGCCCCTGGAACCGGACCTGCCCGGGCCGGGCCAGTACCGCGGTCAGGGCATAGCTGCCCGGGGGGACGACGGCCGCCTGGATTTGCAGCGGCCGCAGCGGCTGGGCCTGCCGCGGGAGGTCGGGGCGCGGCTCGCGGGTGACGACCGCGAACACGGTGCCGTCGTCGTCGGTCGGCTCGCAGGTCACCCGGATGCTCACCTGGCAGCCCTGGGTCTCGCCCGGCGAGAACAGCGGCAGGCCGGTGAGGACGAGCCGCGCCGGGCCGCCGCCGGCCGGCGCGCGCCGCAGCACGGCCAGCTCGTAGCCCAGAACCAGCGGGCTCTCCCGCACCGCGGCGCGCAGCAGTTCCGGCAGCGGCGCGTGGCAGGTGTAGACCGGCACCTCCGGGCGCGGGCCGGGCAGCAGGCCGGCCAGGCCGCCGGGCAGCGGCTGCGGCGAGCGCACGATGAATTTGGGCGCAACGGACCGGTAGAACTGCTCCGGATCGGCCAGCGCCTGCGACCAGGGATCCCCCTCGTCGATGCGGAGCACGCCGCCGGCGTACTCGTACGTCCACCCGACCGCCGTCGGCGTGCCGTGCTCGTCGCGGGAGATCTCGAAGATGCTCGCGGCGCCCGCCGCGAACTCGGCCACCGTGAACGTGGCCCGGCCGGACAGCCGCCCGAGCTCGTCGGAGAGGGCCTCGTGAACCTCGTCGTCGGAGAGGACGCTGGCGTCCCCGCTCATTGGCCCCCAATCCGTTCAGCAAAAGCTCATCTGGGCCTCATTAGAGAACGGCTACCTCAGTGGCTTGCCCCGCGGCGTTGCGGGGTCGTTTCCCCGCCCGCTCCTTAGGCTGGGGAAACCCGGGTCCCGAACCTCGTTTCGGAGCGGATGATGCGGAAGCTCGAGCAGCTGTTTGCGCGGTTGCGGAAGATCGTGCTCGCTCTCGCTGGCGCGCACGAGGAAGTCCTGGAATTCGTGCCGAGCGAGCGGGCCCGGTTTGAGAGCCTCGGCTGGGCCATCCTCATTACCAGCGGCATGGCGGCCGTGTCCATGTGGTTCGCCCTGGCCAGTGCGGTAGGGATCAACGGCATCCTGGCCTTCCCGATCGCGCTGGCCTGGGGCCTGGTGATCATGGGCATCGACCGCTGGCTGATCGTGTCGATGCCGGTCGACGGCCCGCGCAAGTTCGCCATGGCGGCGCCCAGGCTCGCGCTCGCGCTGCTGCTCGGCACGCTTATCTCCACCCCGCTGGTGCTGCGCATCTTCGAGTCGGAGATCAACGCGCAGATGGCCAAGATGCAGCAGCAGAGCTACAACACGTTCCTGCAGCAACAGCAGGCCAGCGATGTGGCCAAGCAGGTCAGCACCTATTCGGGCGAGCTCACCTACCTGAACAATGTCATCGCGACCCACGGTGCGGCGACGGCCAACACGGCGTCCGACCCGGAGCTGACCACGTACAACAAACAGCTCACCAATCTCAACACCGAGCTGACTCACTGGACCTCGCTCAAGAACCAGTACTACGGCGACTACATCTGCCAGCTCTACGGCGGCCCGACCTGCCCGAAGAAGGGCGACGGGCCGGCCGCGAAGGCCAGCCTGAAGAACTACAACGCGGCCTCGGGCGAGGTGGCCACCCTCCAGGGGCAGGTCAACCACGTCCAGGGGGAGATCCAGCAGCGCGACGCGCAGCTCGCCTCGAACAGCACGGCCGACCAGCAGGCCAGGTACCAGCAGGCGCTGACCCAGCAGCCGATCGTGAAAGCCGAGTACGACACCGCGCTGCAGCGGCAGAACGCGCTGCAGGCCAGTTTCTTCGCCAGCAACCAGGCCGCGCACGGGATCCTGAACCGGCTCGAGGCGCTGAGCGAGCTCAGCAGCGGGAACTTCACCGTCGCCGCCGCCCGGTTCCTTATCTTCCTGCTGTTCCTCGTTATCGAGTGCCTGCCGGTCACGGTGAAGCTGATGCAGCAGCCCGGCCTGTACGAGGAGGCACTCCAGGCGGCGCGGGACGCGGAGCGCCGGGACGCCAAGAAGTTTTACAGTTTCCGGTCCCGGCTGGTCGGCCCGGGCGGGACGGCCGTGCTGCGGCCCACGCTGCAGATGGAACCCGACCACCGCATTCAGGCGATCTGGACCCCGGCACGGGCGCTGCCGGGCTCGGTGGTCACCGACGACGACATGCCCACCGACGCAACGGACAACCCGGCACCGCCCTCGGCGCCCAGCGAGGGCGGCGCCGAGTACGGGCCGGGTGGCAGTCAGGCTCGCGAACATCGCTGGTACGGCGCCAATCGCTGGCGCAACCACTGGCAGGACCAGCCATTCGATGACGGCGAGCCGCCCGCGGCGGCGGCTCGCGAGGACTCGTTCGGCATGCCCGGTCCCGGTGACCCGCAGACCCGGCCGCAGGCCGGGCCCGCGACCGCGGTGCCGCGGGCCGGCGGCGACTGGCCCGGCGACGGCTTCGTTCAGAATGAGCAGGCTTACCAGGGCCAGACCCACGAGGAGGCCTGGCCCGGCGACGGTCCTCAGCAAACCCGCGCCGGCCGGGAAACGGGCGCCCAGACCCGGGCGCCGGTGGTGTCGCCCGGCAGTGGCGGGACCCCGCTGTCCTGGGATGACGACGAATGACCGCGCCTGGGAAGGTGCTCAACGGCCGGTACCGGCTGGTGCGGCGGCTCGGCGGCGGCACGATGGGCACCGTCTGGGAGGCCTTCGACATCCACCTGGAGCGGACCGTCGCGGTCAAGCAGCTGATCCCGGGGCCGTTCGGGGACGAGGACGCCGCGACCAGGCGGGAACGGGTGAAGCGGGAGGCGATCGCGCTGGCTCAGGTCGAGCACCCGGTGATCGTTACCGTGCACGACCTGATCAGCGTCGGCCGGGGCGGCGTCCCGTGGATCGTCATGGGCTACGTGCCCGGGCGGCCGCTCAGCGACATCATCGCCGAGCACAAGGAAGCGCCGCTGTCCGAGCGGAAGATCGCGGCCATGGCCCTGGCTGTCCTGGACGGGCTGCGAGCCTGCCACACCAGCCGGCCGCGCGTCTACCACCGGGACGTGAAGCCGGGAAACATCGTGGTCGGGCCGGATGGTTCGGTGCACCTGGTGGACTTCGGTATCGCCTGGATCGTCGGCAAGGTGCCGCTGACCGACGACCGGAACATCGTCGGCACCCCGGAGTTTCTCGCCCCCGAACTGCTCGACGGCGAGCCCGCCGGGCCGGGCACTGACCTGTGGGCGCTCGGCGTGACGCTCTATTACGCGCTGACGGGGCAGGCGCCGTTCTCGGCGGAGACCAAGTGGGCGATGTTCACGGCGATCAAGTTCCGGAATCCTCCCGAGCCGCGCGAGGGTGGCCCGCTGGCCAGCCTGGTCCTGCAGATGCTCAGGAAGCGGCCGGAAGACCGGCCGGACGCGGCCACGGTGTCCGCCATCCTGCGTGGTGTCGCTGACCAGCCAGAACGGCCACGCGGCGAACCGTTCTGGATAAGTCCCCAGAAGAGCACGGAAAAGGAGAGCGTCTGGGCGCCACAGCCGCCGCCCGCCCGGCTGAGCGCGCTGTCCGGGCTGCCCGTGCTGACCCAGGCGCAGGTCGTGGCGGGCATGCCCACCGACAAGGCGGCCGGCGAACTGCTCGCGCTGGCCAAGCGCGACGCGGCGAGGATCATCAACCGCTGCGACGACGCGCTCGGCGGGAGCCTGCTGAGCGCGATCGCCCTGTCCGGGGAGCCGCCAGCCGAGGAGGAGCGGGCGGCCACGGCGCGCAGCATCCTGCAGATGCTTCCGCCGGACCGGCATGGCCCGCTGCTCGATCACATGAGCTCCGTCGCCCTGGCCGCGGTGCTGACCCTGCCGCTGGCCGAGGAGACCATGCGCGTCCTGGACCGGGCCGACACCGCGAGCCTGGTCGGCGCACTCCCCGAAATGGCACCGGTCCGCGCCGCGTCGCTGGTGCTGGCGCTGGATGCCGGGCGCGCCACCGAGGTGCTCAAGCAGGTCGCCCCGACCCGGGTCGCCGACATCCTGCGCAGCGTCTCCCCGGCCAGCCGCAGGCAGGAACTGCTCGGCCGGCTGCCGGAACGGCTCCGTGCCTCGGTGCGCCGGTACCTCGGCGGATGATCCGCTAGCCTGGCTGGGAAGCAGCGCATCGGCGCCGCGTGATGATGGGATCCGCGCATCGTTCCTCGGATAGGCCCGTCGAGCAGGCGGCGCCACCGGTCGAGGACACCTGGATGCCCGCGAACTCAGCAGTGCTCTGTGCCTGGCTCCGCGACGTCGATGAGTACGGCAAGAGCCGGGCGGCGTGGCCGAGCGCCGAGCAGCCCACCAAGACCATCCATCCCGGTGCTGTCCTGCACGTGTCCGTCGACGGTGGCCAGGACTCCCCGACCCACCGGTACCTGAAGGCCCCACCCGCCGAGGGGATGGCGTCCGAGCCGGTCACGGTCAGCCTGGACGCCGAGACCGGGTACTGGACGATCCGCAACAGCGGCCAGACGAACACGCTCCGGGTCCAGCAGTACGGGCTGTCCGCGGTCCCGCTCCGCCCCCAAGCCACCATGCCGATGACCGGGCCGGACGTCGCGGTGTGGATCCCGGTCGTGCCGCGCGCGGCGCGGGCCAAGCACGGCGAAGCCTTCCGGCTGCTGATCCTGGCCGGGGTGGAGCCCTCGCGGCACGAGCCAGAGCGGGACCCGGGCAAGCAGACCCGGCTGATCACCGTGCCGAGGCGTTTCCTGTCGCCGCCCATGCAGGAAGCGCTGATCGCCTATTTCGGCGACTACCTGTCCTGGCCGCCGCTGCCGGCCCCGCACGTCCGCCACCAGAAAGAGGTCGAGGACATCGCCATCCAGCGAGGCTTGCCGAAACCGCCCACCCCGGAAAAGTGGGCCAGGAACCGGCACGACGTGCTGGCCGGCAAGGACGGCCTGTTCACCGCGGCCGACTGGTACCCCAGGCTGGGCGGCCCGGGCCGGACCCTGGCCAATCATCTGGCCGCCTTTCACCGGCTGGTCGAGCTGCGCTCGATCACGCTGCACCGGGTCCGGCGCTGGGCGGTGGAGCATGACGTGGAACCGTACGTGATCATCGACCAGCAGCTGGGGTTCATGCCCCCCTGAGGTGCTGGTCAGCCGAGCCGGGCCTCATCCGGATAGCGATCCGCAGGTAACCAGTATCGAGGTCCAGCACCAGCCGCCCAGCGTCCCCGATTATGCGGGCGGGTCAATGGCGGGTGTTACTTATACCCTTGATGGCCAAAGGCGTGCCGTAAAGCCCGGCGGACCAGGACCGGGCCGCCGGTGCCCGGCCGGACATCGCCTGGCCGTGTACGACGACGACCCGGGCAAGCTTTTGACCTGTCATGCACCGTTGATGGATCACTTCGAGAAGTGGCGATCCCGGCCCAGGTTCACGCTCTACGCCGGTATCGACGCCAACGAGTTCTTCCAGCGGCTGCTGAATCGGGTGACCGGCTTAACCTGTCCGGCTCCCTGGCGTGGCTGGCTGCCGACGCGCGACCGGAGAAGGTGGCCAAAGTCGCCCTCATCGGCGGCTTCGCGTCCGCCGACGAGGAACTCTACGCCGACTTCTTCGAGGTGAAGGATGGCGTCGTGCCTTTCCCGGGCTGGGGCCCGTTCGAGGGGCCGGACTCTGCTGACCTTGACGAGGAAGCCCGGCGCAGCATCGCGTCTGCGGCGATCCCCGTCCCCGAGGGGGTGACCAGGGGCGTGGTCCATCTGGCCGACGAACGGCGGTTCGACGTCCCGGTCGTGGTCGTTTGCCCCGAGTTCACGCCCGCCCAGGCTCAGGAACTCATCGGCGCCGGCAACGTCCCCGAGCTGGCCAAGGCCAAGCACGTTGAGTTTGCCGACATCGACTCAGGCCACTGGCCAATGTTCAGCAAACCGGCCGAACTCGCCCAGCTCCTCGCCGCAGCGGCCGGTGAGGGCTAGCGTTGCCGCAGGTAGTTATCGTGCCATCGCCGTACTTGCGGCCAAGAAACATCTATCGTGTATTCGTATGTGGCATCGCCCGCTAGCGACGGCGATCGCCCAAGGCGACCTTGGGGCGGTCGGCGCGGCCTTTGACAGGCACGGACAAGAGCTCTACGACTACTGCCAGTCGCAGCTTGGCGACGTGGCGGATGCGGCCGAGGTCGTGGAGGCTACCTTCATCATCGCCGCGGCCAGGGCTTCGCTGTTGCAAAACACGGCCCGGCTGCGGGCATGGCTGTTCGCCATCGCCCGCCGTGGCTGCCAGCAACGGTTGCGGGGCGGAGCCAGGCCCGCCTATCGCGATGAGGTCAGCGACTCGGACTGGGACCGGCTCGGCGGCACCGCCTGGCGGTCTGACCTGCTGTCGACCGCCTGGGCGGCGCTGGCCGAGATGAGTCCCGCGGATCGCGAAGTCGCGGAACTGAGCCTCCGGCACGGGCTGGACACCGCCGAGCTCGCCGACGTGCTCGGTGTGCCACGCGGCCAGGCGGAGACGCTGACGCAGAGCAGTGGCGACCGGTTCGAGGCGTTGTGGGACCTGCTGATCGCGGACTGCCGCGGGCGGTCGTGGTACTGCGAGACCGCGGCCGGCTATCTGATCCACCTGAACGGTGACCTGACCCGGCTCTCGCCGCGGTGGATGAAGGAGCACACCCCGCGCTGCGAGGTCTGCACCAAGCGGGAAGAGCTCAACCCGGGTTCGGCGTTGGTCCTCGGGCTGCTGCCCGCGGCCATGCTCGCCGCCGATGAGCGTGAGCACCTGCTCTGGGTGCTGTCCGAGCCGTCCGCGGATATGGAGGCTTACTGCACCGAGGTCGTCGAGGGGCTGGGGCCGTTCGGCCCTGACGGCTACCCGGGCCGGGCCACCCCGCGGCCAGTCCGGCGGCGGGGCAAGTACACGGTCGCCGCGAGCGCCGCCGCGGTGGCCGTGGTGGCGCTCGGCGCCGGGGCAGTTCTCGTCGAAGAGCATTCCGATGCCCAGAACGGATTGCAGCCGACGGCCGGAACACCCAACCCGTCGCCCTCGTCGACGCAGCCGGGCAAGCCTGAGGCGTCCACGGCCGCCCTGACGCCGGGGAAGCACTCCGCGTCCACCCCCCGCACCAGCGGCTCACCCTCACCCCAGCAGGACGACCCGTTGGCCTCGTCGCCCTCGTCGCAGCGGACTTCACCGCAGACCGCGCCGTCCCACTCGTCCTCCCCGACGACGTCGCCGTCGCCGTCACCGACCACGCCGTCGCCGACCCCTTCGCCTACTCCGACACCGTCGCCCAGCCCGACCCCGACCCCGACGCCGACGGCGTCGCCCAGCCCAACGGCGTCGCCCACCCCGACCGCGTCGTCCACCCCGACCGTGTCGCCGGACCCAACCCCGGACCCGGATCCAACCCCAGGCCCAACGCCGACCTCCTCATAGGCGTCGGTGCCGTCTCATAGGCGTCGCGGCCTGAATCCATCGTGCTGAATTAACAAATCTGTATTCGGTTTGTCATGGCGTTCAGTGCATGACGTGCACTGATCGGCCAAACCGGACCGGGGCGCGGTGACAATGCGTAGTGGGTTATTGACGCGGCGAGTAAGGACGTTTATGTTCCATTTGGACCACGATCGCGGGCCTGTCCACATCCGCTTGACCTAGGGGACGCAACAGCACGCTAGGTACCCGCAAGGGCGCTGATGCGCGGCTGCCGTGCGCCCTGGTCCGCCCAAGGAGGACGCTATCTTGCGAAGCGATCATGCCCGTCAACGTCGATGGGCCCGAGCGATCTACCGCCGTAGCTGGACGGTACTGATCTCATCCGTGGCCCTGGTTATCGGTGGCCTGGCGTTTGCCGGGACCGCCACAGCGCAGACACCACACCACATCAGCACGACGCCGCGTGCCCTGAGCACTTCGCGCGCCGGGCTGACGGCATTGGCGAAGCCCGATTACCGGCGCGCCTGCGCACGTACCACTGTGCCCGGCAAGAATGCGTGCATGGTGCTGATCCGCACCAACGTGACTCACCACACGCAGATATCGCTCGGCCCGGATCAAGCGCCATCCGGCGACGGTTACGGGCCATCCAGCCTGCAGAGCGCCTACAGCCTTCCGTCGTCCACCGCGGGCAGCGGCGAGACGGTGGCCGTCGTGGACGCCTATAACGACCCTAATGCCGCTTCCGACCTGGCCACCTACCGCTCCGACTGGGGCCTGCCCGCTTGCGGCAGCGGCTGCTTCGAGCAGGTCAACGAAGAGGGCGAGACCAGCCCGCTGCCGGCCGCAGCGGGCAGCACCGGATGGGATGTCGAGGAATCGCTCGACATCGACATGGTGTCGGCGATCTGCCCGCTGTGCCACATCATCCTGGTCGAGGCGAACAGCGCCGACACCGCTGACCTGGGGGCCGGGGTGAACGCCGCGGTATCGCTGGGCGCCGACTTCGTGTCCAACAGCTACGGCGGTTCGGAGTCGTCCTCCGACACCACCTACGACAGCGACTACTACAACCACCCGGGCGTGGCGGTCACCGCTTCGGCCGGTGACGACGGATACGGCGTCTCCTACCCGGCTGCATCGCAGTACGTGACCTCGGTCGGCGGCACCTCGCTCAGCACCGCGTCGAACTCGCGGGGCTGGACCGAGACCGTGTGGGGCAGCAGTTCCGGCGGCGAAGGCACCGGCTCGGGCTGCTCGGCGGATGACCCGAAGCCGTCCTGGCAGACCGACACCGGCTGCTCGAAGCGGACCGACAACGACGTGGCCGCGGTCGCGAACCCCAACACCGGCCTGGCGGTCTACGACACCTACAGCGAGGGCGGCTGGCTCGAGGTGGGCGGCACCAGCGCCTCCTCGCCGATCATCGCCTCCACGTTCGCGCTGGCCGGCACGCCAGCCGCGGGCACGTATCCCTCCTCCTACATCTACAAGCACACCTCTAATCTGTATGACGTCACGTCCGGCGCCGACGGCTCCTGCAGCACCGCCTACCTGTGCACGGCCGAGGTGGGCTACGACGGGCCGACGGGCTGGGGGACGCCCGATGGCGTGACCGCGTTCAGCAACGGAACGACGGCCAACACCGTCACGGTGACCAACCCCGGCAACCAGACCGGCACCGTGGGGACAGCGGTCAGCCTGCAGATCACGGCCACCGACTCGGCCAGCGGCCAGACGCTGACTTACAGCGC
>Ga0335073_10005190_pt1 | contig 18282 bp, 14 predicted proteins | sample Lox_Sample_22_FD_207093 | JGI IMG/M metagenome (GOLD analysis project Ga0335073, IMG submission 207093) | Soil microbial communities from Loxahatchee National Wildlife Refuge, Florida, United States - Lox_Sample_2.2 | ecosystem: Environmental > Terrestrial > Soil > Wetlands | place: USA... | reverse complement strand
GCGTCGGCCCGGCGAAGGCAGGCCAGCCGGCCGCTTCGCGACGAGCCGCCGCCTGCCACCCGCAACTGCAGCTCAGCCAGGCCGAGTACCCTGGCCAGCCCACTCTGCACGACGTCGATGGCCTGGACCTGGGAGAGCGGGATCCGCCGTGAGTCCCGCCGGATCAGGCCGGTGTCGATGCGGAGAACGCCATCGGCAATCTGCCAGCGGGTGACCAGCCAGCTGACGAAGCCACCCGCCAGCGCCGCCCCGAGGATGACGACGTCAGCGATAAAGTCGCCGCGGGCCGGGTGCTGGTTCAGCGCCGAGATGCCGATCAGCACGATGGCCAGGCTCATGAACTGACGGCCGGCCCGGACGAACGGCGACAGCGGATGCAACCGGTGCCAGCTCTCATCAACTGGGAACGGGGTAGTCACAGGCCGGCTGCCTGCGCCTCGCCCAGTGCTGCGAGCTGATCCCGGAGCGCCGCGGCGGCAGCCGAGTCGAGTCCGGGGATGCGCGCGTCACTCGCCGCAGCGGCGGTATGCATGCGCACTGTCGCCAGACCAAGGCTGCGCTCCAGCGGGCCAGCGGTCACGTCGATGAATTGCATCCGGCCGTACGGGATGACCGACAGCCGCCGGACCAGCACTCCGCGCCGGACCATCAGGTCGTCCTTGCGCTCGGCATATCCCCATGCGGCCACCCGGCGAGCCACGAAGCGCTCCGCGAGCAGGCCCGCCAGCACAACTGCTGCAGCGATGCCGATGCCCGCGGCGGCCGAGATGGCCAGGCCAGCCAGCGCTCCAGCGATCGCCAGCGGAACCGTCGCGCTGGCGACTTCAATGCGCCTGACCCGCAGCAGCAGCGGTGACGGCCGCCGCCAGCTGACCTCTGACGGATCGATCATGGAACCTTCCTGCTCATATGCGGGGAGACCGGCTCATCACAGGCTACTTGCCGGGACCTTCACCAGCGCCAGATGCAATCATTACCGGATGCCATTGTTCGCGTTTGAAGGCCAGGAGCCCCGGGTCAGCTCGGCGGCCTGGATCGCGCCAACCGCCACTCTCGTCGGCGACGTCTGGGTCGAGGAGGAGGCATCCATCTGGTACGGCGCGGTGCTGCGGGCGGACTTCGGACCGATCATCGTGCGGCGTGGTGCGAACATCCAGGACGGCTCGATCCTGCATGGTGGCGAGGACCCGGTGACGGAGGTCGGCGAAGGCGTGACCATCGGCCACCTGTGCGTGGTGCACGGCGCGGTCATCGAGGCCGAGGCGCTCATCGGCAATGGCGCGACAGTGCTGGACGGCGCAGTGATCGGCAGCCGCGCCCTGGTGGCCGCAGGGAGCACGGTGCCACCGGGGATGATCATCCCGGCCGGCATGCTCGCCGTGGGCACTCCGGCACGGGTCACCCGCGAGATCAGCGGCAGCGCAAAGGAATGGGTTGACACTAACCCGGAGGTCTACCGGGACCTCGCACGGCGGCACGCAGCGGGCATCCGCCCGGTCTGACACTGCCGCGGTCGCTCAGCGGCCCCGGTAGGTCCTTGCCACCTCGCTGAGCCGAGCGTGCGTGCCGCGCATGATGGCCGCGCCGGCGTCTGAACCGCCGGGACCGCTGGGCAGCCAGTCCTTGCGCAGCTTGGCGACCGAGGTGTAGTTGGTGTCGACCACATTGGCGAGCGGCGCTTGGACGGCCTGGCTGAGGAACTGGTAAGTATCGAGATGCGAAAGTCCGCTGTGTCCGGCCACCCACTGGACAAGGTCGAGCTGAGCCACCCGGAACGCGTCCTCCAGCGGCCGGGCCGATCCGGTCGACATGATGTGCGTGTCCGACTCCAGCCGCGGCCAGGGCGTCGCGACGCCCTTCAGCAGATCGACTACCACGACTGTGTTCATGGCGCACTCCACCGCGACGCCACACGTCTCCCCTTCGCCCTGCCGGGCGTGCCCGTCGCCGATCGACAGCAGCGCTCCGGGCACGTTGACGCCGAGGTAGCAGGTCACTCCTGCCTGCATCTCTGGGGTGTCCATGTTGCCGCCGAACGCATCGGGCACCAGCGCAGAGCGCACCTCGAGATTCGCCGGGGCCACGCCGACTGTGCCGTGCATCGGGTTCATCGGCAGGTCCGCAGTGAAATCGCTGTCCCGCGCAGTGAACCGGCACAGCCGGGCCGAGCGGTCGAGCTCCCAGATCCAGACGACCTCGGGCAACGGGTCCTGCAGCGTGGCAGTCAGGTGCGTTGAGGTGAGCGCGCCGAACAGCGGGACAGTCGTGGACGCCGCCCAGTCCCTGGCGGGCTCGATCGAGACGAAGTGCACCGCGATCGTGTCACCTGGCTCTGCGCCCTCAACGTAGAACGGGCCGGTCTGCGGATTGAGGAAGGGGAATTCGCACACCACGGATACCAGGTCAGCAGGCCCACGGACGCGGCCGGCGAAACAGTCTTCGGTCCATAGCTCAAGCACCGTGCCAGGCGCGATCCGCGCGAGCGGCGGCGCTCCGCCAAAGGTCCAAGCGAACTGATCGGCCGACGGCCGGAACGACAGAACATCTGGATCGCTCATATTCCGTAACCCTAACCAAAATGAGCATCGCCCGTGACCTACCAATGATCGCTATAACGAAGTTATGATCACCAAGCGGCCACAACTGACTTTCCCTACAAGACACGCGCCAGGGTGAAGAACGGGCGATATTTTTTCGCCTGCGGTGCGAGAGGAGAAACCTGATGACGGATCAATCCGCAACCCTGGCGGGGGCCTCCACCGCCCCGCGGCCACGCCTGGAGCCGGACGCAATCGGCGTCGCGCAGGACACTGTCATCGGCATGGCATCGTCCGCGCCGGCAGCGACGGTGGGGCTCTCGCTGGCAGCACTGGCAGGCGCAACCGCTTACGGCAGCGGCCCGATCCTCATCCTGACCGCGATACCGATGCTGATCATCGCCAACGCCTACCGCCGCTGCAACTTGTGGAACGCCAACTGCGGCGCGTCGTTCGAGTGGGTGGGCCGCGCTATCAACCCGTATCTGGGCTTCCTGACCGGGTGGCTGATGGTCGTCGCCTACATCATCGGCACCGTCGCCGAGATCCTGCTGCTTGGTCCCTCTGTGCTCGCCGTCTTCGGCTCAACCTCCACAAATCAGTGGGCCTGGATCGGCATCGGCACGGTCGTCGGCGTGGTGATGCTCGTGATCGCTGTCATCGGCATCCGCATCACGGCCGGCGTCCAGGTCGGCATGGCGGTGGTCGAGTACGTGATCCTCATCGGCATGGCGATCTGGGGCCTGGTGTTCGTCCTGAGCCACCACGCGGGCAGCTTCGCGATCACCAAAGGCTGGTTCAGCGTCACCGGCATTGACGGCAGGGGCGTCGCGCTGTCTGGCTTCCTGGTCGCGGTATTCGTCTACGGCGGCTGGGACGGCACGCTGTATGTCAACGAGGAAGTCAAGCACCGCCGGGTGAACCCCGGTCGTGCCGCCATCATCGCGGTCGCGCTGCTCACGATCATCTACACCCTCGCGCAGGTGGGCTTCCAGGGCGTTGTCTCACCGAGCAAGCTGCAGGCGAACTCGGCGAACGCGCTGGTGTACGTGGCACAGGCACTCGGCGGCGGGACCTGGGCGAAGGTGATGGCGCTTGCCATCGCGCTGTCGGTGATCGCCACCACCGGCACCGGCATCGTGCTCAGCGCCCGGATCGCGTACGGCATGGGCAGTTACCGGGCGCTCCCCGGAGTCCTCAGCAACGTGTCACGCCGCTTCTCGACGCCGGCCGTCGCTAGCGTCGTCGTCGGCGTGCTGCTGATCGGGATCTTCTGGGTCTACATGCTGGCGACATCGGTGCAGAACGCCTTCTGGGACGTCATCGACACGACCGGCCTGCTCTTCGCGATCTTCTACATCTTCACTGCGCTCGCCATGATCGTTTACTATCGCCGCCGCGTGCTCAGCGGGGTCTGGGACTTCATCACGCTCGGCGTGCTGCCGATCGGCGCGGCTGGCTTCCTTGCCTGGATGTTCGAGCAGACGCTGCAGACAGGGACTTCGTGGGCGACGCGATGGTCGCTCATCGGCATCATTGCGATCGGCCTCGTCCTGATGCTCGTGGCGCGGTTCGTGCTGCGCTCGCAGTTCTTCCAGATCCCGCGGGAGAGCGAACCGGAAATGGCGCGCGGCTCACACCGCCAGTAACCTCTGGCGCTGCCGAGCGCGGGCTTACTCGCCCACGATGGCGGCCAGGCTTTCCCGTGCGTTCTGGGTGATCGGGTCGGCTGGGGCGAGCACTCGCTCGCCCCGCGCCACCGCGTCCTCCAGGACGCGGCGGGCGTCGCTCAGGCGGCCGACCGCGTAGTACACGCGGCCCAGGCTCAGGGCGGCCGAGAGCGCCTCGGGGTGGTCGCTGCCCCTGACCCGCTGGAATCCGGAGTGCACCTGCTCGGACAGCTGCACGGCCAGCGCCATCCGCCCGGCATTGTGGTAGGCGACCGCCAGCTGGCCGCGAGCGCGCAGCGTATCGGGGTGATCGGCGCCCTGGCTGCGCTGGCGGTCCGCGACCGCCTTCTTGTACTGCGAGAAGGCATCCTTGACCCGGCCGTCGGCCAGGTACGCCTCAGCGAGCAGCTGCCGCGTGGCCATCGTGTCCGGGTGCTGCGGGCCCAGGCTGCGCTCCCGGTCGCCGAGGATGAGCCGGTAGAGCCTGATGGCCTCGCTGAGCTCGCCGGCTGCCCGGTAGCCCGCGGCGACCTCATCACGGATGATGGCGCACTCTGGATGGCCGGGGCCGTAAGCCCGCTCGGCGTCATTGAGCGCTGCGGTCAGGACGCTGATCGCCTCGTCAAAGAGCCCGGCGGTGACGAGTACCCGTCCGAGCCTTACTCGCGCCGCCAGCGTCCGCGGATGGTCGGGCCCGTAGGCCTTGCCCCACTCCGCCATCACTCGCTGGTACCAGGCGACGGCCTCGGATACCCGGCCCGCCGCCACGAAGGCACTGGCGAGCCGCTCGACCGTCACCATCGACTCCGGGTGCCCGGGACCGAATACCTGGTCGCCGATCGCGGTGAGCTCGGCCCAGTAATCCACTGCCGGGCCGGTGAGGGACGCCTCGTCGAGGCTCTGCCCGGCGCGCAGCAGCAGCGGGTGGCAGCCGCCGGACCACAGCAGTCCCCCCGTGGCCCGGCGCAGGCACGCGGCGCTCGCTCGCAAGCTCTGGCTGAGCCAGCCCCCTGGCTCCGGCGACGGCCAGGACTCCAGCAACGCCGCCGCTGCTGCAGTTGCCGCCTGCTCGACCATCTCCGCCGACATCGCGGCCCGGACCGCGCGCTGGAGAATCGGGTTCATCCGCACGATGGCCGGCTCGCCGCTCCGGTCGACGCCAACCAGGCCTGCCTGGTCGAGCACGCTCAGGGCAGTCTGGGCGCGCTCCATTGCGAGCGGCGTGGCCGTCGTGCTGCCGGTGATGTAGCTGCACGCCGCCGGCGCCGCGAACACCGCGGCCGGAACTCCGTGTCCGTCGAGCAGCGCCGCGATGGCGAGACACGACTGCGCGGAGCCGCCTGGCAGCAGCTGGTCGCTGTGGTCGACGCAGAGCGTCCAGGTGATGCCAGCGGCCGGCAGCGGGGCCGCGTCCGGTGAGTTGAAGACCGAGGACCGCAGGTAGAACTGGTCGCGATAGTCGCCGCAGGTCATCCAGGAGCTGCCGACTGTCGCGGTCGCCTGGGCCAGCGCCATGGGCTGGCAGTCCAGATCATCGATCAGGTCGATCGCGCCGCGGCGCTGGTCGGGATCGGACGACAGGCGGCCGACCAGGTAGCTCATCGCCTCGCGCTTGCTGAACGGGCCAAGCTCAAGCGCCAGCGCGTTCGGCAGGCCCACCAGTGCCTGCGTGCTGGGCGTGGTCAGGACCACCCGGCCGGCCGGACCAGCCGGCCACAGGCCCTGCAGGACCGAGCCATCCGGCACGTCATCGAGGACGATAAGCCAGCGCCGGTCCGTCTCCCGCAGCCAGCCGAGGAAGCTCGCGGCGACAGACTCCGCGATGCCGGGTACTCGGGTCCCGGTCAGTGCGTTCGCCGTCGCAACGTAACCCGACAGGATCGACGCCGTGCTGCTCGCATCGATCCAGACCATCAGGTCGAGTGCGTGCGTCCGCCATTGCGATTCCGCGTAGAACGCAGCTAGCTGCGTCTTGCCGCTGCACCGCAGCCAGTCGTGTGACGAGCCCGCCCCGAGCCGGCGGGACCGGGCCGTCAGCGCGACGGCACCACCGCGCTGAAGTGCCATGGCGAGATCCGGGGCGGTCTCCTGGCGCGTGCTGAACCGGTCCGCAAGCGGCGGCACCGCGCCGCATCGCACCGGCCACTCCGCCGTGACCAGCAGCGGACCCGCCGGTGGCAGTGCCGGGCTATCCACGCCCGTCTCCGCATTCACTTGCACCACGAACCGCCCTGCACCCGTTAGCAGCCAGAGGGGACAACATTAAGGCCAACGAACCGGCACTGACCGGGGAATGGTTGGCTAATTCGCGCTGCCCGGCAGTCATTGTCCAGGGTAAGCCGTTCGGCTAGCTACTGAAAGGAACGTTGGCACCGGTCACTCGCCCGACGATACCGTCCGGACTCACCCGCACGCTGTCAATAGTCAGCCCGAGCGGCAGCTTCGGGATCTGCAGCGTGATGTCCTGGATAGAACTGAGCAATGAGGACGGCAGTCCGCCGCTGCTGCTCACGAGCCTGATGTTCAGCCGGTCACCGCTGAGCCTGCTGACCCGCCACGTCGCCGAGCCCGACACGACCAGCACGTTCAGGGACGCCTTCACCTCATGCGGCCCGGCGGCAGTCAGGTCCAGCCCGGCGCCGTTCAGCAGCGAGCCGAGCGGGCCAACCTGCTGGGTGAGCGTGTTGCCCAGCGACGAGAAGCTGATCACAGCAGTCCCGGACAGCGAGCCGATCGTCCCGCTGGAGAACGCATAGGAATTCAGCCTGATGTTCCGCGCCGTCGCGTTGATGCTCGTGATGGTGACGGGACCCTCCGTCTGGTCGACGGCCTTCAGGTTGACCTGCTGGAAGTGCCGGCTGGCGACCTGAGTCAGGAACGGGAAGCCGTCAATGCTCACCGCGGGCTTGTGCTGCAGGCCCTGCTTCTGGATCTGGCTCGCCATCACGTTTTCCGCTGCCAGCCTGGCCGCGAAGTCGAGAATCACCAGGAGGACGACCACGATCACGAGCGCGATCACATACCGCCAGACGCGGCGGCCGCGCGGGGAAGGTGTGCGCATGCGGCGCGTGGCCGTGCGGGTCATCGCGGGTCCCCCATTCGCCCGATGCTACGGCACCGACCTGAGTCGAAAGCCCATCTGGCTGCCGCATTGGCGCGGCACCTCATCGCAGGCTCCCGACGCTGACGGCCTCCAGCTCATGCGCTCCCTGGACAGTGACCAGTAGCGCCTTGCCGCCCGGCTCGACGGCGATTTCGCGCGGAACCTGGCCGACCGGGACGTAGCCGAGCAGCGCCGGCTTGCCGCTCAGCGCGCTAGCAGTGCTGATCACCGCCAGGTTTGACGGCACTCCGGCCAGGTTGTGGAGATTGGCATCAGCGACGACGATCCGGGATCCGTTATCGAGCAGGGCCTCGCCAAGCGGCGTCTCGCCGACCATGACACGGGCGATCAGCGCATGCTTCGCGTCCGTGCGCAGCCGCGCGGTGCTGAACGCGAGCAGGGCATCGCTCTGCCGGGCGGTCACCCAGAGGACCTTGCCGTCGCTGGTCAGCAAGGCCCGTGCCGCACCGCACCCGGCAGGCACCGTCGCCGCGACCGCGTGCGGCCGATTCGCCTCGGCGGCCTTGATGTTCACTACCGCGAGGCTCCCGGTCAGGCTGACCACATAGAGCCAGGTGCCATCGCTGGCCATGCCCACCGGCTGGGCCGCGAGCGGCACGGAGCCGAGAAAGTCCGCCTGGCTGCTGAATCCGTGGGCGAGCGCGTCAGCCAGGTTGAACACCGCCATCTGTGCGCTGTTCTGCAGCGTCACGAACGCGAACTTGCCATCGGAGGAGATCAGCACCTCGACTGCGCCGCTGCCGCCGGGGCTCGTCAGCGAGCCCACGAACGGGGCGGCAGCGCCATCTTCCGCGTTCGCGACATTCAGCACGGCCGCACCACTGCCATCGGCGACAACCAGGTATCGCCCGTCCGGTGTCAGGGCGAGGCCCTTCTTCGCGCCGGGCACGCTGATCGTGCGGACCCGACTCGGAGCCAGGCCTGAGCCAGCGCGCAGCACGGCGACCGCATTGCCGGTCGCGACGAACGAGTACCGGCCGTCGGCGCTCACCGCGACGCCGAACGGGCCGCCGCTCAGCGGCGTGGTCGCAGCTACGACGCCGGTCAGGTTCGCCGCCCGTGCCGTCGCGGTGGTACATCCGGGCGGCGTCAGCACCTTCGCGGACGAGCTGGCCGGCCGACCCGGTCCGCCTCCACCGTGCCCGCGCGCGGCGAGGAACCCGCCCCCGGCCAGCACAACCGCCAGCACGCAGATCCCTGCGACTCCGGCGGGCGAACGCCACCATGACCGACGCGACCCGGTCTCTGCCCACGAGCCCGCTGGCTCATCTTGCGGCGGTCCGCTCCGCTTCGACCACACCGGCGCGACGCTGGTCGGGGACGATTCGGGCGCGGCGCTCGTCGGCGACAACTCTGCCGCGACGGTACCTGAGGCGATGACCGCGACGACCTCGGTCGCGGGATGGCCGACCACCTGGGGCTCAGGACTGGCAGGGCCGCTCCCGAGCGCCAGGCGGAGCGCGGCCGCGAAATCACGGCAGGTGGCATACCGATCGGCGGGCGCCTTGGCCATCGCTTTCGCCAGGACCTCGTCAATCCCGGCGGGCAGCTCTGGCCGACGCGCCCGGACCGACGGAGGCGGCTCAGACAGGTGCGCGTACATGACGGACACGCCCTGCTCGCGCAGGAACGGCGGCTCACCGCACAGCATCTCGAAGGTCGAGCATGCCAGGGCGTACACATCAGCCCGGCCGTCGATGGCGCGTCCCTCGATCTGCTCCGGCGAGACGTAGTCCAGCGTGCCGAGGAACTGCCCGGTCGCGGTGAGCCCGGTGGCGGCCAGCGTGCCCTTGCTCAGCCCGAAGTCCGACAGGTACGCGTGCTCGGGCCGGTCGGCGTCGGTGCTGGGCTCCAGGAGCATGTTGGCCGGCTTGACGTCCCGGTGCACCAGGCCGATCGCGTGAGCGGCATCCAGCGCGGAGGCCACCTGCGCCACGATCTCCGCGACACGGCTGGCGCCCAGCGGGCCGACCCGACCGATTAGCGACCGGACGTCGCCGCCGCGGACGTACCGCATGGCGATGAAGAGCACGCCGTCGGACTCGCCGGCTTCGAAGACGGGGATGATATGCGGGTCATCGACCGCCGCGGCTGCGCGCGACTCCCGGATGAACCGCTGCCTGAAAGCCTCATCCGCCGCCAGGCCAGGCGCCATGATCTTGAGCGCCACGCGCCGGTCGAGCCGTGCATCGTAGGCACGAAAGACCACGGCCATGCCGCCCTGGCCGATCCGCTCTTCGAGCCGGTAACCGGCAACCATCGAGCCGACCCGGAAATCCTGGGGGTCCTGATCGCTCAACGCACCTCCAGCCGAAGCTGGCGTAATCTCGCCAAATGGCACGAAAAGGGTCTGCCACTACGCGGGCGATCCAAGTATCCAGTTTGCCGGGTGGCAGCTGTCAACAAGCCATTTTGGCTGACTGCCGCGAATAGTCGGCTGACGTATCCTCTCGGGCGTTCGATCGCTTTACAGTTGGCAGATGACCACCGATTCCCAGAGGTGCTGGGACGATGACTGCTGAGCCGCCCGGCGCGCCCGCCGCGGCCGCCCCGCCGCTAGTTCAGCGGCTGCACATCCAGGGCCATGGCGCCGACCGGCTGCTGACTGCCGGCGCCAGCTACCGCATCGGCCGGGACCCGCAGGCCGACATCGTGCTGACCGATCCGCGCGTCTCCTGGCAGCACGCCGTCGTCGAAGAGAACGGCGGCGCCTGGCAGCTGCGGGACGCGGGCAGCACGAACGGGACCTTCGTGAACGGCCAGCGCGTCCGCGAGGTCACGATCACCGGCAGCTGCGGCGTCCGGCTCGGACACGCCGATGATGGCCCGCTGCTCAGCTGCTCCCTCGCGGACCGCCAGGACGGCGCGCCGGGCACCCCCGTGCAAGTGCAGGCCGCGACTGCCGTCTGGCAGCCAGACCAGCCGTCGGACCCCGGTCCGCCAGCCCAGCCAGTTCAGCCAGCGCACCCGGCCGCCAAGCCCGCCCCTGTCGGGCAGCAGCGTGCGGCTAGCTGGGACCGGGGCCCGAGCGCCGTACTCAAGCTGCCCACCAGGCAGCTGCGAATCGGCCGGGCCGCAGACAACGACGTAGTCGTATCCGATCTGGGTGTGTCCCGCTACCACGCAGAGCTGCGCAGGGCCACCCGAGGTTACGAGATCGTCGACCTTGACAGCCACAACGGGACCTACCTGAACGGGCAGCGCATCATCTCGGCACCGGTGACCGAGACGGACCTCATCGGCATCGGGCCCGCAACGTTCCGCCTGGTCGACGGTCAGCTGCAGGAGTTCATCGACACCGGCGACATCTCCCTGGCTGCCAGGGAGCTAACGGTCCGGCTGCCGAGCGGCAAGGTCCTGCTTGACCAGGTCACCTTCTCGCTCGGCGAGCGCTGCCTGCTCGGCGTGATCGGCCCGAGCGGAGCCGGTAAGTCCACGCTCCTCGGCGCACTGACTGGCATGCGGCCGGCCACCGAGGGCACCATGCTGTACGACGGCCGCGACCTGTACCAGCACTACGCCGAGCTCCGGCATCGCATCGGCCTGGTACCGCAAGAGAACATCCTGCACACGCAGCTGTCCGCGCGGCGCGCTCTCGGCTACGCGGCCGAGCTGCGATTCCCGCCCGATGTCAGCAAAGGTGAGCGCAAGCGGCGGATCGACGAGGTCCTGGCTGAGCTCTCGCTCGCTGCCCACGCGGACACCAGGACCTCCGCGCTGTCCGGCGGTCAGCAGAAGCGCGTCAACGTCGCGCTGGAACTGCTGACCAAGCCATCGCTGTTGTTCCTGGACGAGCCGACGTCTGGCCTGGACCCCGGCTTGGACAAATCGGTGATGGAGATGATGTCCGAGCTGGCGCACGATGGCCGGACGGTCATCGTGGTCACGCACAGCGTCGCCAACCTGAACCTCTGCGACCGCCTGCTGGTACTCGTGCCGGGCGGCAAGATCGCCTTCTTCGGGCCGCCCGCCGACGGACTGCGGCATTTCGGCAAGCCGGGCTGGGCCGAGGTGTTCCAGGCCTTTGACGCCGAGCCAGGACGCGACTGGGCCGGAGAATTCCGCCGGTCGCCGTACTACCAGCGCTACATCACGGCCGAGATGAGCGGGCCGGCCGGAACGCAGCGACCCCCTGCCAGCCCGCCGGCACCACCCCGGTCGAGGAACCGGTTCGCTCAGCTCAGCACGCTATCCCGGCGATACCTGTCGGTCATCGCCTCAGACCGGGTTTTCCTCGGCATGCTGGCAGCGACGCCGATCCTGCTCGGGTTGCTGATCAAGGTCGTTCCGTCACCGGAGGGACTGGCCGGCACCGACAATGCCGACGCGATATCCCTCCTGCTCGTGCTGACGGTTGGCGCCTGCCTGGCCGGCGCCGCGAACTCCGTAAGGGAACTGATCAAAGAAAAGGCCATTTACACCAGGGAACGAGCAGCTGGGCTCTCGGCCGGCGCCTATTTCCTGTCTAAGCTGCTGATCCTAGGCGCCATCAGCGTCATCCAGGCTGTCGTGATGCTCGCGATCGGCCTGACTGGCCGGCCGCTACCGGCCCACGGCGCAGTCCTGACCCATCTGCCGCTGGTCGAGCTGCTGATCGCCGTGGCCGCGCTGAGCATCGCGACCATGGCGCTGGGCCTGCTGATCTCGGCTGTGGTCAACTCCTCCGACAAGACACTGCCGATGCTCGTGGTGCTGGTAATGGCCCAGGTGGTGCTCAGCGGCGGAATCTTTGCGCTGAACGGCAAGGCCGGGCTCGATCAGGTGTCCTGGCTGTCGCCGTCCCGCTGGGGATTCGGGGCGACGGCCAGCACGGCAAACCTCAACGTCATCGGGCAGGTAGCGGGCGCGAGCGCTGCCAGCGGGGCTGCGGTACAGCCCGACCCGCTGTGGGACCACACCGCGTCCGCCTGGCTGACCGACATGGGCGCGCTGGTCGCGCTCGCGGTGGTGTTCGCGCTGCTGACCTGGCGCCGGCTCGCCAAGATGGGCCCGGCTAAGCGGCGCTAGCAGGCCCTACATGCGGCCCGCGTCGACGATCCGGCGGAGGAACCGGCGCGTGCGCTCGTCGCTGGGCTCGGTAAAGAGCTCAGCTGGCGGAGCCTGCTCGATGATCCGGCCCTCCTCGAGGAAGCACACCCGGTTCGCGATGTCCCTGGCGAATCCCATCTCATGAGTGGCGATCAGCATCGTCATCCCTGCCCCGGCGAGCTCCCTGATGACGTCGAGGACCTCGGCCACGAGCTCGGGGTCGAGCGCGCTCGTAACCTCGTCCAGGAGCATGACCTGAGGCTGCATGGCCAGCGCCCGGACGATCGCGACCCGCTGCTGCTGGCCGCCGGACAGCCGGTCCGGATACTCCGACTGCTTGTCGGCCAGCCCGAACCGGGCCAGCAGCTCGGCGGCTGCGTTCTCAGCCTGGGCCCTCGGCATGCCGAGCGCCTTGACTGGCGCCAGCGTGACGTTCCGCAGGACCGTCATGTGCGGGAACAGGTTGAAGGACTGGAAGACGATGCCGACGTGGCGGCGCACGGCGTTCGCATTCACGCCCGGCACCGTGACGTCCTGGCCGAGCAGGCGGATCCGGCCCGCGCTGATCGGCTCGAGCAGGTTGATGCACCGCAGTAGCGTGGACTTCCCTGAGCCGGAGGCCCCGATCAGGCAGACGACCTCGTGCGGCGCGACCGACAGGCAGACACCGCTGAGAACCTGGTTCGGGCCGAACGACTTGTACAGGTCCTCGACCTCGATGGCCGTGTCGGCTGACCCCTGGTCCGCGGGCCCGGTGCCCGCCAGCCCGGCCGCCGCGGTCATGTGAGCGCTCCGGCAAGACGGCGCCGCCGGTCCCGGTCGATCAGCCGGTCGGTGAACCGGGCCAGCGGGATCGTCAGGATCAGGAACAAGATGGCGGCGACGGTCAGGCTCGAGTAGTTGAAGACCGTGCTGCCGTAGATCTGGGCCGCCTGATTGGCCTCGATCGCACCGAGCACGCCGACGAGCGCGGTGTCCTTCTGCAGGCTGATGAAGTCGTTCAGCAACGGCGGGACGATATTGCGGATGGCCTGGGGCAAGATCACATAGCGGAGCGCCGTAGCGTGCGACAGTCCCAGCGACCGCGCCGCCGCTACCTGGCTCTGGTGCACCGAGTTCAGGCCGGCCCGGTAAACCTCCGATACGTAGGCCGAGTAGGACAGGGTGAGAGCGGCAACGCCGTAGACCGCGAACGACTGCGTCGACACGAAGGACAGCCGGAGCGCCGGCACGCCGAATCCGATCGCGTAGACCACCAGCAGCAGCGGCACGCCGCGGAAGAAGTCCACGTAGATCATGGCGAGCACGCGCAGCGGGAAGAGCACGGGCGAGGTGGACTGCCTGATCAGCGCGATCACCAGCGCCAGCGCCAGGATCAGCACCTCTGCGGCCAGGAACATCCGGATGTTCAGCCAGATCGCCGCGCCAACAGAGAAGTAGCCGTCCTTCGGATTGCCGATGAACGACTGCCACATGTCGTGTGGGTCGAAGAAAGTGTGCCGGACCTGGCTGCTGCCCGGCGCCGCGAGGAAGATCGCAACCAGCGCGGCGAGCACGACCACAGTGCTTGCCGTGGAGATCACGGTCGCGCGGCGACCGCCACCGGACAGCAGGCGCGGCCCGCGGCCCGCCGTTCCGAACGCGCCGGCGGCCGGCCCCCCGGTGCTGAGGGCTGCAGCTAGCGGGCCCGGGGGGCCGAGCGGGCCCTGGGACTCCGTGCCGTAGCCATCGCGGAAGTCGTTATCGCTCATCGGGCGAGGCTGGGGAAGGGGCGGTCGTTACGGCTGGATGGTCGGGACGCTGAGGTAGATCTGCAGGTACTGCTTCTGCAGTGCTGCCAGCGTGCCGTTGGCCTTGAGGGTGGCGATCGCCTTGTTGACGCAGCCGACCAGCTTGTTTCCCTTGCTGAACAGCAGGCCGTAATGCTCGCCTGTGCTCGGGAACTGCGCCACCATCGTCGAGCCGGGGATCTCGCTGGATGAGATGTACTGGGCCGTTGGGGTGTCGGTCACGAAGGCTGCGATCTGGTGCGTCTGCAGGGCTTGCTTGACGTCATTGAGCGTCGAGAAGACCTTGGGCTCCGACGTCGGCTGGATGCTGCCGGTGATGAAGGCCAGGCTGGTGGTGCCGATCTGGTCGCCGAAGACATAAGTCTTGAGCTGGGCCGACGAGTGCTTGCTCACGATGGGTGAGCCCTTGAGCGCCACGAGCGCCTGCTGGACGTCGTAATAGCTGTCAGAGAACGTGACAGCAGTGGCCCGCTGCGCGGTGTAGGAGATCTCGTTGATGTCGAAGTCGAACTTCTTCAGCCCGGGCGCGTAAGAGGCATCGAACGGCTCGTACGCCCAGCGGACCTGCGATGCCTTGAAGCCGAGCTGCTTGGCGATCGCATAGGCTACAGCGCTCTCGTAGCCCTTGCCGTTCGCCGGGTTATTGTGCTCGAACCACGGCGGGTACGCGGGCTTGTCGGTGGCGACCGTCAGCGCGCCCTTCTGATAGAGCTCTGGCTGGATCGATGCATAGCTGCAGCTAGCGGCCTTGGTCCCGCCGCTCGCGGCCGGAGGAGCAGTGCTTCCGCAGGCCGCCAGCCCAGCGGCGGCAGTCGCGGCCAGCGCGACCATGGCTACCCGACGCATCATTGCTCTCTCCGATCCCTGAGGGGTATCTCCCGCTAAGAGAATTTCCTGCTGCGGCGTAGCTTATATGGCCCGAACAGCGAATCTGCCCGTCCCGGCGAGGCCGCGGCGGGCAGATTGGCGTCAGACGCGGGCTAGAGGTAGTAAGGCGCAGTACCGCGGACGTAGATGGGGGTGGCGTGCGCCCCGCCGATCGTCAGGTCCTTGTGGAACCAGGCGGCCGCGTTCATCCAGATCCGGACGCAGCCGTGCGAGGCCGGATACCACGGCACCGGGATGTCGCCGTGAATCGCATAGGCCCGGCCGATGAAGAACACCGGGTTGTACATGGTGCCGAGCGGCACCTGGACCCAGCCCGGTGCGAACGACAGCGCCGAGTAGTTCCCGTCCGGGGTGATGGCCGGACCACACGTTCCGCCCGTGCCCGGGCAGGTGTAGTAGTAGCCGCCGCCGGTGGACACGTGCAGGATCAGGCGCACCTTGTTGTGCCGGTAGAAGACGAGCACCTCGTCGTTCTGGTTGATCTCGACCCTGGTGCTACCGCCCTTGGGCACCAGCACCTTGGGCGCCCGCGGGTGCACGAGCGCGTGCCGGAATGCCCGCGTGACCAGCGTGTTCGTGGCCGCGTTCAGCGGCAGGCCCTGCACCTCCTTGAACGCCCAGACAGCCTCCGCTGTGTCCTGGCCGTAGTGCCCGTCAGCCGGTCCGGCATCGTAATGCAATTGGTTTAGTCGCCTCTGCACGCTCCTAACTGCAGGGCCGGAAGCGCCAAAGTTGAAGTTTTGCCTCGGGGGAACGTACGCGGCGGGGCTGGCCGACCGAGACGCCGTCGCCTCGTGGTCCACCCTGACCACCCTGGCGGCGCTCGCCGGGCCAAGCTGGCCGCACACCGATACCCCGACCGCTGCCACCGCCCCTGCGCTGAACAGTAGCCGCCGCACTGATTGCCTCATAATCACCCCTCGTAACTGTCAACTGCTGTTTGCGCTAAGTGACGCCGCTAACACCCTGCAGGCATGCCAAGTAAACACTTGCTCGGATTTCTAGACGTTTGAGCCTCACTCTCGGTTGCCGGCCAATGATCTCGGCTTGGCATCGATCCCGGCGGCTGTTGCCACGCAGCTGGGTCTCGCTAGCGCCGAAGGTTGCAGGCCCATGGCGAGGGTATCTAGGACGGGACGTTCGCAGCGGTAGCCGCGCGGCGACTGCAATCGCAGGAACGGTGGTGGCGGTGAGTCTGGTAGCGAAGGTCAGGAATACGGCGGGCGAGCTGTACGGGCAGGCCAAGGCTCGGTACGCCAAGAGTGACACCATGCGCAAGGCCGGTTCGCAGGCCAACCACGCGGCAAAACGGATGACGAGCCGGGTCCGCGACCTCTCCGGCAAGGCCGCCTCCGGGCCGATGGCCGGCAAGATCCGCGACCTGTCCGGCAAGGCCGCAACTGCGGTGAAGGACGCCCAGGCGCGCAGGCCCGACCACAGGTGACGGCGCTGGTCAGTCGGCACGCCGGACAACTCGCCGTGCAGGCTAAGCACGCCGATCCGCACACCGCCGAGCTTCTCGCTGACCTCGCGGCACAGCTCGGGTTCCGGATCAGGCAGGGCAAGAACGGCCCCGTACTCGTCCAGCGGGACGGCAAGCTTGCCGAGACGTGGCGCGAGGACTTCCCCTACGGACAGCGCCTGAGCCAGCGGAAGTACGAGCAGCAGAAGCGCAGCTTGCAGATCGAGCTGCTGAAGATGCAGCACCACATCAAGGCTTCCGGCAGCCGGCTGGTGATCGTCTTTGAGGGACGCGACGCGGCCGGCAAGGGCGGGACGATCAGGCGCTTCACCGAGAACATGAATCCGCGCGGCGCCCGGATCGTTGCCCTGGAGAAGCCGACCGATCGTGAGCAGACGGAGTGGTACCTGCAGCGCTACATCGCGCATCTGCCTGCGGCCGGAGAAGTCGTGATGTTCGACCGGTCCTGGTACAACCGGGCGGGCGTCGAGCGGGTCATGGGCTTCTGCCGCCTGGATGAGTGCATGGAGTTCCTCCGCGAGGCCCCGGAGTTCGAGCGCATGCTCGCCAGGGATGGCATCAAGCTGATCAAGTTCTGGTTCTCGGTGTCCAGGTCGGAGCAGCTCAGGAGATTCGTGCGGCGTCAGCTTGATCCGGTCAAGCGGTGGAAGCTCAGCCCGATCGACCTGGCCTCGCTCGATAAGTGGGATGAATACACCGAAGCCAAGGAGGCCATGTTCTTCTTCACCGACCTGGCCGACGCGCCGTGGACCGTGGTGAAGAGCAATGACAAGCGGCGCGCCCGGCTCGAGGCGATGCGGTACGTGCTGCGCCAGGTCGACTATGACGGCCGGGACGAGGCCGTGGTCGGTGCGCCCGACCCGCTCATCGTCGGCCCGCCGCCGCTGCTGAACGAGCTCGGCGAGCAGCCTGCCATCCGGGCTAGCTAGCCGTGTCAGCTTTCTGGCTGCTGCTATCTAACTGGGCCAGCCAACCTCGATTGAGACACTAGGCCGCTGCAGCACCAGCATGCCGGGCTGTCCCAACGGCGTCGCGTCCGGCGGCCGCACCACAATCCGCAGGTCCTGCGATCCTGGCCGGCCGAACTCGATCCAGCTGGCGGCCAGCTCGGCGAGATACGCCACGAGCTCTGCGCCGCCCGGCCCGAACCCGCGGATCAGCGCTCCGGATGCTGACTGCCCCGAACCCGACTGCCCCGAACCCGACTGCCCCGAACCCGAATGCCCCGCCTCCGGCTCGGAGCTGACATCGGCGGGCAGCAGCAGCGCCACTCCCAGGCGGCTCGTGTCAGTGGCGTTGCTGACCAGCCCGCCGAATGGCAGCAGCGTGCCCAGCGGAAGCCAGCCACCCGGCGCGGCCAGTACCGTGACGCGGTCCAGCCCGGCCGCTGTCACCGTCAGCCACAGATCGAGCTCGGCCAGGTCAGCCTGACCGCCAGGGTGCGGGAGCGGCTGCTCGCCCGTCGGCGCCGTGAGCAGCGCCTGCTGGATACCGAATCCATCTACCTGGCTGCCGTCGGACATCTGGGCGACGAGACCGTCCGGCTCGTCGAGCCGGAAAACGACCTCTGGCCCGGCGAACGCGCCCAGCATGCGCACGAAGCCGCACCGGCAGGCCGACAGGCCGAGCCACTCATACCCACGGGGGCTCCGCCCCCGTGCACCCCCGAAAACCTCGGCGCCACTCCGCTGTAGTGCGACCGACAGCTGTATCCCGCGGATCGACAGCGGCAGGACCAGCAGTCCGCCCGGCACGAGCTGCT
>Ga0335073_10005189_pt1 | contig 18285 bp, 16 predicted proteins | sample Lox_Sample_22_FD_207093 | JGI IMG/M metagenome (GOLD analysis project Ga0335073, IMG submission 207093) | Soil microbial communities from Loxahatchee National Wildlife Refuge, Florida, United States - Lox_Sample_2.2 | ecosystem: Environmental > Terrestrial > Soil > Wetlands | place: USA... | reverse complement strand
AATCGGCTGCGAGCGCTGCCGGCGCCGGTGCGGATGCGGCCTCCGCGAGCCCGCCGGCTGAGGCGGCACAAGCTTCCGCATAATCGTCATGCCTGCCAGCGCACAGCCCATCGTCATCAAACGCAAGACACAACACGGCGGCCATCACGGCGGCGCATGGAAAGTCGCCTACGCCGATTTTGTCACTGCCATGATGGCGTTGTTCATCGTGCTTTGGCTGATGAATACCAGCAAGCCCATACAGGAAGCCATCAGCGGCTACTTCAAAGACCCTGCTGGAACCGGCAAGCTCGTGGGCATGAGCAAACCGGTCGCCCAGCCCATGAACAAAGACGACCTGGGCAAGGTGAAGGCGGAGTTGGAGAAAGCCATCCGCCAAGTTGCGAACTTCGACAAGCTGAAGAACCACATCGAGCTGACCGTCACCTCCGAAGGGCTGCGCATTGAATTGTTGGAGTCCGAAAAGGGCACATTTTTTGAGAGCGGGCAGCCGGAGCCCAATGCCAACGGGCGCGAACTGCTGATGACCATCGCCGAAGAACTGGGCAAGGTCCCCAACAAAATTTCCATTGAAGGTCACACCGATTCGCAGCCCTTTGCCGGGAGAGCGAACTACACGAACTGGGAGCTCTCCGCCGATCGCGCCAACGCCAGCCGGCGCCTGATGCAACTGCACGGTCTGCGTGCAGATCAGGTGGCACAGGTGCGAGGCTTCGCCGATCAAGAACCGCGCAATGCCAAGGACCCGGCCGACCCGGCGAATCGAAGAATCACGCTGATCGTGCGTTATCTGGATAACAGCGTGCCCCTGCAGTTGGGCCAGACCGTTCCGACCACAGCTCCCCAAGCAGCCACCCCGCGTTAAACAATCGGTGGTGAGCTTGAGGCCCGCTCCCGGCAACGGCTTGATAAAATCAAGGCTTGCCTTCCGTAAAGAAAACCGCCAAATCAGCTGCGGTATCGAGCGCGGCGAAGCCTGCAACCGCTGCCAAGGCCGCGATTCCGGTTCCGGCTGAGCCCTCCGGTTCCAAAGGCCGGATCTACCTGATCGACGCCATGTCGTTTATCTTCCGCGCCTATCATGCCATGGCGCGGCAGCGGCCCATGTCGACCAAGACCGGCATTCCCACCAGCGCGACCTACGTTTTCGTCAACATGTTGCGCAAGCTGCGAGCGGATTTTGCGCCGCAATACCTGGCCGCCGTCTTCGACGTGAGTGCGCCGACCTTTCGTGACGAGCAGGCGGCGGCGATCACCAGCACTCGCAAGTTCGACAGCAAAACCCAGAGCTACGTCGATGTCGCCTACGACGGCTACAAAGCCAACCGCGCCGCCATGCCCGACGATCTGGCGCAGCAGGTGCCGTACATTCGCCGTGCCCTCGAAGCCTACCGCATTCCGATTCTGGAGGCGCCCGGCTTCGAAGCCGACGACGTCATTGGCACCCTAGCGCACAAGGCGGCTGCGGCGGGCTACAGCGTCTTCGTGGTCTCCAGCGACAAGGACATGATGCAGTTGGTCAGCGATCGCATCTGCGTGCTGAATCCGCCGAAGGACAACCTGATTTGCGACGCCGCCAAGGTCAAGGAGATCCTCGGCGTACCGCCGGAAAGAGTCATTGACGTGATGGCGCTGCGCGGCGACTCCATCGATAACATTCCGGGTGCGCCGGGCATCGGCGACAAGGGATCGGTGGAGCTGATTCAACGCTTCGGCAGCGTAGAAAACGCGCTGGAGCACGCTACCGAGGTCGACCGCAAAACCTATCGCGAATCGCTGCAGAATAACCGCAACGCCATTTTGATCAGCAAACAGCTCGTGACCATCGACATCAACGTTGCGGTGGACTTCGAGCCCGAGAAAATGCGGGCGCAGGAGCCGGATCCGGCGGCCGCGCGCTCTCTCTTTACCGAACTGGAGTTCAGCACCCTGGTGCAGGACTTTCTCAGCGAAAGCATCGAACTGGGCGAGACCGATTACCGCGAGGCGAAGAGCGCGGACGAAGTTGAGTCTGTCGTCTCGGCCGCGAAGAGACGCGACGCAATGCTGGCGCTGGCGATTGAGTCTTCCTCGGCAGCGAACGCGCCTTCGCCTGAATCCGAGGACAGCGAAGATGAAGATTCAGAGCAGCTCTCGCTGGGTGCTGCACCGGAAGCTGCTACCGCGCCGGCTGTCATCTGTCGCGTCGCAATTTCGTCTGCGGAAGGAAAGGCGCTGATCGTTACCCTCGACGATGCGAAAACCGCCGCTCCGCTGAAAAAGGTGCTGGCGGATGAGTCGGTCGCCAAAACCGTCCACGACTCCAAGTCGGCGATGCACGCACTGCGCGAGCAAGGAATCGATCTCATCGGCGTGCAGCACGATCCGCTCTTATACGCGTACCTTCTCGATCCGACTTACTCGACGTATGAGTTGCAGGCCGTCGCATTTCGCAAGTTCAGTCTAAAGCTTGGTCCATCGCCGGCCGAAGCTGCCGATGTGACCCTGCGGCTCACGCACAAGCTGCGCGACGAAGTTGAGAAAGCCGGCCTGCGCAAGGTCTATGACGAAATCGATCTCCCGCTCGTTCCCGTGCTGGCGCACATGGAAGATGCCGGCGTCAAGCTCGATTGCGAGGTGCTGGCCGAGATGTCGCTGCGGCTGGAAAGCGACATCAAGGCTAAGGCGCGCGAGATTTACGACAAAGCCGGGGTGGAGTTCAACATCAACTCACCCAAGCAGCTTGGCGATGTGCTCTTCAACAAGCTGAACCTTCCCAAGCCGGTGAAGTACGGGAAAGGCAAGACGATCTCGACCGCCGTTGATGTCCTGGAGGGCCTTGCTGCGGAGCACGAAGTGCCGCGCATGGTTCTCGACTACCGTCAGCTTTCCAAGCTGAAGTCGACTTACGTCGATGCGCTGCCTGCGCTGCTGAACTCCTGCACCAAGCGCCTGCACACTACCTTCAACATGGCCGGCTCGGCGACGGGTCGCTTGTCGTCGGTGAATCCGAACTTGCAAAACATTCCCATCCGCACCGAGCTGGGCCGCGAAATCCGCGCTGCCTTCGTCGCCGAGCCGGGACACGTGCTGTTGAAGGCCGATTACTCGCAAATCGAATTGCGCCTGCTGGCGCACTTCTCCGGCGACAAGCTGCTGACAGAGGCCTATCGCACCGGGCAGGACATTCACACGCTCACCGCGTCGCAGGTGTTCGGCGTGCCGCCGCTGATGGTCAATGCCGAGCATCGCCGCCGCGCCAAGGCGGTCAACTTCGGCATCGTGTACGGGCTGTCAGCGTTTGGACTGTCGCAGCAGATTGGCATCGACACCAAGGAAGCCAAGCGCTTCATCGAGGCCTACTTCGAAAAGTACAGCGGCGTACGCGAATTCATTGACCGCACGCTGGAGCAGGCGCGCCGCGATCAAAAGGTTTCAACGTTGTTTGGTCGCATGCGTCCCATTCCCGACATTCACAGCAAGAACTTCAATCTGCGCGGCTTCGCCGAACGCACCGCGGTCAACACTCCGCTGCAAGGCACCGCCGCCGACCTCATCAAAATCGCGATGATTCGCATCGATGCCGACTTGCGCGAGCGCCATCTTGCATCCAAGATGTTGCTTCAGGTCCATGACGAGCTGGTCTTCGAAGTGCCTGACAATGAAATTGATACCATGAAGAGGCTGGTCACCGAGCGCATGGAAAACGTGCACGAGCTCAGGGTCCCTTTGAAGGTCGATGTGGGCGTGGGGCTGAACTGGCGCGACCTGGAGTAGGCCATTGTTAGCGGGCGACAAAAGAGCCAACGAAGCAGCGCGGGATGCTCGGCCGGCCTTGTCGGCGCAGCAGATCGCGTCCTTGACGTGGGCCGTCGCCGAATATATCCGCGAGCAGCGCGCCAGGTATTACGGCCGCGCGGTCCCACTGACGTTTACGGAAACCTGGTCGCGCTTCTTTTCCCCCGCCGATCTCGAACGCATTCGCGCCGTGCAAGCGGGAAGCTCAGCGAACGCCGAGACCGCGAACAAGGCCGGCATCGAGTGCGTCCCTAATCCGCCCTTCTACGCCGACCTGGAAAAGCTCGGCTTCACCGGGCTGCCGAACTTCGCGACCATGCCGGCCATCACCTTCGACGATGTGGTCGTCTTCCACGAGCCGCTGACTCCGCAACTCATCTTTCACGAGCTGGTGCACGTGGTGCAGTACCGGCTGCTTGGCATCGACGAATTCGCGCGGCTTTACGTCCGGGGATATCTCCACGGCGGCTACGAAGGAACGCCTCTGGAAATCTGCGCCTACGAACTCGATGGCAGGTTCCTCATGGGCAGCATCGGATTCGATGTGGAGGCCGAAGTGCGGGCGTGGATGGAGAACGACAAGTTTTAAGTCACTAGCAGCCAGCAATCAAACATTGACTTTGACTGCCTCTGTGCCTCTGTGGTGAATCACACTCCAATGGCCTGCTGAATCGCGTTGGCGATAGCATCGGTGTGGCGGCGCATGGCTTGCTCGGATTCGGCTTCGATCATCACTCGCGCCAGCTTTTCCGTCCCCGAATACCGCACCACGACCCTCCCGCTGCCATCAAGCTCCTGCTCGGCAGCGCGAATGGCCTGCATGACGTCAGATAGTTGCTCGAACGGCTTTTTCTCGCGCACATGAATGTTCTTGATCTCCTGCGGGAAGACCTTCATGTCCGCCACCAGCTCGGCCAGCGGTTTGCCGGTGCGCGCCATCACCTCCAGAACTCGTAGCGCCGTAAGGATTCCATCCCCTGTGGTGGTATCCAGATCGCGAAACAGGATGTGCCCTGACTGCTCACCGCCGAGCGTTGCCCCGGTCTTGAGCATCTGCTCCAGCACGTACTTGTCTCCCACCGGGGCGCGCAGCATGGCAATCCCGCTGCGCTTAAGCGCGGCTTCCAGTCCCATGTTCGACATGGTGGTGGCCACCACCGTGTCATTCGCAAGCCGGCCATGCGTTTTCATGTCGCGGGCGGCCAGCAGCAGCACGCCATCGCCGTTTACCACGCGCCCGTCGGCATCGGAAAACAACGCGCGGTCCGCATCGCCATCGAACGTGATTCCCACATCGTATTTTCCGTTTGCCGCAGCAACGGTTTGCGCGACGTGCTCGGGATGAAGCGCGCCGCAGCCGGCGTTGATGTTCCGGCCGTTGGGCTCAACGTGCAGAAATTCGGCTGCTATCCCACAATGTCGGAATACCAGCGGCGCGATGGCGCTGGCTGCGCCGTTGGCGCAGTCCACCAGCACCCGGAATCGGCGGAAATCCGCGCCCTGGACGAAATCCGCCAGCCAGCTCGCATATTGCTCCCGCAATTCGGCGCTGCCCGGCAGCATCTCGGAGGTAGATACCACAGTGTGGGATGCGCCTTCCGCCAGCTGCTCGATGTGGGCGAAGATGTCAGTTTCGATTTCGTGCTCCAGCCGGTCCGAGAGTTTATAGCCGTTGGCGCCGAAGACTTTGATGCCATTGTCCTGCCAGGGATTATGCGAAGCAGAAATCACAATGCCCGCGGAGAATTTGTCGGCCCGGGTGAGGTACGCGACCGCCGGGGTCGTGATCACTCCCGCACTCACAACATTCACCTGCGCCGATTCCAGTCCTGCGGCCAGGGCGGAGCTGATCCCCGCGCTCGATTCGCGCGTATCCTGGCCGATAACCACGCGGGCCGCGGCAGCCCGGGAGGCCAGCCGTTGTCCGAGCGCGCGGCCAATGGCCAGCACCGTGCGCTGGTCCAGGGGATACTTGCCCGCAACTCCCCGAATTCCATCCGTCCCGAATAACTGCCGCATGATTGCCGCCGCCGCGCCGCTCAAGGTTGGCCTGCCCTTCCGGAAATCTTTGCGGTATCGACCGTAACATGGATCGGCTCCGGTGTCTGCACCCGCACCAGCGGATCGGAGACGTAGGCCTGGGTCGCGAAGGTTGCCTGTCCGACCACGCCGGTCGCGTCTACCGGATCGGTCAGGGCGGATTGAATCGCATCCACTCGCTTCTGGGGGCCGGCAATGGTTATGGTTGCCGGGTCCGCCGTCACTCGCGTTACTTCGTAGCCGCTGAGTAGCGTGCCGATGACGCGCGGCTGTACCGGCACCGAACGGGTCACGCTGCGATCGAAGCTGATGTGAAAGTGCGAAGGCACAATCTGCACCACTCGGACACTGCGCGGCACGCGAATGTCCCCGGTCGTCAGCTCAAAGGTGCGCTCGCCAGGACCGGGATCGTGCAGGTCAAGCACCGCATTGACTTGCGACGGGGTCAGGCCCTGCAACACGCGTCCGGGTCCGCGCAATGTGACCCGAACCTGAAACGGGTAGTTGGAGTTGATGTCGAGATTGGCGGGTGCGTGCTGAAATTCCAGCGGCACCGTGAGCGACATTTCGATGGGCTGGTCGCGCCCCACCGCCCACCAAAGCAGGATGGCGATGGCCAGCGATACCAGCTTGAACGGCAGGTTGTGGAGAACGTATTTGCGGACAAAGCCTGCGATCGCTCCCATGCTAACGCTCCGCTCCGTCGGCGAAGTCCTTCTCATGGGCCAGACGTTCCATGTGGCGCTCATCGCCCGCCAGTTCGCGATCGGTGACCGTGGTCGGCAAGGTCGCGCTGGGAAGATAGCGTCGCAGCAACTCGCTGAGCCGCTCGCGCAGATACTCGACCGTGATGTCGCGTTCGATGGAGCCTCCCACTGCGATACTGATGGAGGCCGTCTCTTCCGAAACCACAATCGAAACGGCGTCTGTCTCCTCGGTGATACCGATGGCCGCGCGATGCCGTGTGCCGAATTGCGTGGATAGCACCGGGTTCATGGAAAGCGGCAGAAAACAGGCGGCGGCAGCAATGCGGCCCTTCTGCACAATGACCGCGCCGTCGTGCAACGGCGCGCTGGGGCGAAAGATGGTAATCAGCAGATCGTAGGAGAGACTGGCATCGAGCGGCACTCCGCTCTCGATGAAGGTGCGCAGCCCAATCTCACGCTCGATGACGATGAGCGCGCCGGTCGCCGTCTGCGAAAAATGGGCCGCGGCCAAAACGATGTCTTCATAGCTATCGCTCGCGCCGAAGACCCCGGAGCGTGTTGCCGAAAGCCGCCGTCCCAGGCGCGCCAGAGCACGGCGGATTTCCGCTCCGAAGACGACGATGAGAGCGAATACGGCGTAGGGGAACAGCGTACTGAAAAGCCAGTCAACGGTGCGGAGCTGTTCCAGATGCGCGATCCAGAACGCGACCACCAGCAGCACCACCGCGACCAGCATGGGGATGGCGCGAGTGCCTTTGACCAGCTTCAGAAACTCGTAAATGATAAAGGCCACAACCAGAATGTCGATGATGGAGATCATCGAGACTTGCGGGTTGTGGATGAGGCTCTGCAAGTTCTGGTTCCTTACACATGCCAAGCGCCATTCTAAAACAGTGGTTAGGGATAGTGGATAGGAACTGGGGAATTAAGGACTAGGGACCAGGGTAAGCGAATTCGGGCACGCTTGAGCACAATCCATCAGCGCGGATGATCGCGACTGCCCCGCCGGGCGAGCGAATGACCACGCGCCAGCCCCAACCCCTAGTCCCTATCTATTCGTTGTCTTTTCCACTCTGGCCGAGAACTCTCCTTCGCCCAGTTGCGTGCGGACCTGGTCGCCGACTTTCAGTTGTGCAACTTCCCTCACCAGCCGGCCGCTCGCATCGAATACCAGAGCGTATCCGCGACCGAGAATGGCTTTGGGCGACAAGGTCAGGAGACTGCTCTGCAGCCGCTCCCATCGCGCGCGTCGCCGCAGCAGGATGGCCTGTTCTGCACTCTGCAAGGCTGTCGATAGCCGGTCGAGCTGCGTGCGCCGTGCGACGAGCAGCCGCGACATTGCCGTCTCCAATTGTGCAGTGCGCACGTCGAGCTGGCGCCGCATTGTGCCGGTACGCACGCGCAAGTCGTGATGGCGTAGTCTTGCCTCCAGCGCATCGGTGCGCCGGAAATGGTTCTTGAGCATGCGCGACTGCGCCTGTGCCATACGAAACAGCAGGTCGTCCACGCGCTGCTGACGCCGGGCGATGGAGTCCTGCATGCGCACGAAGACCCCATGCTGCGTCAGCCGCGAGAGTTCATTGTTGGCGCGCAACAACCGGTAATTCACTGCCTGCGTCATGCGCTTGTGAAAGGCCAGCAGCTTGTCGGCGAGCTCGCGCTTGGAGCGCACCACCAGCTCCGCTGCCGCTGATGGCGTCGGTGCGCGCAGGTCGGCAACGAAGTCGCAGATGGTGAAGTCGGTCTCATGCCCGATCGCGGAGATCACCGGAATGGCCGAGCCCGCGATGACCCGCGCCAGCCCCTCATCGTTGAAGGCGAAAAGGTCCTCGAACGAACCGCCGCCGCGGGCAACAATGATGACTTCGACGTGCCCGTGCCGGTTGAAGTAGCGAACGCCGGCGCTCACCTCGGACGATGCTGTGTCACCCTGCACCTGTGCCGGATAAATAAGTACGTTCACCGATTCGTGACGGCGGCGCAGGATGTTGAGGATGTCCTGTACGGCAGCGCCCTGCGGCGAGGTGACCAGCCCGATACGCAGCGGCAGGACCGGAATCGGCTTCTTGCGCTCGGCCTCGAACAGGCCCTCGGCCGCCAGCCTGGCCTTTAACTGTTCGAAGGCGACCTGCAGCGCGCCCGCGCCTTTCGGCTCCAGATACTCGGCCTGGAATTGCAGGTCTCCGCGCTCGTCGTAAATTGTGATGCGGCCGCGCGCGATCACTTGCAGCCCGTTCTCTGGACGGAAGCGCAGCAGCCGCGCCTGGGTCCGCCACATCACCACGCGAAGCTGCGCGGAAGCGTCCTTCAAAGTGAGATACAGATGGCCCGATTCGGCGGGGCGATAGTTGGAGATTTCGCCTTCGACGTAAACATCGGTAAAGCTTCGTTCGACCTGGGTGCGCACGGCGGCGACCAGCTCGCGGACCGGGTAGATCTTGCGCGGCGCCGCCTGGAACACGAGCCCGAGCTGTTCGGTGCTGGCCATGAATGGAGTGTACCAGTCGGGCGGGCGACTGATGCAGAGAGAGCAGAAGGCTCACCGCATGCGATTCACGAAGTACAGCACAAGCGACAAGATCACGCTGAGCAGGATGCAGGTCACCAGCGGAAAGTAGAAGGTTGTGTGCTTGCCGCGATAAACAATATCTCCCGGCAGGCGTCCGATGGGAAGATGAACCTTGCCCGCCAGAATGACAATCAATCCCAGAACGAGCAGCAGCCCGCCGACAAACACCAGCATGCGGCCTATGTCGCCCATAGTTCCAGATTCGACTCAGGTCCTTGCGGCCGAGACACGGGGATGGGCACAATGCCCGACGCCTACATTGTTTATAGCGCTTGCGCCGCCTGATCGAATAGCTCGGCCAGGACAATCCGAATTGGCGTGCCGGGAACGGCAAGCACTCCGCCTTCCGGTTCCTGAAAACCCTTGCGACCGCAGACGTAACCGTGACGTGCAACAGGATCGAGAATCCAAATGTGCTCCACTCCAAAGTTGAGATAATCGTCGATCTTTTCCTGGAGGCTACGCAGAGAATCGTCCTTCGATAGCACCTCGATCACGATGAGCGGCGGAACGATGATGATCGTGTCCCGCGGCTGGTCCTGCGCCAGCACAGTCACGTCAGGAATTCGGAAGCGTGTGGCAGCGACTTGTACCCGCTGCTCGACGAGTGGCAGAACGTTCCACTCTTGCCGTTTGGCCCAAAAACTCGCACAAATCAAACTTTGCAAAAGCGCGTGCTCAAGTTCTCCCAAGTTTCTCTCCTGCACCTCGCCATCCACGTAGTCGCAATCGGGGTGATAGCTGGTGTTCAAGTATTCGTGAACGGAAACCTGGGTTGTGCTCGCCATAGAAACCCTTCTTGCAGTATTATCCTCCGCCGCTTGTGTCCGGCCAAGCCCGCCGCTTCGCCTAGATACTGCACTGTTGCCGGGCGCGTCGGTCCTACGGCGTGATCGCCCCGCAGGCGATGCGGTCGCCGGAGTTGCCGGCAGGATCGGTCCTGTAGTCGTCCGCCTTGGCGTGGACCATGATCGACGTACCTCCATTGGCCAGCAGCGAATTCGACTCGCTGCCCGTGCCCAGCACGACGTCGGCATCCTTCACTGTCACCTTCGCGGTGCCATTCTCCTTGACCGTGAAGTTCCTCATGTCGCCAGCGTGATGCCCCATCGGGTTATCGAAGCCGTGCTGCTTGCCGGTGGGATTGAAATGCCCGCCGGCGGACTTGAAGTCGGGCGGATCGCACTTGGCATGCTGATGGAAGTGCACAGCGTGCTCGCCCGGAGGCAGGTCCTTCAGGTCCAGCTTCACTTCCACGCCTTCGCCTTTGGAGACAACCGTCGCTGTGCCGACATCGTTTCCCTTCGCGTCTTTCAGCTCGACAACCTTCTTCTTCACCGCCTTGGTTTGCGTAAACCCGGAAACGACGCAAATCGCGACCGCGGCGCTGACAAGCAGAGCACGAAACAGAAGTTTGTGTTTCATGGCTTGGGTTTGTATCACGAATACGCGGCGCCGGTAACAGAATTTCGAGTTGTTAAGGCAGTTAGCAGTTAGCAGTTAGCACTCAGCAGTCAGCAATCAGTCACTTGCTGGCGGGACGAACAACTTTCATCAGTTTGCTTTAGCTGATCGCTGATAGCTAATCGGTGATAGCTGACTGCTAATTCACCCACGGCCCGCGCGAGTCGCCGTTGCCTTTGCGATCGTCGCGCGCGCTGGGATCGCGGAAGTTGCCGTATTCGTCGAAGTAGTCTTCGTGCTTGTAGTCGCCGCGATCGTCATGCTTGCGCATGTAGACCTCGAACTTGCGCGCCGCCCGCTTGCGCTTCCAGCGGTAATAGGAGTTGCGAATTCCGAAGGCGCGCTCCGAAGCTGCATAGCCGAAGCCCCGCCGCGGCACGAACTTCAGCCAGATGTATCCAAACAGCAGCCCGCCCATGTGCGCCATATACGCCACCGATTCGCCCGGCCGGTGCGCCGAGGAAAGCGTCAGGTACACCTCGATGAAGATAAGGCCGATGATGAAGTACTTGGCCTTGATCATGAAGGGGATCGGAAAGAGCATGATCTCCTGGTCGGCGTGCAGTATGCCGAAGGCCAGCAGCACTCCGAAGATTGCACCCGACGCGCCCACCGTCGTCACTGCGGGACTCGCTCCCAGCAGGCCGGTGAAAGAGACCGCGACCGTCGTCAGGGCCGCGCCAATGGCGCAGAAAAAGTAAAACTGCATGAAGATGTTGTAGCCCCAGTCCTGCTCCAGTTGGAAGCCGAACATCCACAGCGCAAGCATGTTGAAGAGAATGTGCCAGAGGCCGGCGTGCAGGAAGGCGTAGGTGACCAACTGCCAAACCCATCCGTGGACGACCAACAGAGGCACCAGCCCGAAGTGAAGCTGGATCCAGCGGTCCGCTCCCTCGGCGAAAACACCGAGCAGCGCCACTGCAAGAAACACCACGCCGTTGGCGATCAGCAGTTGTTTCACCGCGCGGGTGAACGGCGGAAAGCTCAATCCCATGGGTGATGATGTGCGTCGCATGACTTGCTCCGATGAAGGGGCGCACCTTCAGGTGCGCCGTCCGCAACCCCTCAATCTTATTCCCGTCTGGATTCGGCTCTACCGTTCCGGCGTTGGCACGATGGCCAGACTGCGGTGCCCCTTGGCATCGACCGCCCGCACGGCAAAAATCACGTTGTCCTTCGACACCGGCAAAGTTACCCGCGTCCCATTGCCCACCGCTTGCGCGCGCTCCCAATCCGGCGCGGTGGTATCGCGCCAAAGCACCTCATAGCTAGTGGCGAGCCCGCCCGGGGAAGGCCCCCACTCCAGAGTGGAATCGTTTTCGAGGGCCTTCGTCAACAAACGAACGTTCGTTGGAGCTGCCGGGGCCAAGGCCAACGATGCCAGCGTGGCCGCGTTCAGCCGCGCCACATTTGCCGTGTAGTCGTAATCCACGAACTTCGGCAGATCACCGTATTCGATGCCGTTCTCGGTGCGGACGTTCTGGTGCTGATGATGGAAATCCTCGCGGTATTCGGTAAACCGCACCGCGGCATAGCCCTGCTGGTTGAAGGAGATGTGGTCGCCGCCGCGCAGATACCGGTCGCGGCGGAACACCAGCAGTGGACGAAAGTCGCCGGGCCGCAAATATTGTCTCGAAACTTCGGCAATGTATCGCGCCAACTGCCGCGACGCCGAATCGGATTCCCCGCCGGTGGAGCGCACCAGCCGCAGTTGCTCTTCCGTTGCTGTCAACGGCAGTCCCTCGGAGAAAACGCGCACGATGTTCGCGCTCTGCGGAATGTAGTGCGGCGGAGTTTTCTGCGGCAGGTCGTCGCCGCCCACGATATCATTGTTCAACACTGCTTCGATGTCCCAGCCATCGGCCTTGGCCATCTTCGCGAAATGCGCGCTGCCGTACAATCCCTCTTCTTCACCGGCCACGGCCAGGAAAATAATGGTCGCCGGGAAACGATGCCGGCTCAGCACCCGCGCGCATTCCAGGCTGACGGCGGTGCCGCTGGCGTCATCGTTCGCGCCCGGCGCGGGGGCGGTTGCATCGAGCGGATCGCTGTTGCGCGAATCGTAATGCCCGCTTACCAGGTAAATGCGACCGGTGTTGGCCGGGTCGGTACCGCGAAGCACGGCGTAAACGTTCGTGATTTTCGTCGGCTGGGGGATGCGCGGGCCGGGCTGCTGCAGGAACTCGTCGGTCTTCACCTCCAAACAGTTGCCGCACTGGCTGGAGTATTGCTCGAACTGACCTTTGATCCAATCGGCCGCGGCATTGATCCCGCGTCCACTGCCGGGCGGCATGCCTGCCGAAAGGGTTTGCCGCGTGTAAAAGCTCGCGAGTGTCTCGATGCTCTTCTGAATCTGCGCTGCCGAGACCTCGGCCGCCATGGCGGTGATCTGCGGATCGGCCATTGTTCCCGGCACGTGACTCTCCTGCCCTGCCCCGCGAGCAACCGCAAGCGAGAGCGCGATCATCCCACCGGCGATTCCGGCCAACCTGGCGCTTCGCCCGCTCATAGAACTTTGCCGCAACCTCTCGATTCCGGACGGCGTCTATCACTTGACGCTGCCGCCAAGAGATTCTAAATATAAATGCATGGACGGCGCCGCGTCGTCTGTGTGAACCGGAACCAGGGAGGCAAGTATGGTGATCTGTCCTGAATGCGAAAGCGACCTGGATATCGAAGAGGATGAAGTTGACGAGGGCGAAATCGTCTCCTGTCCGGAGTGCGGCAGCGACTTCGAGGTCGTCGCAGTCGAGCCGCTTGAACTGACGCGCGTTGAAGACGAAGACGAGGAAGAAGACGAAGAGGCGGAGGAAGAAGAAGAGGAGGAATATTAGTGTCCGCCGGGCCGGCGCTGCGCGCCTGCTGTGCTGTGGGACTGGTGTTGGCTTCTTCTCTGGCGTTTCCTCAACATTCCCGGCAATCCAGCAAGCAAGACTACGCTTTGATTTACGGCACCGTATGGGGCCCGGACAACTATCCCGTGGCGGGCATTCCCATCAAGATCCGCCGAGCGTCGGACAAGAAGTGGAAGTGGGAGCTTTCCTCCGACCACAGCGGCGAGTTTGCCCAGCGCGTGCCGGTGGGAAAGCAGGATTACATCATCGAGGCCGATGTGAAGGCGCCCAAGGGCCAGCCCAAACCGCAGGTGACGGTCCACATCGACGATAATGAACGCCAGGACGTGGGCCTGCATCTCACCAGGGATCAGCTCTCAACCAGGCGATAGGCGGATAGGATTTTATGCACATGAACAGAGTCCTGGGCACGGCGCTTGTGCTCTTCGTGGCGCTCAGTTGCAGCGCTCAATTAGAGATTCCGCTGGGTGGATCGCCCTCCACGGGCAACAGCCACAAGAACCCGCACTTCACCACGCGAACGCTGACCGGAATTGTCCTCGATAAAAGCGACAAGCCGATTGCCGATGCGGTCGTCTATCTCAAGAACACCAAGACGCTGGCGGTCAAGACCTACATCTCGCAGAACGACGGCACCTACCGCTTTCCCGAGCTGTCGCTCAACTCTGACTATGATGTCTATGCTGAGAAGAATGGCAACAAGAGCAAGACGAAGACGTTGAGCCAGTTCGACGACCGCGAGAAGGCGAACATCAATTTGCAGATCGATACGAAGAAGTAGAAGAGGTGCCGCAGGACGAGCGAATCACGGCTTCAGCCAAAGCGCGGGAAAGCCGTGCCTGGCGCAAAACAAAACCGGCCGCTGGCGCGACCGGTAGCTAGTCCCTAATTGCTGGCTGCTAGTTGCTCCCTTAATCCCCGTACACCGCTTCGCGTTCTTCCACCCCCGGCGCAGGCTTGATGCCGCCGAGGCTGTCGATAGGAACGAAGCCTTCCTTGTTCGCCGGCTTCTCGCCCAGCACGTGCTCGCGATACAGCGCCATCATGCGCGCCTTCTCAGCTTCGGCCTTCACGCGCTCCTCGCGCGCCTTGAACTTCTCCTGCCGCGCGTTCTTGGCGATGCCCAGCTTGTCGAGCGTGTCGTTGGCGCTCGCGTTGACGTGCTCGTCCACCAGCTTCAACGAGTGCGCCGTCGTCTCCAGGCCAACCTTCTTGCCGCCGGCGAAGATCTCATGCCGCCCGTGCTCCTCGTACCACTTGGTCAGGGTCGCGGTCATGTGCATCTTCTCGACGATATTGCGCCAGCCCACGCCGGTGTTGTAGGCGCAGAAGCTGATCTCGCCTTCCTGCGTGGCGTAGGGGATGATGCACTGTTCGGTGCGGCGGAAATCGTAGTTGAACAGGTCCTGGAACCACATGCCGGCAACGAACAGGAAGTTCCAGCGGTCGCGCCGGCGCCGCTCGATGTCATCCACCGTGCGGTCGCCCGACACCTTGCCGTAGTCCTTGCCGGTTGCGCCGAAGGTCTTGTCGAACTTCTTCAGCAAGTCGGCGAACTTGAAGTGCTTCGGCGACTTGAAGGGGTCGTAGTTCTTCAGCAGCGCCAGCGTCATGCCGGTAATGGTTAGCCACTTGCCGCGCGCCGCGTCGTTCACCTTCGCCACGTCTTTGCCCAGGTTATCGCCATTAAGGAACGCCGTGACCGGCACAGCTTCCTTGGTTTCCTTGTCGATCATCACCGCCATGCCGACGCCGCAGTTGGGATGGCAGCCGCAGCTCAGCGCGCCCCAATCCTTCTCGGGCCCGTGAACGAGGTCGGCCCAGTCGGAGAAGGTGCTCATGAAGGAGATGGGGAACCAGTCGCGGGTGGGCTCGCCCATGCCGGTCTGGTCCTTCACGTCGTGCGCCAGGTGCGACAGCGTGTAGCGCTGCGCCTGGCGGCGCTCGTCGGTGATCGCCTCGTCGCGGCCGGTAAACGAAACCGGCTGGAACGAGAGGAACGAAATCTTGCGCGGATTGTCGAGCGCGAACTGAATGATGCGCCCGACCTGCTCGTTGTTAACGCCATTCAAGATGGTGACGACTGGCACGATCTCGACGCCCGCCTTGTGCAGGTTCTCGATCGCCTGCAGCTTTACGTCGAAGAGATTCCCGACCAGCCGGTGCGAGTTGGCGGCATTGCCGATGCCATCGAATTGCAGATACGCGTAGCGCAGGCCGGCTTCCGCAGCCTGCTCGGCAAATTCCAAACTCTTGGCGAATTCGATGCCGTTGGTCGCCGCCTGCACACTGTTGTAGCCAACCTTGCGCGAGTATGCGACCGCATCCAGGAAGTAGGGCGAGAGCGTCGGCTCGCCGCCGGAGAACTGCACCGACATCTGGCGCCGCGGCTTGATGGTGATGGCGTTGTCCAGCATCGTCTTGATCTCGTCCCACGTGAGCTCATGGACGAAGCCAACCTGGTTGGCGTCCATGAAGCAGGGATCGCACATCATGTTGCAGCGGTTGGTCAGATCGATGGTCAGCACTGAGCCGCGGCCATGCTTTACCGTGCTGGAGCCGTGATGATGCAGCTTCTCGTCGCTGTGGGCGCGAATGTCGCGGCCGGGGAAAACTTCCTCCAGGTGCTTGAAGAACGCGGTATCGATGGCCATCACGTCTTCAAAGTGACCGTGCTGCGGGCAATCCTTCACCATCAGGATTTTGCCGTCGCGCTCGATGATCTGCGCCTTGATCTCGCCCACCCGCTCGTTCATCAACACCTCGACCGGCAGCTTACCGTCGATGATCTGCTGGCGAATTTCGGGAACACACTTCGGGCACAGCGAGTCCGTGCTGAGCGGCCAGCCCAGCGGAGGCTTCGACTTCTGATACGACTTGAGCAGCGGCTTGTCTGACCACTTCGGCGTAAACGAAGGATTGGGATGAATGCGGTTGACTCGGTCGAAGACTGCCCATGCGCCGCGCGCAGCATAGGTTACGGCCTTCTCCATGTACTTAACGGGTTTGTGCATTTACGCCTCGCTTACTTGTTCGGATGTGCGCCCTCCGGCGACGGTGGCCGGAAGCGCTACACTCCCCTACATTTATTAAGGTAATGACCCGAACCGGGAAGGGCCAAGAGGGATGGGCTAAACGGGCGGAATTGGCGGCTTAGCGGGTCAATGACACATTGAATGGTGAACCAGAGCACGGGGCTATGTTATTGAAAAGCAAAGAGCAGCATGGGCGAGATCAATAACGCCGTACTTGGATTGAGCAGGTTGCTGTCGCTGTCTTGCGGATGTCGTCTTTGCGCTTGCTGATTTGCTTGTACCAGTTCCGTATAAGGGTTCGACGGCGGGCGCCTGGGAGATGCTGGAAGGCTGGCTTCTAGCGGGCAAAATGATTGCTCCTCTCCAGCGTTGCAGTAGGGCCCGTCCGGGGCAGCACATCGCCCGATTCTGTGAAACTTTGCACAGCGTCTCACGTATACCTCCGCATGAGACGGGGCACTCTTGCTCGACCGATGTCAATCGTCCTGCTCGTCGTGCTCACGGCTCTGCCGCTTGCCGCCCGGCAACCTGCCATCAAGCGTCTGGATGGCAGCACGATCTCCCCTGCGGAGATCGACGCTACCGTTACGCGGCTCATGCAAGCCGCGGAGGTGCCCGGCGTCGGTATCGCCCTCTTCAATGATGACAAAATCGTTTACCTGAAAGCCTACGGCGTTCGTGACAAAGAGAAGAAGCTGCCACTAACGCCCGATTCGGTGATGACGGCCGCGTCGCTGACCAAGTCGGCGTTTGCAACAATGGTGATGGAGCTCGTTGAGGAAGGCGTGGTTGATCTGGACAAGCCTGTCTATCAGTACCTGCCTAAGCCGCTGCCGGAATATTCCGCCTACGCCGATCTTGCTGGCGATCCGCGCTACATGCTCATCACCTTGCGCATGTGCCTGGATCACACAACTGGCTTTCCCAACCTACGGGCCTTCACCAAGGATCACGAACTCAGCATCAACTTCACTCCGGGATCCAGGTTCGCCTACTCGGGCGAAGGCATTCTGCTGGCGCAGTTCGTGGTTGAGACGGTCACCAGGAAGCCGGTCAACCAGCTTATGCGCGAGCACCTCTTCGGGCCGGATAACATGACGCGCACCAGCATGGTTTGGGAAGAACAATTTGAAAGCGACTTCGCCAACGGCTATGACGAATATGGCCGCTCGCTTGGCCCGGAGCGGCGGAAAACGGCCGATGCCGCGGGCTCAATGCAGACCACGCTGCACGATTACGCAAACTTCCTCCAGGCGCTCTTGCAAGGCCGCAATCCTGACAAGAAGACCCGCGAGCAGATGCTGACTCCCCAAATCGCAATCAACGAGAAGCACGAGTTTCCTTCGCTCAACACGGAAACCACTGATGCCAACAAAGCCATTCGCCTCAGCTATGGCCTGGGCTGGGGTTTGTATTGGACCCCATACGGCAAGGCTTTTTTCAAGGAAGGCCACGACGAAGGCTGGCGTCACTACACTGTCTGCTTTGACAAATCGGGCATGGGAATCCTGATCATGACCAACAGCTCCAACGGCGAAGGAATCTACAAGGAGCTGCTGGAGACACTGCTGCACAACACCTACACGCCGATTGAGTGGGAGGGATTCACACCTTATAACCAGCTACCGCCGCGGCCGCCGTTGAAGCGGCACAAAGAGGTCACGCTCGATCCCAAAATTTTGGACAAATATGTCGGCCGCTATCGCTTCTCGCCGCAGATTGTTCTCACCATCTCACGCCAAGGCAATAAGCTGTTTGTTCAGGAAAACGACGAACCAAAGCAGGAATTAGGCGCCGAGGGCGAGCGGCAGTTTTTCTCCAAAATGGCTGATGACGAA
>Ga0335073_10005186_pt1 | contig 18291 bp, 11 predicted proteins | sample Lox_Sample_22_FD_207093 | JGI IMG/M metagenome (GOLD analysis project Ga0335073, IMG submission 207093) | Soil microbial communities from Loxahatchee National Wildlife Refuge, Florida, United States - Lox_Sample_2.2 | ecosystem: Environmental > Terrestrial > Soil > Wetlands | place: USA... | reverse complement strand
CGCCCAGAATAGCAATCCGTAATCTATAACAAAAATCATGAGAGCCAGCAAGGATGCCGAGAGCCACTGACGACCCTTCGGTAATGGTTCGCCACGAGCGACCATCCAGCCGAAGAGAGCGGCTCCGGCGACAAGAAATCGCATGGCAGCGAAGAGAAGCGGCGGCATCGCCAGGACGCCGATCCGAATAGCGAGGAAAGTTGACCCCCATACAAGGTAGATGATCGCGAACGCCGACAGCGTTTTCCATGTCGGGCGATGCTCGGTCGCGTCCACGGCGCACTCCTTCAAGGTAGCGTCAGCATGCTTGCCGCTGCGTGGGTTACCTGCTGGAGGACCTAATGCGACGCAGACTTGCACGAGACACAAAGCTGGCCAACAATTCCCCTTCGCTCTTCAACTGTGAAGATGCGGTCAACGGAAGGAAGACTCAACTTTTCAACAAAGCCGCTCGGCCAGCGGATCTCGACAGAATTGACGCTGCTTGCATCGCCCAGGCCGAAGTGGACCCGCTGGTCATTCGATGAAAGATAGCTTCCGCCGCTGAGCACATCTTCGCGTTGGCGCATGCCGTTCGCGGTAAGAAAGACGGCAGCGCCGATGGCGTCGCGGGGGCTGCCGACGCCGCCTACGAGCTTTAACTCGACCCAATGATGATGATCGTTGCTGACGTTGCGAAGCAGGACCGGATGATGATCGATCACATTGATGACTACGTCGATTTTCCCATCGTTGAAGAGATCGCCGAAGGCGGCACCGCGGCCTGGAAACGTTTCCGCGAGACCGGTGCCTTCAACCGGCGGCACTTCGACAAACTTCTGGCCTTTCAGATTTCGGAATAAGAGGGGCCTTTGCGCATAGCTCGTGCCCCAATCGTACTGGTCGACTTGCGGATAGACATGACCATTGATCATCATGATGTCCTTCCATCCGTCGTTGTCATAATCGATGAACCCCGCCCCCCATCCCAAAAACGGGATTGTGTCCTGCCCGATTCCGGCCTGGTAACTTACGTCGCTGAAGCTGGCATTTCCGTCGTTGTGGTAGAGCACTTTGTAATCATCAGAGAAGTCAGTAACGAGAAGGTCAAGCCGGCCATCATTATCGTAGTCCCCAACGGCCACGCCCATACCGGCAATCTCCCGGCCATCTGCATTGACCGCGAAGCCGGATGCATAACTTTCATCCTTGAAGGTTCCATTGCCACTGTTGATATAGAGATAGCCTGGTGTTGAATCGTCGGCCACTGCCAGATCGACCTTCCCGTCCCCGTTGAAATCGGCAAACACTGAACTGAATCCATAAAAGGCGTTGGGATCGGAGACTCCCGCTTGCGTGCTTACATCGGTGAACGTACCGTCGCCATTGTTGCGGAAAAGATGGTCGTGTTCTCCCTGAAGTCCGCGCGGTCCGCACATCACCGGAACACCACGGAACCGGCACTGGGCGTAGGCGACAGCCTTTGACCCCGGGACCGGCGGATTGTTCAAATCGTAGTGAACGTAGCCGGGTACGAAGAGATCCAGGCGGCCGTCGTGGTTGTAATCTCCGAAGGTTGCGCCCGTTGACCAGTTTCCTAACTGCACACCGGCCTGCGCGGCCACATCGGTAAATGTACCGTCGTGGTTATTCCGGTAGAGGCGGTTCTTCCCGAAGTTGCTGACAAAGATGTCAGGCCAGCCATCATTATTAAAGTCGCCAATCGCCACTCCGAAACCCCAACGGTCGTTGGTGACGCCGGCCTTTGCTGCGACATCGGTAAAGGTGCCGTCGTGATTGTTGTGAAAGAGCGCCGCGTGCGGAGGGGTGGTCTTGCCGGCGATTGCATCGTAAGTCGATCCGTTAACGAGATAGATATCGAGCCATCCATCGTTGTCGTAGTCGAGCAAGGCAACGCCTGATCCATTGGCTTCGATGATGAATTTCTTCTCCGGCGTACCCATTTGATGCGTCCAGGAATCCAGGCCGGCTTGATGGGTAACATCCTTAAAGACAACCGGGCCGTTTTTGACAAATCCACCGGCAGTAATCGGACGATTCTGCGCATCGTGCACGGCTGCATGGACACCCCCGGTGCTTTCACCGCTCATCTGCTCCTGAGGTGGCGCAGAGCTTTGTGCTTTCGATTGCGGAGGATAGAACGCCAAGAGAGTCGCAATCGCTGGCAGAAGAATTGGCAACCACCCGCCGAGACATTGCAGAGCTCGTTTTGGAAATTTTCTCAATCGATTCGTTTTCACTTCGAAGACGATCTTGTTACGGCGGAACTCGGCTGTTTGTGCTGAGAGGCTTGAATCCGGCGGCAAATCTCCCGTTCCTTCGCGGCCTCGACGGAGCGGCCCAGCTGACTGAGCGCTTTGCTTAAGACAAAATGAGCCTGGGCGTCATCCGGGTCCACCTCGGTCGCCCTCTTCAGCGGTTTCACTGCTTTTGCCGGCTCCTTTAAGGAGAGGTAGCACTGCCCGAGTTCGAAGAGAGCATCCCGGTACGATGGATTCTCGGTGACGGCCGCAGTGAGATAGGGCACGGCGTCAGACGGTTTCTCCTGTTGCCAAAGAATCTGGCCCAGCATGTAGTTCGATACGGGATCCCTGGGGTCCTGGTGAAGTTCCAGCGCGAACTCATTCTTGGCTTCGCTGACTCTATGCTCTCTCCAGTCGATGAGACCAAGGCTTGAATGAATTCCTGGATAGGTTGGATCTGCCTTCAGAGCAGCCTGAAACTCCCGCCTTGCATTTTGTTCCTGGTATTCTACGTCGTAGGCCAGACCAAGCATGTAATGCGCTTCAGGGGAATCTGCGTTGATGGCCATAATTCGGTTGAACACCTGAGTTACACCGGAATAGCTCTTCGCTCGCCAGTATGCTTTGCCGAGGATGTCCAGAGTGGGCAGATCATTCGGCTGTAACTGACTTGCCCGCTCAAGATACTCCGCAGCGCCGGTGTAGCGATCCAGGGCAAAGAGAGTGAGACCAGTGAGATCAAGCGACTGGAACGTTGGATCCCTCGCGGCAAACGATTCCAGCAGGGGCAACGCCTCCTTATATCGATGCGCGCGGAAATAGGCGATCCCCAAATTTCGTTCCGTAATCGGGTCGCCTTTCCTGAGGTTGAGTGCTCGAAGATAGAGAGCAATCGCCTCATCGTCGCGTCCCTGGCGGGCAACGGAGATGGCAAGATTATTGAGAAGTTCGACGGACGTTGGATCAAGAGCAAGCGCACGCCGGAATGCCTTTTCCGCATCCTGATAGTCACCTTGCTTTAACGCACTGGACCCCTGAGCTACGAAATTGGCGAACTGGCGGCGTACCAATGATTCGTTCTGTGGCGTTGCGTCCTGGGCCAGGGTCAATGGGCTCGAGAGCGACAAGACGGTGAAACAGCCAAACAGAAGTGCGAAGTTGAATTTGCCAGCGAAACATGCCGCCCGTCGGGTTTGAGGAACGATCATCACGGCTCACTCACCAAATACCACGAATCATCATGGTTGGACAACGCCGGTACGGTCGTATATGTTCGACTGCCAGGTCTGAAGGTACGATATGGCGCAAGCGGATCGGGCCACAGCAGCTTCCTGATAAGGTTGCAGACATGTTGCAAGCGTGCGCACTTCTTGACAGAATGATCACGATTATGCAAATTTTATTGTAGGCGTCGTACTGCAGGTGCGATATTCCCCTTGCCTGACGCTTTGATCCTGGTGTTCCGTAAGCTCGACCCAAGCAAGTTGAACTGCGAGACAGCATCCCCTGAGAACGCGCCACGCACGGCGAACGTGTGGATCAAAGAATCTCAAGCTGAAAGCAAAAACTGAAATTCACAGGGCTTCGTTTCGAAACTCAGGTTTCGGAGCGACTTGATGCGTTTCTACCTGCGCGTGACATGCAGTTAGAGGCGGTGATGTGTCATGGCCGCGATCTATGGATCAGTGACGGCGATTCCATGCGTGGATGGTCCAGCGCGCCCTTCTTTGCGAACAGAATCAGAAGCCCGAGCCAACGAAATGATCAGGAAACAATAGCTCTTGGCTTACTGAGAAGAGTTCTTTTGGAGGTAATCGATGTTTAAGAAGAGTTGCTTCGTTGCAACCGTATTGTTTGCGTGCTTTTTCCTAGGTTCTGTGAAACTGAATGGACAGGAGTTGGCGGGCACAATCAACGGGACGGTAACAGATAGCTCCGGAGCGGTCATTCCGGGCGCGACGGTGACGATTTCAGAGGAGGGAGTGAACGGCACACAGCGCGTGGTCGTGACTGACCTCCATGGTAGTTACACAGTGACCAATCTTCCGGCGGGTTCCTACACCATCTCTGTTTCAGCAAAAGGGTTTCAGGGCAACAAAACACAGAATGTAACGCTCTACGTGGCGCAGATGCGAACCGTCAACGTGCAGCTCAAGTTAGGCCAGGTGAGCCAAACCGTGACGGTGCAGGGCTATGCAGAAACTGTAAATACGACCAGCAGTTCGGTTCAAGGGACGATCACCGGCACGCAAGTGAGGGAGCTACAGCTCAACAATCGGAACTTTGAGCAGTTAGTCACATTGCAGCCCGGTGTTGTCAGCGGGCTCCCCGACGAAGTGGGATTTGGTTTGAGCAACTCATCTACTGTTGCGGTGAACGGCGCGCGCGCCACGGCCAACAACTGGACGGTTGATGGGGCCGATATCAATGACAGCGGATCAAATGCCACGCTCCTCAATGTTCCCAGTGTAGATGCGATTCAGGAGTTTACGCTGGAAAGGAGCACTTATGACGCGGAGTACGGCCGCAGTGGCGGCGGGCAGATTCTCACAGCCACAAAGTCGGGCACAAGTTCTTTTCACGGCGACGCCTATGAATTCGATCGCAACAATGTATTCAACGCCAATTCATTCTTCAACAAACAGGCAACGCCTGTCCTGCCTCGAGCGATAGAGCGGTATAACGATTTTGGATTCACCATCGGCGGGCCTCTCTACATCCCGAAGGTATACAACACCAACAAGAACAAGACATTTTTCTTCTGGTCGGAAGAGTGGCGTAAAGTGAGCGCCCCGGTAACCTCCCAGTTTATTGTGCCCACTCCAGCACAACTATCCGGCACGTTCGCGGGAAACATTAGCAGCACGGTGAGCGCGCCTCCCGGCTGCATTACGTATGACGCCAATACCGACACCAGCACGATCAGCCCGACCTGCTTCAGTTCCAACTCCCAGGTATACATCAACAATCTTTACTCGAAGTTTCCGGCGAACACTCCCGGCAGTCTCTACACGGCGTCCTACTCGCAGTTGAACAACACGCGCGAGGACCTCGTGCGCTTCGATGCAAACCTCACCGATAAGCTGCACTTCTTTGCGCGAGCCATGCAGGATGAGACCCCGGAGAATTTTCCCCTCGGCTTATTTGAAGGAGCAAACTTCCCCGGTGTCGCGGGTTCTGCGGTCAATGCTCCGGGGCAGAATGTTGTCGCGAACCTGACGTGGACCATTTCTCCGCGCATGGTGAATGAGGCGGAGTTTGCCTATACACAGGGTTCGATTTCGTCGGCATTCACCCCGGGATCGATCGCGACCTCGTCAACGGTGTCGTCGCAACTGACAAACAACACCGTCTATACCGATCCGTACGGACGCATTCCGGGAATTTCATTTTTGAATGCGGGCGGGATTACAGGCTACGGTTACGGAAGCACACCATATTTCGAGCGGAACCTCGACAGAAATCTTTTTGACAACTTCTCCGTTGTCCTGGGCCGTCACACTTTGCGAGCGGGAGCCACCATATCGCAGATGCTGAAGACAGAGAATGCGTCAAGCGGCGAGGCGACGTTTGAATTCAACACATTTCCAGACTTTCTTTTAGGCAACGTGTTCACTTACACCCAGGCAAGCCGCGATACCGTACCCGATCTGCACTATTACAACTTTGAAGCATATGTGCAGGACGACTGGAAGGTGAATGACCGGCTGACCCTGAACCTGGGATTGCGATACAGTTACTTCCCTTCCCCTGCGGACGTGTTGCTGACGTTGAATAACTTCGATCCGCTGCTCTTCAATGCGGCAAACGAACCTGCGATTGATCCAGCGACTGGGAATTTCGCCGCCAACGGACCCATTCCGGCAACCTATGTAAACGGGCTGATCTTTCCGCAAGGATCTGCCTGTACGCAGGCACAAAGCATTGCTCCTGCGGTCACCTGCTCTCCGTATGGATCCCATGTGAATCCGGATCCAAAGGATAATCTCGCGCCGCGATTCGGGTTTGCCTACGACGTCTTTGGAGACCACACGACATCTCTGCGCGGCGGCTACGGCATCTTCTATGACCGCATGCTCAACGGAATCTGGGAACAGAACGCGTTTCAGGATCCGCCACTCGTGCAGGTGGCCACGATCAACAATACCCAGTTCGATCATCCGCTGGCGGGCACTTCAAGCGTTTCACTCAGCCCAAGCCGGATCACGTCCACTGGAGATCCGTCGATGCCAAATCCGTCGTACATGGACTTTAACCTTACGCTTGAGCGGCAGCTGGTACCGGATGTGATCTTCGATATGGCCTATGTGGGCTCGCTCGGGCGCCATCTTCTTGGTGAGAGAGAGGTCAACCAGCCGACACTCGCGGCGCGCGAGGCCGATCCAAGCGCCTACGTCACCGCCGTTGTTCCGTTCATGGGATATGCGGCATTTGAAGACAGGCTCCCCGAGTACAGCAGTAACTACAACTCACTGCAGGCATCACTTAACGCCCGGTTGCATCATGGTCTTACTCTCGGGATTGCTTACACCTGGGGCAAAACGCTGACGAACCAATCGAACGACCGCGGAACAGAAACCTACAACACCTACGATCCGAACATGGATTACGGGCCTGCAGCACTGAATCAGCCGCAGACGTTTGTGGCCAACTACGTGTACGACCTTCCGTTTTTCACAGGACAGCGTGGCATTCTTGGGCATGTTCTGGGAGGTTGGGAGGCATCCGGGATTACTGAGTTCTTTTCAGGACAGTCCGGGACGGTAACTCAGTTTTCTGATAACTTCGACTGCCAGCCTGCACCTTCGGGATCCAGCCTTCCCTGCGCAGCGGGAACCTATCCAGGAGGGATGGACATGGATGCGAGCGACATTGCTCCGCGACCGGACCTGGTTGCTCCCGTTCATCTCCCGAAAACGCAATCGGAATGGTTCTCGACAAGCTCCTATGCGGATGCCATTGGTCACTTTGGATCGGCGGGCAGCGGAACATTTCTTGGTCCCGGACTTGAGCTCTGGGATTTATCTGCGATCAAGAACGTAAAGTTCAGCGAGCGTTTCCGCTTCCAGCTTCGCGGCGAGTTCTACAATGCTTTCAACCACACGAGCTTCAGTTCCGTGCAAAGCGCCACGGATGCATCCAACTTTGGTCAGGTGAACGGCACTCACGATCCGCGCGAGATCCAACTTGGCGGGAAACTCTATTTCTGAGCCCGATTGAATTCGAGAGCCCGAAGGACGTAATCTGGATGCTCCCTGGAATCCGGGGAGCATCTTTGTTTCTGATCGAACCTTGCGCGTGTTTTGGACGCTGTTAGTCCAGATTCATCGCCTGATCATAGAAGGTAACTTTGAGAAATCTTGGTTTTCCACGTCTTGCCTTGCTTCTTTTTCTTTCGTCGTTCCCACTCATGAACAGCCAGCTGGTTCCCGCACAGGATGCGAGTTCGCTCGCCTTGATGCCCATGCCCGCACATGTGTCTCAGGGCGAGGGACAGTTCGTTATCGACGGGAGCTTCGGCATCGCATTCCAGGGCTACACGGAACCAAGACTCGATCGGGCGGAGGAGCGATTTCTCGATAGGCTGTCGAGCGAAACCGGCATTCCGTTGTGGCGCGAGGCGCAGTATAACCAGGCAAAGTTCACTGTGCGAGCGGCGGGGCCGAGCGATGCCGTGCAACAACTCGATGAGGATGAGTCCTACCACCTTGAAGTGACGACCAGCCATGTTGAATTAACGGCGCCAAATCCCCTCGGCGTTTTGCATGGGTTGCAGACTTTCCTGCAACTGGTGCACATCACTCCGCAGGGGTTTGCCGCTCCGGTGGTCACCATCGACGACAAGCCGCGCTTTCCCTGGCGGGGACTGATGATCGATTCCGGCCGGCACTTTATGCCCATTCCCGTGATCAAGCGCAATCTGGATGGTATGGAAGCCGTGAAGATGGATGTCTTCCATTGGCATCTTTCAGAGGACCAGGGTTTTCGCGCCGAAAGCAAAGTCTACCCGCTCTTGCAGGAGAAGGGCTCGGACGGGCTCTTCTACACGCAACAGCAGATCCGCGATGTGATCGAATATGCGCGCGATCGCGGCATTCGTGTTGTGGCGGAATTCGATATGCCTTGCCACACCACTTCGTGGTTCGTGGGTTATCCAGACCTCGCCAGCGCCAAGGGGCCGTTTCAAATTGAGCGGAACTGGGGAGTGTTTTCGCCGGCAATGGATCCGACGCGCGAGAGCACGTATGCGTTTATTGACCGCTTCATAGGGGAGATGGCCGAGCTTTTTCCTGACCGCTACTTCCATATCGGCGGAGACGAGTGCAATGGAAAAGAGTGGGATGCCAATCCGCGTATCCAGGCGTACATGCGCGAGCACGGTCTGAAGAACAATGCGGCGTTGCAGGCCTACTTTACGGGGAGGGTGGAAAAGCTTGTTGAGGGGCACCACAAAATCATGGAAGGCTGGGACGAAGTGCTTCAGCCGAACACACCAAAGGATGTGGTGATCCAATCGTGGCGGGGTCCCACGGCCCTGGCGGCAGCGGCGCGCCAGGGAAATCGAGCGCTGCTGTCGAACGGATATTACATCGACCTGAACCAGCCTGCATCGGAGCATTACCTGGTCGACCCGTTGGGCGGCGATGCTGCTTCACTCACTCCCGAGCAGGCAAAGCGCATCCTGGGCGGCGAAGCGACGATGTGGAGCGAGTTCGTGACTCCCGAGAATATTGACAGCCGCATCTGGCCTCGCACCGCGGCCATTGCCGAGCGGTTGTGGTCGCCGGCAGATGTACGCGACGTGGCTTCAATGTATGCGCGGCTGGGAGTGGTATCGCAGAGGCTCCAATACCTGGGCCTGAAGCACGAATCAGTCACGCCGCTGATGTTGGAACGAATGAGCGGCGAAGAGAATCTCAAGGCATTGAGCGTGCTGGCATCGGTTGTTCAGCCGCCTGAGGGCTACGAACGCGAAGAACTGAAGGACTACAACGCATGGTCACCGCTAAATCACATGGTGGATGCAGTTTCTCCGGAGAGCGAGACGGCGCGGAAATTCAGCGATCTCGCCAAACTAATCGCAGCGGGGAAAGCAAGTCCGGACCAGTTGCAGCAGGCCCGTACATCGTTGACGTTGTGGCGCGATAACGATGCGAAGCTACAGCCCACGCTGGGACGATCTGATCTCACGGAGGAATTGAAGCCGGTGTCCGCAAATCTGTCGCAGGTTGCTGCGATCGGCCTTGAGGCACTCGACAACCTGGAGAATCACAGCGCGATGAGCAGCGACGCGAAACAGAAAAATCTGGCAATCCTGAAGAACGCGGAGAAACCCCAGGCCGTTCTGCGCCTGATGGTCGTGCAGCCGATTGAGTTACTGGTGCAGTCGACCGCCAAGCAATAGGCCGTGCGCGGCCAGCGCCGAGAACGGAATTCCGAATCTAACCCGGATAGGCCCCCGCGATATAACCCTCCAGGGCCTGGATCGCGTGCTCCTGTCCGGAGATGACCCACTTTACCAGGTCGCCGATGGAGACCAGGCCTGTTACCGAGCCAGCTCGCAAGACGGGAAGGTGGCGAAAATGCTTCTGGGTCATCATGGCCAGACATTCATCCACAGTGTGCTCGGGAGAGACGGAAAGCACGGGGCTGGTCATGATCTCGCGGACCTTAGTGTCTCTGGAGAGGTGTCCCATGAGGACGCCTTTTCGCGCGTAATCGCGTTCCGAGAGGATCCCAACAAGCACGCCGTCTGAAAGCACCAGCAGGGCGCCGATGTCGTGCGCGGCCATTTTTTCGAGTGCTTCATAGACCGACTGGTCGGGATCTATCGAGAGGATCCTGCTTTCGCTCTTGTTCTTCAGCACCAATCCAATCTTGTCGTCGATTCGCATCGGTCCCTCCTTGCGTTTGATGCACCTGGATGCTGCTTCGCGGAATTGCGGCCAGCGCGCGCCGTGGAAAAGAAGTGTATCCCGAATTGTGGTTGATTGGCGAGGGGCATCTAAAAAAACAAGGACATGGCGAAGAACCAAGGCCTTGTGTCGGTTTACGCATAAGGTTGAGGCACTGGATACGATAAAAGAACGACTTGGATCGTAAAACCTCATAAGCCAAAACTTGCAGACGACCCAAGCTCGAACTAAGCGCCCCGGATGACGCATAAGCTTGAATTTCCCGCCAGCCGTCCCTGCCACCGTTTGTAAGCAATCGATTGTAAAAGACTGATCGCTCTCAGGCAGTTGATATCCTGAGTCAATTCAGAGCCATTGCGCAGGACGATGACCAGCACAGGCGCCGCTAAAGAGCTCAGCCTATGGCTTCCTCCTCTGAGCGATCTCCGAATCTACATAAGGTTCGGTACACGCGCTCAGGAGGACATCGATCTGCACTGCCTCGGGAGGGACCTGCGCTGATGCGATACACTGCATCCGTTGGAGGGAGTATCCTCATTGCGCTCTCGCGGTCTGGTTTGCCGTGTTCTCTTCCCCATCCTCTTTTTCCCTGGCGCCGGCTATGCGCAGCAAGCTTCGCAGGTGCAACACTCTCCGCAGAATGGGACGAGCGGCATCGCGAAAATACCCACGACAAGCAGACCATCGCCCATGTCAAGGTCTGTCCCGGGGCCGACGGCGACTTCCAACTCACCCACATTCACTGGGACAACGCTGCCCACAAGCTTTCGCTGACCGGCACCAAAGCCTGGAGCGACGACGCCGTCGTTGACATCGTTCGCGCAAAATAGAGCGGTTTCGCAATTGATGTAGTAAGCTCCGGCAAGTACAGGGGACCACAATGCAAACCCGCCACGCACCAACGCTGCTCGCCGCATCTCTCCTGTCGTTTCTCTTCTGCGCTCGCGTCGCCCCTTGCACGCAAATCGACGCGCATGAAGTTGGGGCTACAAAGCCCGCGAAATCTTCCGCCGCGTTACCTTCCGCCGAATACCAAGCCGTGCAGCGCCATCTTGCCCAGGGCTGGAATACCTGGGACGTGAACAGCATGACCACCTACGTCCTGTTGCCTGAAGGTCTCGCCATTCACGTTGGCTTCAAGCACAACGCAACCGTCTTCGGCGACGAATTTCTTGAGCACACATCCGTCGGCCAGGGCACCGTCTTTCCCGGCCCCCACACCTGGGACGGCAGTTACACCGACCTCAAGGTCACATGGAGAGGCCACGACTGGCGCGTCGAAAGCGCGCACGATGGCCGCGACCTCGTCCTCCTTGTCACGCCGCTTGACCCACCCGGGAAGTTCGCGCTGCCCGCCACTGTTGTCTTTAGCGTCGACTTTCTCTGGGACCGCCCCGGAACCGCTCTCAAGCGCGCCGACTTCATCGAGACCCGCGGCGCTTCCGGCGCAATGGCGATCTACTGCACCTGCGCACCCTACACGCCGCCCGATCCTGCGCATCCCGGCCGCGGCCAGCTACCCGTCAGCGGCGCTTATCTCTCTGCTGAACTCACCAAACCTGTCGGCCTCAGCACGGGCAGCAGCCGCAGCGTCGCTCAAATTTCCGCCATCCTCGATCGCCAACGCGCGACTTATAGTCAGTCCACCGGCGCTGGCGCCAGCACGCCTACCGTCGACGCCATCGAAACCACCCTCGGCTGGGACACCATTTATGATCCCTCTCACGGTCGCGTCATATCACCTGTCAGCCGCGACTGGAGCACCAGCTGGGGCGGTTACGTCCTCTTCGACTGGGACACCTTCTTCGGCGCAACCTTGGCCGGCATCGGTGACAAAGATCTCGCCTACGCCAACGCCATCGAAATCCTGCATGAAGAAACCGCCGAGGGCTTCGTTCCCAACTACGCGCGTGCCGGCGAGTGGAAGAGCTCCGACCGCTCCGAGCCACCTGTCGGGGCAATCACCGTGTTAGGGCTTTATCAGAAATACCGGGACCGCTGGTTCCTCGAAGAGGCCTTCGTGCCGCTGCTTCGCTGGAATCGCTGGTGGAACGAGCACCGCCAGATTCAGGGCTACCTCACCTGGGGAAGCGACGGCGAGAATAAGCCTGTCGATCCTGAAGATGGCTGGGTCGGCAAACGCACCGGTGCGATTCTCGAGTCGGGCCTCGACAACAGCCCCATGTACGACAACGCCGTCTACAACGACCAGTCGCACCTGCTCGAATACGCCGACGTCGGCCTGATGAGCATGTACATCGCCGATTGCGATGCCCTCGCGCAAATCGCCGCCATCCTCGACAAACCCGCCGAAGCCAATGAACTCAAAGCCCGCAGCGCCCGCTATCGCACCAGCCTCTCGACGCTATGGAACGAGCAGGCCGGCATCTATCTCAACAAGGACTTGCACACCGGCCAATATGTCACGCGGCTCTCGCCTACCAACTTCTATCCCATGCTGGCCCACATAGCCACTGCGCAGCAGGCGCAAACCATGATTCAGAAGCATCTTCTCAATGCGAAGGAGTTCTGGGGTGAGTGGGTCATTCCCTCCATCGAGCGCGACGACCCCGCCTTCAGGGATCAGGACTACTGGCGCGGCCGCATCTGGGGGCCGATGAATTACCTCGTCTACCTGGGACTTTGCAATTACGATGACTCGGCCGTCCGCAGCGAGTTCGCCCAGAAATCTTACGATTTGTTTCTGAAAGAGTGGCGCAAGAAAGGTCATGTCCACGAGAACTACAACGCCGTCACCGGGGACGGCGACGACGTGAAGAACAGCGACCGGTTCTACCACTGGGGCGCGCTGCTCGGCTACATTGAATACCTCGAACAAACCCGCCCGAAAGACTAGCCCGGGCCTCGCAAAGCCGTATCCTCTTCACCAGAAATAGGACGCGACCACCTGCGGAGGACCAGAGATCGTATCAGTCACTGTTGTCTCCAGCACAAACTCCGCATTCTTCGTCTCCCAGCCCACCGGTGCGTTCTTGAGCGCGTCTTTCAGCTCCTCCTCGTTTGACGCAAACTCTCCCGCCGCCTGGGTCCCGCTGTCTATGATACCCGCCACAGCAATCGTGAACTGTCCGGTCTTTGAATCCAGCAGTCGCGCCACGGTTTTTCGGGCGGCCCAGATCCTCGCTCGCACCTTGTACATCGGGGAGGAGCGAGACGATGGAGAAGAGTGGCCATCCTGGGAGACTGAGTGCTGTCCCCCGCATTGTTGCCACGAACGAAGTAGAAAGAAACGGGCCGAACGTTGTCAAGCGCACCCGGCTCTGCACGACCTGCTGCCGTTCAATGCCGCGCGCCGCGGCCCCTCGACGGCTTCAACTAACTTTTAGTCTTTCACTCAGATATGGGCCGGCGCTCTTACGGTAAGAAACCTATCAAACATACCCCACTTCTCTGGCTGGCCTCGTCCGGCTCGATTCGTCAATCCACGCGCGCCCATCCCGCTCTAGACCTGATGGTACAGCCTGTACTGCTCGTCGCGAACTTGCGGAAACGGCTTGAAGGTCACCGGCGCTACTGCCGACTCTATCTTCCACTCCGAGCCATGCTCTCCCTGTTGGCTTGCCGCCATCAACTGCGCCCGGGTAAACCGGCTTTCGGGAGAATTCATCGCAAAAAGTGTCAATGGCCCGCACAGCAGCGCCACGGTGTTTGGATGTTGCGAGTCCGCCGCCTCCAGCCGAAACGGCCTGTCGATCATGTACTCGATCGTGTCGCCATCCTTCCACTCCCTGTGCATCTGCAAAAACTCTCCTGATCGCACCTCGGCATCAACCGCTCGTCCGTTCACTTCCACCGTGGTGTTTGGTCCTGCCCATTCCGGCACGCGCAAAAAAATCGAGAACGTCTCGGCCCTGTTCGCATGCACGCGCAGACTCACTTCAGACGCATAGGGATAGTGCGTCCGTTGCTCCAGCGCAAGGCGCGACAAATTTCTCAGCCAGCTCACACGAGACGGCACGAAAAGATTCACATACACACCCTCAGGTGAATGGAAATATGAGCTGATCCCGTAATCGGCGGTGACCTGCGGAAACGTTCCCGAGCAGCACGGCCATTTCTCCGGGTAATAGATCTTCGAACCATTGTTGTTGTAGTCCGAGTAGTAGAAGCTGAAGCCGTCGGGCTGGAGCGGCTTCGCACCGAGTATCGTGTTGTACAAAACCTTCTCCATGCTGTCACCGTAGCGGCTATCGCCTGTAATGCGCAGCAGATAGCGCACGATCTTGAAATGGCCGTATGCGCCGCACGGAGTCTCAAAGCTTGCGTGCGTGCTGGTCAGGCTCTCGCCCAGCACCGCGCTTCCCGGCTCGCAGAATGTCTCATTCGGTCCCCATCCGCCCGTCGCAAAGCTCTGTGCCAGTACAAACCCGAATCCGTTGCGTGCGGCGCGCAGGTGCTTCTCACTGCCCAACACCAGGTACGCCTGCGACGCGGAGCTCAACGCATTGACGTGGCTATAAGCGTGCCGGTGAGGCAGCACATTCTCTCCCGCCGCCAGCGGATCGAAGTAGTCCGCGTCCTGCAGAAACCTCTGCGCCAGCACCAGGTAGCGTTTATCACCGCTCCGCTTGTACGCGAGAAAGAAATTCTCCGGCAGTGTGTAGCTTTCGTCCCATGTATAGGAGATATTCTTGTGCGGGCGCGCGGCCATCTCCGGCCGCGTCAGCGCCTTCGGCGGCAGATATGGCAGCACCGCGTCCGTTGCCCGCGCCAGCACATCCAGCGCATCTGGATCGCCGGCAAACTGGTGCGCATCAATCAGCCCGCAGTTGCTCTTGTCAAAGGTGTAGCAGGGCAGCGGATAATCCAAATAGAACTTCGGCGAAATCGCCTCTGCAAACCCTCGCACCAGCCGATGCACCTTCGCCTGTGTCGGCTTATTGCCTGTCGCCGCATACGCCCGCGACAGCCCTGACAAATACTGCCCGAACGTGTGCCCCGGCACATACCCCGTCATATTGTTCGGCGGGTCAAACTCGGCCGACCAGCTGTACCAGCCGCCCATATCCTCGCCCGGCGCCGATAGCCCGGCCTTCTGCCGAAAGGGCTTGAGCAGTGAGTCCTCATCCATCGCCAGAAAGAAGGAGTGATTCGCATTGAATTGCTCGCGCATTGGCCCTTCCAGCAATTCCACATCGCCATAGCCGAACTGCGCCAGCTTCGTCGGGCCGCCCTCCATTGCACCTTCTGCTCTTGCAATCGAGCGAAGCCCGGGCAGAGCGAGCCCTGCGGCAGCCGCGGTGCCTTTCATGAATATTCTGCGAGAAAACCCGTTTTTCATGATGCCCTCAACATTGGAAATTGCTCCGGCAGGGAAACAGGCTGGCCGGTCTCTCCATCGCGCTCGGCGCGCCCGGCGAATTTCGCTCAAGAGACTGGCGGAACATGGCAGGGAAGCTTTTCGATGTGCCGCGAAGCCTTCGGCGAGAGACTCGGTAAAGGTTTACTCCGGCGTCCAAATCGCTGTCAAACAAACCAGTGATGACACCCTTATTTGCCCGGTTTGCGGTCTCCCACTGCCTTGCCTCCGCCGGATCGTTCCTTTGAATGTGTAGTTGAGTCAAGTCCGCTCTTTGTGGGCCCATACTCTGCTCTTCCACACAACACGCAGTTTAGAACTTGGGCGACGATTTCCTCAAGGAACCTCATCCAAGGTACGACCTACTCAAGGGTGGCACGCGCGAAGAGGAACCACAAGGGCTTAGCCGCATCGTCGAATCGAGTGCATGGTAGCATTTTGGAAGCCTCAACTGAGCCTTTTCCAAATGTCCCTAATCCGATTTGGAGAATTTGAGCTGAACGAGCAGACGTTTGAGCTGCGCAAGAACGACGCGCCTGTCCGGATTCAGCAGCAGCCTGCGCGGGTGCTTGCGTTTTTGCTGAATCACCGCGGGACACTGGTGACGCGGGAACAGATCCGGCTGGCCATTTGGGGCGACGACACGTTTGTCGATTTCGAGCAGGGATTGAACTTCTGCATCCGGCAAATCCGGCTGGCGCTCAACGATCAGGCTGAGAAGCCGAATTACGTTGAGACGCTACCGCGGCTTGGTTACCGCTTTGCCGGGAAGATAGAAAAGAGAGGGGACGGCGAGGCGGTCACCAGTCCCCAAGATGAGAAGAGGCTGCGGATTGCGGTGGTTCCCGTCGAGGATCTTTCGGGCCAGATCGAGAGCTACTTCGCCGCCGGATTGACCGAAGACATGATCTCCGCACTTTCGCGAATCGATCCGTCGCGGCTGCGCGTGACTTCAGTTCCGAAGCTCGAGAGCGGCGACCCGATGGCGGAGAATCTGGAACGGCTGAGGCGCGAGCTGAACCTGGATTATCTATTGCGCGGAACGGTCAGACGATCGGGGGATACGCTGCGCATCAACGCGAAATTACACGATCTGCGCGACCGGTGCGTCCTTTGGTCGGAAACTTACGATCGCAAGGCCGGCGATCTGCTGGCGATGCAGGAGGAAGTGACGGCACGCGTGAGCCGATCGTTGGCGGTAGAACTTTTTCCCAGCGCCACGGTGGGCGCGCGACGATATTCAAAATCGTCCGCCGCGTATGACGCCTATATGAAAGGCCGGTTCTTCTGGCACAAGATGACGAAGAAAGCGATCGGGCGGAGCATGGCGTATTTCAATGAGGCGCTAGCGATCGATGCCGGTTTCGCACCGGCGCACGCCGGGCTGGCAGACTGCTACGCCCAGATGGGAACGATTCGAGTGGCCCAAATGAAGCCGATTGAAGCGCTGGCGAAGGCTCACTCGCATCTGCAACGAGCGTTGGATGTGGATCAAACACTTGCAGAAGCGCATTGCACGCTTGGACTGATCAAGAGCTGGTACGACTGGGACTGGACCGGTGCGGGGCGAGAGTTCGAGGCGGCGCTGGCACTGGACCCGAGCCAGATTGCCGCGCTCATCTGGCAATCGCTTTACCTCGCAGCCGTAGGGAGACATCAGGAGGCGATTGAGTCAATGAAGCGCGCGCGCGAAATTGAACCATCATCCGCCGGCGTCAACGTCTATTTGGGGATTGCCTACACTTTCGCCGGCCAGTACGACCTTGCTCTACGGCAGATTCAGGAGAGCATCGAACTCGATCCCAGTTATTACAGATCGTATATGTTCCTGGGCATTACCTTGAACGGGCTTGATCGATATGACGAGGCCGTCACGGCCTTGCAGATGGCATTATCCCTGGCGCCAGATGATCTATCGTCTCTCGCCTATTTGGGAGTGGCCAAAGCTGGTAAAGGCGACCGTCAACGCGCACTGGATATAGCGCGGGACGTCAAAGCCGCTGAGGATAGAACAGAGCCAGCCCTTCTGTTAGCAGCGATCTATGCCAAGCTCGACCTTGCCTCTGAGATGTATGAGTGCCTGGAGCGAGCAATTGCACTGAAGTCGAGCCCTATTTATCTCATCGCTCTAAGCGAAGAGTACCTTCCGCATCACTCCGATCCGCGCTTTCACCGGATCCTCGCGTCGATCGGGTTGTCGCATCGGGCACGGGCCTAATCGACGGGAGGAATGTTCTGGTTGAAACGGAAGAAATTGTCAGGGTCGTATTTCTTCTTGAGGGCGGTAAGCCGCGCGTAGTTTGCGCCATAAGAAGCCTTGACCGCTGACGGCCCTTCCTCGCCGAGGTAGTTCACATAGGCATCGGAGGCGCCAAAGGCTTCAAGCACCGACGCCAGTTCCCGCGCCCAGTCGATACATTTTTCAGCCATTGCCTGATCGGTCCAGCCGGCTGCGATGTTGATGCTGTAATGTACGCGTCGGAGCCCGAAGGCAGTTTGCTCGACGGGCACGCGGCTGGCGGCACCGTGCATGTGCTCAAAGATGATCTGCGATTGCTCGGTCGGCATCTTTTCAGCGAATTCAATAATGGCCCGGATGACCTCATCGGTAAGCTCGCGGACGAAGGGGCATTTGAAGTAATAATGCACCCCCGCCGGAGCGGAGATGTCGAGCATGGTTTGTATCTCGGTGTATTTCTTTTCGCCCATCATGTCGACTGCGGGTGGGGAGGACAGATAGAACTGTTGGCACCGAGCGGCGCGGTCGGCGCTCGATCCACTGTGACAGAGAGCGATTGCGGCAAGCGGATGA